>Ga0255347_1003198_pt1 | contig 21613 bp, 23 predicted proteins | sample wastewater_treat_2_FD_192479 | JGI IMG/M metagenome (GOLD analysis project Ga0255347, IMG submission 192479) | Wastewater microbial communities from Lulu Island WWTP, Vancouver, Canada - plant24 | ecosystem: Engineered > WWTP > Wastewater > Unclassified | place: Canada: Vancouver, British...
CCGGGGGGCGGCATCCTGCTGGATCGCATGACGATCCTGCAACCAGTGGCACGCACTTGGCTCATGTGCCGGAACAATGTACCCGACTCCGAGACGGTGACCGCGCTGACGGGCACGGTCAAGGTGAAACAGGGCACGACGCTTCAAAAGATCACATTGACGCCGGAGTGGGTGAAGGCGCAGTTCCCCCCGCGTTTCCCCGTGCGGGTTCCGCGTGTGGCCGTCGACTTGGCCAAGGCGCGCGTGATAGACCGTGCGGAAGGCGTGCAGAAACTGCCTCGGCTGCGTTTGAGGAGAAAAGGCACATATGTATTCTACGCAGAGACCGGTAAAGAGGCCTTTTTGGCTGGGCAACAGACTCAGGTCGGGAAAAAGCCGCCTGCATCGAACCCCCTCCTCGTGGTGCGTTCGCCAAACGGTCAAGTATTCCAAAAGCTGCCTCTGCCGCCGTTCGAGCAGCGGGTGGAAATCCGCTTCACACCTGCTGTCGCAGGGTATTACACGTTGGAGGTGGATGTCGGGAACAATGCCTTCACGCTGCTGGAAGCGAACCTGCCTGTGGCTCTCGATACGACAAAGAAAGCAGCCTCACTCATCGCCAGCGCGGGAACCCTGTTTGCCGCAGTCCCAAAAGATACAGGCGTGTTCGCGTTCAGCGTGGCGGGCGAAGGGGATGACGAGGCGGTCAAAGCCACGGTCATTGACCACACCGGGAAGGCCGTCTGGACGAATGACGCCGTCATCCAGATGGATCGATTCACGGCGACCGAGGGGCAAGGTGTGCCGGGCGGCCTATGGCAGGTTACGTTCGGACACCCAAACAAAGGCGTTTTCGAAGATTTTCATCTTGAAGTGCTGGGTATTCCGGGTTACTTGTTCCTGAGCCGTGAGCGGTATTGGGAGTTCTGATCGTCCGGTTACCCGTACAACGTGTCCCAGAGGCCTGACCGTTTCCATGCTCAAGACCCTGCGGGGGGAACTGGCCGCCCGTCTGCGGCGCCTTGACCTGTTGCTGGTGCTCTACGCATATCAGTTGCATCCTTCAATCATTCATCACTTTGAAAACTGTACCGGTCCAGTTTTGAAAACTACCTGACACCCCGAAATCTGCACAAACTATTGGTCTTCCCTTCGGGTGCGATTCAATAAAGTTGAATCGCAAAAGGTCAAAGGGTTCAGGGGTCAGGGGTCAGGTGTTGCGCGGCAACCTTTTATGGCGATTATGACAAGCAGTTGTGTGTCTCCAGTTTTGAGGGCGCCACAATAGGAAGGGCGTTACTACGTAAGTCGTTGCAAAACAAGCCTGAACCCTGGCTCCTGAATCCTAGGTGCGGTGCAACGAAGTAAAACCACACCCCCGGGTTCATGCGGCTTACGGTGCTTTTAATTACCATTGGCCAAAAGGCCGAGTTTTTGACAAAATATATCTGTTGTTTTTTTTATTCTGGAAAATCTGCAAAAAGGTAGGATTAGCGATGAAGTTTTACACGGCTTTGGCGGCGGCGGGGATGACGGTGTTGGCGGCGGGGGTGCTCAGGGCGGGAGTTTATGGCGATACGCCTGATGCCCGGCATGCTTGGGCGGTGCATGACGCGAACCGTCCGCGGCCTGCGGTGGTTATGGCTGAGCCGGGAGTTCCGCCGTCTGACGCAGTGGTGCTTTTTGATGGCACCTCGCTCGACGCATGGACTTCCAAAGACGGCGGGCCCTGCAAATGGCGTATTGTTGACGGTGCCATGGTGGTGGTTCCCAAGACCGGCGAGATCCGCACCCGGCAGGCTTTCGGCGACTGCCAGTTGCATCTGGAATGGGCTGTCCCCGTAGAGGTCGAAGGCGCCGGCCAGGGGCGCGGCAATAGCGGTGTGTTCCTGATGGGCATGCACGAGGTGCAAATTCTCGACTCTTACAACAACGATGCCTATGCCGACGGGCAGGCCGCCTCAGTATATGCCGAGAACCCGCCGCTGGTGAACGCCTGCCGTAAGCCCGGCGAATGGCAGACCTACGATATAATCTTTCACCAGCCGGTCTGGGAGGGCGAGACCCTGAAATATCCGGGTTCCGTCACGGTGTTGCACAACGGGGTGCTGGTGCAGGATCACTGGGAGCTTGAAGGGCTGACCACACACCGCCAGCGTCGGCCGCTTAAACCGTATCCGACGAAGCTGCCGCTGGCTTTGCAGGATCACGGCGACCTTGTCCGTTTCCGCAACATCTGGATCCGCGAGATACCGTCGCGTTACGACAACACTACACACGGCGGTCCGGCCGCGAACGAGGCTGATGTCATGGCGTTGCGCAAGGAGACAGCGGCGAAACTTTTCGCGGCAGCCAATCCCGGCGACCAAAACAAACGCGATGCTCTGAGCCGTATGCTTGAGGTCATCTCGTATGACAAGAGCGAGGAGTACACACGTGTCGTATTGCAGTTGGCGGATGCTTACCTGCGGGAACTGGCCGGACTTGACGCCCAGCAAATAAAGGACCGCAAAGGCGAGATCATCGCGGTGCGCAACGAGTGCAACGTGCTCATACGCAATAAAGTTTTGCCGGAAGAGTGCAAACTGCGCGCGGAGCTGCAGCGCATAATAAACGATAACAGTCTGGAAAAGAAAAAATGACGGAGGGCGGTTTCGCCGAAACCGCTGCGGACACCTCGGGGAGGCGTCCCTACCAGCGGCGTTTTCCCGAGCCGTCCTCAGTCCAGCGTATGGATCAGCAGGCCCGAGCGCAGCTTGGGCTCGAACCAGGTGCTTTTGGGCGGCATGATCTGTCCGGCATCCGCGATGTCCATCATCTGCTCGACAGTCACCGGGAACATTGAGAAGGCCACGGCATCGCTGTCGTCGTTGACCCTCCGCTCAAGCTCTTCTGTACCGCGAATGCCCCCGATAAAAGAGATGCGGTTGTCGGTGCGCGGGTCGCCGATGCCCAGCAATGGTGCGAGCAGGCGATCCTGCAAGACGCTGACATCCAGCCGCCCCACCGGATCGGCGTCGAAATCTTCCCAAGACAGTTTGTGCCAGCGCCCGGCCAGAAACATCCGCACTTCACGCGGTCCGGACGGTACGGCACCGTCAGCCGGAGATAACTTGAAGACTTCCCCGACCTTGGCAAGGAAGGCCTCGGGCGACATGCCGTTCAAATCCACCACACAGCGGTTGTAAGGCAGTATGCTCAGGCTGGAGGCCGGGAAGACCACGGCCAGAAACCAGTTGTATTCCTCCGCGCCGGTGTGGCCGGGGTTGGCGATGCGCATGTTCGTGCCAGTGCGGAAGGCCGCTGCGGCGCGGTGGTGCCCGTCCGCGACATAGGCCAGCGGGATTTGGCGGAAGGCCTCTATCCACGCGGCGTTGTTGTCAGCCGTGCGCCAGACCGTGTGCCGCACGCCGTCGGGCGCGGTGAAGTCGTAAAGCGGCGCGCTATCCTCGGCGGCTTTGATCAGTCGGCAGAGCGTGGCGTCATCGCGGCAGGTCAGGAAGACTGGCCCGGTGTTGGCCTTGAGTTCCGTGCAATGACGGGTGCGGTCGTCTTCCTTGTCCTTGCGGGTCTTTTCGTGTTTACGGATGATATCGCGCGCGTAATCGTCGATGTTGCAACAAGCCACCACGCCGGTCTGGCTGTGGTCTCCCATGATCTGGCGGTAGAGGTAGAAGCTCTCGGCCTTGTCACGGATCAGCGTGCCGCGCTCACGCATGGCGACGAGGGCCTTGGCGCCTTGGGCGTAGACCGCGTCGCTATGGATATCGGTGTTGTCCGGCAGGTCGATCTCGGGACGAGTGACGTGCAAGAAACTGTCAGGATTGCCATCGGCAAGGGCGCGGGCTTCAGCGGTGTCCACCACGTCATACGGCACTGCGGCGACTGACTGCGCTTTTTCCGGCAGAGGCCGCAGAGCGGCGAACGGTTTGATCTGCATTAAACTTTCCTATCGAAAATCAGAAGCCGATGTTGACAATCGGGCAGAAAGGCACCTCGCTGCCGCGAATGACATTGACCAGGCCGATCTGGAAACCGTACATGTCTTCGGTCCGGTTGATCAGGCCGATCTGGAAGCCGTCTGCGTAGTCGGCCAAGTTGATTAATCCGGCCTGAACGCCATACATGGTCTTGGCTTCGTTCCACAGGCCGGCCTGCAAGCCAACCATGTCACCGAGCCCGGCGGAGTTGTAGCCACCGATCTGGAAGCCCGCCAGCGCGTCCTTGACATCATTGCGCAAGAGGTTGATCTGGATGCCGTTGAAATACTGGGAGCGTCCGATCAGACCGAGGTCCAGCCCCGTCACCTGCTCACAATATCCGGCCGGCATAGTCAAGCGCAAACCGATCACATCAATGTCTTCGACGTCGTTGAAAGCGAACCACACCGGCCATTTGACTCTTTCCGCCGCTGAGGCTCCGCCGATCACCAACCCCGCTAAAACCAAACCCAACATCATTTTTTTCATGGTAACCTCTTTATTGTTTACAGGTTTAAGCCTCACGTAGTTTCAGGCTTCCCGTGACTTCACGCGCTAATATACCGGATTATGCGGCACAACGCAAACACGAGAATCTCGTTTTTAGTGATTTTTTAGTACTCTGCAGTTTTATGTAGCGCACCCGTTAAAAAGTGCCCTTGAAGCGGGCGCGCGCAAAATGTACTATTGAAACGCAAATGCAATTGAACCTGCCAGCAGATAGTTCCGCAGAAAATATCGCCCGCCTCTGGCAGGCGGTGATGCCGGAAATAGTGCGCTTGGGCACGGGCGATGAACTGGTTCTGAATGCCGACAACGTCCAAACGTGCGCGGGGGCTGGCGAAGCGCTGATCCTCGATCTGCACCGGCGTTCTGCCGTACAGGGTTTTACCATCGTCTGCCGCGACAGCCGCGGGGTGGTGGAGCGCACCTTGCGGATTTTCGATGTCAAAAAATATCTGGCTGATGAAGCCGTGCCTACCGCTGCTGCTGCGCGCCACACCCGGACCGCAGACCAGATCGGACGGGCCGTGGCGGATATTTACGCCAGCGTCTGCGGACAGATGGCTTTTTTGGGCGAGATGACGGTTTCGGCTTTGCGGCTGGTCATGCAGCCCAAGCGGTTGCGGCTGCGCGACACCATGTTGCACTTTGAGCGTGCCGGAGTGGACGCGCTGCCGATTACCCTGCTGATCGGTTTTCTGCTGGGCGTGATTTTGGCTTTCATGTCAGCCACCTCGTTCCGCCGGTTCGGTGTGGAGGTTTATGTGGCCGACCTGATCGCCATCGGCCTGTTCCGAGAACTTGGCGCGCTGATCACCGCGATAATCTTGGCGGGGCGTTCGGGCTCGGCCTTTGCTGCGGAGCTTGGCAGCATGAAGGTCAATGAAGAGATCGACGCGCTGGTCACACTCGGGCTGCCGCCAGTGGTGTTCCTGGCCATGCCGCGCGTGATCGCGGCGACTCTGGTGATGCCGCTGCTGACGATTTTCACGATCATGGCGGGTCTGTTGGGCGGTGTGCTGGTGATGATGTCGCTGGGCATACCGGCCACAGTCTACTGGCAACATGTTTTCAAATCAACGCCGCTGAGTAACGTTATGCTGGGACTTTTCAAGGCAGCGGTTTTCGGGCTGCTGATCGGGCTGGTGGGATGCGCACAGGGCCTGCGCGCCGACCGCACCGCTGACGCCGTTGGCCGCGCCGCCACCGCAGCGGTGGTCGGCAGCCTCGTGCTGATCACGATTTTCGACGGCGTTTTCGCCGTCATGGCCTATATTCTGAGGATATGACCTGATGCCGGATGAGATTGTCATCAAAGTCGAGAATGTTAGCGCGGGATATGAAGAGCCGGTGCTGGAGAACATCAATTTCAGTGTGCGGCGCGGCGAAATCTTCGTGATTCTGGGCGGGTCCGGCTGCGGGAAAAGCACCTTGCTCAAGCACATGGTCGGACTCACGCCGCCGCTGGCCGGCGAGATTCAGCTTATGGGCGACTCTGTCAACGGAGGTAACGCGGCTGACCGCGCGCGCGCCTTGCGGCACTTCGGCATGGCTTACCAAAGCGGCGCGTTGTTCGGCTCCATGACCCTGCTAGAAAATGTCAGCCTGCCGATTGAGTCGTTCACCGCCCTGCCGCGGCCGGCGCGCCTGCTGCTCGCGGCAATGAAGCTCGATCTTGTCGGCCTTAAAGAGTACGCTTCCTTTTTTCCTGCGGAAATCAGCGGGGGCATGAAAAAACGGGCCGCCATCGCGCGCGCCATGGCGCTTGATCCGCCGATCCTGTTTCTGGACGAGCCTTCGGCCGGGCTTGACCCGGTGACATCAGCCGGGCTTGACCGCCTGATCCTGCGCATCCGTGACCTGCAGGGTGTGACGGTGGTGATGGTGACGCACGAATTGGCCAGCATCTTTGCTGTGGCCGACCGCTGCGTGATGCTGGACAAACAGAGTCGCGGCATGTTGGCCGTCGGCCGTCCGGCTGACTTGCGCGACAACCCGCCGTGCGCGGCTGTGCGCGCCTTTTTCAACCGCGAGGGCGGAAATTGAGACGGCAGGCATGAACCAAGGTATGATGATATGAATGAGAATAGGGCGAATTACGCTAAGATCGGTTTTTTTGTGTTGGCTGGCACCGCGCTGATGCTGTTGGCGATTGTCATCGCAGGCGCACGCGTTTTCAACAAACGCATAGTGCTGGCCGAGACCTACTTCGCCGAATCTGTCACCGGACTGGATATCGGGGCGCCCGTCAAATACCGCGGCGTGCCGGTCGGCGAGGTCAAGCGCATCGGTTTCGTCTACAGCGAGTATAATATTCCCTGCGGCGAGAGCCAGACGCACACCGGCGCCCGGCAGGTAATGGTGGTGATGGCGCTTGATCCCGTACGTTTCGGATTGCTGGGCCCGCAGGATGCGGCCACGATGCTGGCGGCTCGGGTGGCACAAGGGCTGCGCGTCAAAACCGCCATGTCCGGAGTGACCGGCCTCGCCTTTCTGGAGATGGACTATTTGCAACCGGACAAAGCGGTTGAGCCGGTCGCGGAGATTTCTTGGCAACCGAGACACACCCACATCCCCGCTATTTTGAGCACCATGACCTCGCTCAAGAAGGCGATTGACGACGTGTTTGTAAAATTAAGCGCGATCGACCTGCCGGAGCTGGGCAAAGAGCTGCTGTCAACCCTGTCGCTGTTTCAGGACAAGTTGAATAACGTGGATGTCGCGGCCTTGAGCAACGAGGCGACCCTGATGCTGAGCGAGTTGCGCGAAACCAACAAGGCGTTGAAGCGGCTTGTGGAGTCGCCGGAACTCGCCGCGCTGCCAAAGGAGCTTTCCGCCGCAGTGGCTGACGCGCGGCGTTCGGTCGAAAACATTGAAAGCGAGATCAAGCCGTTGGCGCGGTCATTATCTGGAACAGTTGCCAGGACCGATAATCTGCTTGATAACTTGAATTCGATGGTCACAAATAACAGCGACATCGTGTCCGAGACGGTGGCGGCTTTGCGCCAGACCTCGCAGACGCTCAGCCGCACGGCGTTGGCGCAGCAAGGGGCGTTGGACGATCTGGTCGGCGGTCTCAGACGGGCTTCGGAGGGCCTGGATCGTCTGGTGCGGGAACTCGGCGACAATCCGGCCGCGCTGTTCTTCGGCAGGCCGCCGGCAGAGTTGCCGGAGACCAGCGCCCCGTGAAGCGTACGGGTGTATGGACAAAATCTAAGCGGGAGGCATCATGAAACATCGGTGGTTATATCTGTTGGCGGTAGCGGTTTTAGCGGGAGGGTGTTTCGGCGGCAAGGCCGTGCAGCGGCGGGCGCTGGCCCGCAGGCGGACTTTTTTGCCTGAGATTGGGCAGGCAGTCCGCGCGGAAGCGCCCAAGACGTGTTTTGCAGCGGCCAAGATACGCACTTTCCGTGCGCTGCCGCCTTTCGACGTGTGCGCCTTCATCGTGCGCCGCGCTGGCGGCGAGTACGCGGTGGATTTTTATAACTGCTGGCTGGCACCGCCGCAGGCGCTGATCAGGACACAGACTGCGCGTTATCTGGAAGAAGCTGGCATTTTTCAGGCTGTTTATGACGCGGGTGCAGGCACCTCCGTACGGTTGGGCATCGAGGGCGTGGTCAGCGGACTATATCTGGATTACGCGGGCGACGAGCCTGCGGCTGTGGTGCGCCTGCGCCTGCTGGTGCTGGATGAGCACAGCCCGCAATTCCGGGTGCTGTTCGACGCGGAGCGCGAGTCGCGCGAGGCTTTCAATGCGGAAAACAAGAACGCCGCAGCCGAAGCGTTCGGCGCGGCGTTGACTAAAGCGTTGGCGGAACTGACCGCCGCATTGCGTACGGCAGACCTGCCCCGCCACGATGCGGCTTATTCGCCGTAAACGATCGTCTTTATTTCAGAGTAGAGGTACAGGATGTTCATCACGCTATAATCGATGTGATGGACCCTGGTGATGCCGCCGTTGCGCATCGCGGCGCTGATGGAGGAATCGCCCGTGCCGAAGAGGAAGATGCCGCCGCTGGTGGCCTCGCCGCGTTTGATCGGGCGCACACCGTTATCGATCACCGGTTCGGAAGCAATGTGCTCCATCACGATAGGCGCGTTCACAGTGCCTTTCATCGGGATCACGCAACCGGTAAACATCACGAGGCTCACGCACAACATAGCGAAAACGATGATTTTTTTCATAACGAACTCCAATCTGTTTTACATTCAAATCGTATGGGGCCAACCCCAAACAGTACATATATTCGCACATATCTAATTCAGATGCAAGCACCGCCTCCGAGTGTGGTTTTACTTCGTTGCACCGCACCTAGGATTCAGGAGCCAAGGTTCAGGCTTGTTTTGCAACGACTTACGTAGTAACGCCCTTCCTATTGTGGCGCCCTCAAAACTGGAGACACACAACTGCTTGTCATAATCGCCATAAAAGGTTGCCGCGCAACACCTGACCCTTGAACCCTTTGACCTTTTGCGATTCAACTTTATTGAATCGCACTCAGCCGTTTCTGGTAACACGTTCGCTATCATCCAATGGAAAGAGGGGGTAGGGTCAAAATAATGAAAACGCATTTAAAATTACTTCGATTGACGTTTTGGGTGCGCTTGGTTTATCATTATGTTTCTTTTTTATGTGAGGTGTGGTTTTTTCATAAAACCTGGATTATAAAAAGGGAGTTTTTCCCATGATGATGAGAAAGTTGTTTTCGTGCGCCGGAGTGTGTTGCGCAGTGTGCGCCGCTTTGACGCTGGCCGTGGCGCAGGAAGAGCAGCAGAAGGCGGACGACAATAATAATGCCGCGAGCGCGGCGGTCGAACCGCAGCCGGATGGTTCTAAACTTTTCCATCCGTTGGTGATAGTGTCAAGGATCCGGGGCACGTGTGAAGTGATCAACCCCGACATCGGCAGCATTGTTCCCGCTGTTAACGGTAAAGCCTACCCGCTTGGCACTGTTGTGCGTACTGGCGTGGACGGTTCGGCGGTTTTGTCCTTCTCGTCCCGCGACACCGCCAGCATGCAACCGGGCACCGAGGTTGTCATTGACCGCGGCGAGGGCGACGGTGCGGATGTCGAAACGCGTGTGTTGCGGCTGGTGACTGGGCAGGTGTCCTTTGATCTGCGTGACAACATGCCTGAGGGTGCCTTCACAATCGAAACTGCTAACGCGGTCTGCCAAAACGTGGCCGGGCGCGGTGAATATCAGGTCTCACAGGAAGGTGAAAACGATGTTTTTCAGGCCGCCACCATCACCGGTGCTACGCGCATCGTTGGCCCGCACTATCGCATTCCGGCGTTGCGCGCGGCCAATACGGTTAACATCATGACCGAGCCTAACCGCTCACTCAGCCGCCTCACCAGCGTATCTGGCGATTTCATAATCGTGCTAGATAAGGGCGGCGAAGATCCGGTGGAGTATGGCATGTCGCCGAAAGCTGTCGTCAAAATCTGGCGCGAGAACGCCCCGGTCGGCGGACGCACCATTGTCGCGACCTTGGTGGTCAGCCCCGCAGGTCTCGCACAACACCGTTTCGCCTATGCCGAAGGCCGGACTGACTTGGCCACCGGCGAGCTGGTCACCCCAAAGGAGGAAGAGGAAGTCGATCTGCCGGTGTTGCTCTCCGACAAATCCAAAACCGCAGAGGCAGGGCAAGGCGATGCGGCTGAAGGTGCGGCAGAGGAAAAAACCGCTGAAGAGAAATAAAGCTGCAGCTAGCTACATGAAAGACAACGGGAAACCGGCGGCCTGCGCAGTCGCCGGGTTTGCTCTAAAACAGTTTGCGCGTGTCTAAACCTGTGTTGGATATAAAACCGTGTTCATTTATCACTTCAACCGCCTCATCCGTAACCGTATTCTTTGGGGATTCTTCGCAATTGTAATCGCTGTGGCTTTCGTGGCTGTGGACTCTTGTTTCCGTCAGCCCCCGGAGCACCAAACCGCCGGAACCATTGACGGCAAGAAAATAACCGCCGACGAATTCATGCTCGCAGTCAACACCATCCGCGGCTTTGGCCGCGGGCGCGACAACGAGACCCCCGCCGACGTGGTGGACCGGCAGGCGTGGGAGCAGATTGCGGCCCGCTGCACCGCAGAACGTAGCGGGATCGTCGCGACCAAAGAGGAAATCCGCGCGACCCTGCGCGAGGCACCCGCCTTTCAGGGAGCGAACGGCTTCGACGTAAATCGTTATCGCATGGTGTTGGCGGAAAATGGTATGACCCCCGCTATGTACGAAAAGTTGGTGGCGCACCAACTGTCGGTCATGAAAACCGCCGCCGCGGTCGAGTCCGCCGCTTGGGTGGCACCCATGGAGTTGGAAGACGAGCTAGCCGCCGTGACAGATATCTTCACCGTGCGCGCCGTTGAGGTCAGCAACCGCTTCGCCAGCGCCGACATGAAGCTGACAGAAGAGGATTACCAGAAATATTACGAGGAAAACAAAGAGTCGTTCGCCCGGCCTGACCGCGTGTCTGTGCGCTATGTGGCTGTGCCCGTTACAAACTACCTCGCGTCGGTCTCTGTGTCAGAAGACGAAATGCTGGAATATTACGACAGCCACCCTGAAACTTACACGCGTACCACCACCAACGATGTTACCGAGCCGATCCCGTTTGCCGATGTGCGTGATAAGATCCTGGCCGAGCTGCAGCTCGAAGAGGCGCGTTACTGCGTCGGCACGGCTGTAACCTTTAATGTTTATGGCAAGCTGGCAGACACCCCCGACAGGGCGCTTGAGGCCTTGGCTGCCCAAGAACGCGTGGAGGTCAAACCTACCCCGCTCTTCAGCGCCGATGAAACGCTTTTCTGGACGGACAACCCCCAAGACTTCGCGGCTGCGGCTTTCGAGCTTGACCCCGACCGCGAGGACATGCGTTTCGGTATCGTCAAGGGCGACGCTTATGTGTATGTGATGGAACTCGCCGACCGTTCCCCGGCCCATACCCCAGAATACAAAGACCTGCTAAACGAATTGCGCCCGCAGGCGGAACAAAAGGCACGTAACGAGGCTTTCCGTGACTCCGTTAAAACTTTGCGCGATGAAATCACGGCGCTGATGGCCGAGGGCAAGAGTTTTGCAGAAGCTACGAAAGCCAAAGCGCTAAACGTCTCGACCTCACTGACTTACAGCGTCAGCGACATACAGAACGCGAAGTTCGATAACAGTTTCGCTATCGCCTACAACTCAATGACGTTGAAAAAAGGCGAACTATCAGAGGCAATACCCGCTAGTTCCGACAAATCGCTGTTAGTATATGTCGAGGACCGCCAGCCGGGCGATGCCCTTTCAGCCGAGATGATGCGCGCGCAGGTGCGATCCAACATTTCCCGTCGCCGCGACAGAGGATTGTTTGCGGATTGGCTTGCGTGGAATCTTACGCAGAAGAATTTCAAACCCACGCGCCCGCTGGACGCTGATGACGGGATCGGCATTGATGACCTGCAAGACGACGAAGGTTCTGATCCTGAATTATAAACAAAGAAAGGGGAGATTATTGATGAAATCATTTATCGCTTTGGCTCTTGCGCTTACCTGTCTGTATGCTGTGTCGGACACGAAAAAATGTTGTGCCGCATGCCCCAATACCCTGTCGGAAACTGAAATCAAAGAGGGGTGGCGTCTGCTTTGGGATGGCCAGACTAACGAGGGATGGCGCAGCGCCCGCCGCGACACTTTCCCCGACAAGGGCTGGGTTATTGAAAACGGTGTCCTGACCGTGCTGCCCAAGAAAGAGGGCGGTGGCGGCGGGGACATCATCACCAAGGAGACCTTCTCGGATTTCATACTGAAACTCGACTTCATGCTGACCGAGGCTGCCAACAGCGGCATCAAATACTTTTTCGATCCGCATGTCAACGGCGGCACCACTTTGGAATATCAGATCCTTTGCGACAAACACGCTGACGCCACGAAAGGGCTTGATGGCAACCGCCGCATTGCCTCGTTCTACGACGTGATGCCTGCGCCGACAGCGCAAGCCAAACCCGTCGGAGAATGGAATAGCGCCATGATCGTCAGTCGCGGGCGCAAGGTCGAGCACTGGCTGAACGGCAAAAAGGTATTGGAGTTCGAACGCGGGTCCGAAGAATTCCGCGCCGCAGTGGCCAAGAGCAAATTCGCCAAGTACCCTAATTGGGGTGAGCAGCCCTCCGGGCATATCCTGTTGCAGGATCACAGCGACCGCGTCTCATTCCGCAATATAAAGATCAAGGTGCTGGATAATAAGTAATCGGCAAATTGGCAAATTATAGATAAGCAGCCAGCGGGTGCGATTCAATAAAGTTGAATCGCAAAAGGTCAAAGGGTTCAGGGGTCAGGGGTTGCGCGGCAACCTTTTATGGCGATTATGACAAGCGGTTGTATGTCTCCAGTTTTGAAGGCGCCACAATAGGAAGGGCGTTACTACGTAAGTCGTTGCAAAACAAGCCTGAACCCTGGCTCCTGAATCCTAGGTGCGGCGCAACGAAGTAAAACCACACCCGCAGCCAGCCGCCCGGGGTGGGGTTCCGGGCGAAAACGGGAGGGTAACTGGAACGCACAGGTTATCGGTAGGGACGGCTCGCCGAGCCGTCCGCGGCGGTTTCGGCGAAACCGCCCTACCGGCTGTAACACGGTTGTGGTGTGACAAAATGTCCAAGTTATAGGCACGGTTTCAGCTTTCCGGCTCCCATTCGAGCGAGAGGTCTATTGCAGGCGCGGAATGGGTGAGGCATCCCAGCGAGATCGCGTCCACGCCCGTGGCAGCCACCTCGCGCGCCCGCTCTAGCGTGATGCCGCCCGAGGCCTCGGTGCGGGAGATGCCGCGGCACAGCTCCACGCACTCACGCATCATCGCGCAATCCATGTTATCCAGCATGATCCATTCCGGTTTGCCGCGCAAGGCGCTGACGCACTCTGCCACACTCTCGACCTCGACCTCGACCTCTAGCTTCGGGAAATTTTTGCGCGCCTCGGACACGGCCAAGTCCAGACGATCCGGATCGCCGCCCTGCCAAAGTCGCCGGTGATTGTCTTTGATCAGCACGCGGTCGAAGAGTCCAAAGCGGTGGTTGCCGCCGCCGCCGCACAACACGGCGTTCTTTTCAAACAGCCGCAGTCCGGGCGTGGTCTTGCGCGTATCCAGAATCAGCGTGCCGTACTCGCTGACAGCATCCACAAAAGCGCGTGTTAGCGTTGCAATGCCGCACATACGCTGCATGAAGTTCAGTGCTGTGCGTTCGGCGGTCAGAATCGAGGCGGCCCGGCCCCTGATCCTCAAGATCACGCCGCCTGCCGCCACATCGGAGCCGTCCGGCGTGACGGTCTCCACCTGCAGCGCGACATCGGCACACTCGAAAACCTTCTTGCCAACGCTCGCACCTGCCACGCGGCAGGCTTCACGCGCCAGAATCTCACCCGTTGCCAACACAGCCGGATCAACCAGTGTCAGGGTGGTGGCATCGCCGGGGCCGACATCCTCGGCCAAGGCTGATTGGATTGTCGCAATCGCCCGCGGATCATTTATCAAATTACGCGCATCCATATGTCCTCCAAGTCAAATCTGTTTTGTCATACCAACGCGGGCGGAGCCCGCTACCCAATTCAACCTCGCACAAAGGCACAAAGGACACAAAGTTTTTCCCATAACACCCTATTCCCCTTAGTGCCCTTCGTGCCTTCGTGTGAGAAACAACTTGTTTTTTATTGGCCTTATCGGCCGATAAGGCACTAAAGCCGCGCTACACGCGGAACTGATAATTAATAGGGTGGTTGGTTTTCTCTAACATCCTTTTGCCAAGAGCATAACCGGCCAGCCCGCCCGCCAGATGCGCGGCGTAAGCCACCCGGGATTGCAGAAAGACCGCCTCGGCCATGGTCAGGATACCGAGCAACAACGCCAGTGTGCGCGCCCGCATACGGATCGGGAATGGCAGCAACAGCATCACCTCGCGTTGCGGAAAGAGCGCGGCGTAAGCACCGATCAAAGCAAATACACCACCCGAGGCGCCGATGCACATCGAGTTGTCAAGTGTGTGCCGTCCAGCCGCTAGCGCTGTCGGCAGATAAGGCATCACAGCGGTGGTGGCTAGCCAGCCGAGTCCGCCGATCACGCCGCCTGCAATGAACACGCGCCAGAACCTCGAGCTGCCGATCTCCCTTTCCAGTCCGGAGCCGAACAACAGCACGGTCAGCATGTTGAGGCTGAGATGCCACCAGCCATCATGCAAAAACATATATGTGAGCGGCTGCCAGAAGAAGCCGCGCAACAGCAAAGGCCAAGACAGTCCGAAACAGGAGACCAGCGCATTGCCGAAGGTGTAGCCGTACACGAATTCGACACGGGATGTCGCGCGTTGCATCAGCAGTACTGTCAGACACAACGCCGCCAGCATCAAAGCTGCTGGCGCGGCGTAAAACAAGCCCTGCAAACGCCACAGCCATCTTCGCGTCAACGTGATCAAATACGCACCTCCGTCACCGGTATCAGGCGGACTTGATCAAGTTCCAATTCGTGTAGAGCATGAATGTGATGATCGCAAGGATTACGGTGGTGATGATCGCGCAGATGCCGCCGATCTTGTCTGACCCGCCAGAACTCTGCGCAGCCATCTCCTCAGCCGGATTACGCAACCGGGCAGAGATGAACGCCCCGCCGTCGCTTCCCGGCGTTTTGGCCGCTTCCACAGCATCCAAAGAAGATTTCTTCAATTTCATAGCGCGATATTACCAAACCGCCGCCGCGTTGAGTAGCGAATTTTGCGGTATTTCAGAGAATGGGTGCAATTCAATAAAGTTGAATCGCAAAAGGGCAAAGGGTTCAGGGGTCAGGTGTTGCGCGGCAACCTGTTATGGCAATTATGACAAGCGGTTGTGTGTCTCCAGTTTTGAGGGCGCCACAATAGGAATGTCCAGTCCTGAACCCTGGCTCCTGAATCCTAGGTGCGGTGTAACGAAGTAAAACCACACCCCGGAGAATGAAACCTGCTTGATTTCTTGCCAGTATTCTGCCAAAGATGCTATCTTTAAGACTTTTGGTGTCTTGCCCGCTATGACTGACCGGCTTTGAGCGCCGTGTTCTGTCACGGTTCTTTATCACGAGTGCTTTTATTATGAATAAAATACTGACAGTCACACAAATCGCGCCCGAAGTCTTTCGCATGGAGGTCGAGGCGCCGCTGATCGCGCGCGAACGCAAACCCGGCCAGTTCATCATCCTGCAGGTGGACAACGATTTCGGCGAGCGTATCCCGCTCACGATCGCCGATGCCGATCCGGAGCGCGGCAGCATCACGCTGGTCTTCCAGACAGTCGGCAAAACCACCCACCTGCTGGCGGAAAAGCAGGCGGGCGACATGATCGCTGCGCTGCTGGGGCCGCTCGGCCAGCCCTCCCGCATCGAAAAGGTCGGGCATGTCGTTTGTGTCGGCGGCGGCATCGGCGTGGCCCCGTTGTATCCGATCGCCCAAGCCATGAAGGCCATCGGCAACCGCGTCACCGTCATCATCGGCGCCCGCAATAAATCCCTGCTGATCATGGAGGATGAGATGCGCAAGATCGCCGACGACCTGATCGTCGTGACGGACGACGGCTCTTACGGCCGCAAGGCGCTGGTGACCGAGCCGCTGAAGGAGCTTTGCGAACAGACGCCCAAGCCGGACATGGCCGTGGCCATCGGGCCGCCGATCATGATGAAGTTCTGCGCTGAGACCACGCGGCCTTACGGCGTGCATACGATCGTCTCGCTCAACACGATCATGATCGACGGCACGGGCATGTGCGGCGGTTGCCGCGTGACTGTGGGCGGCGAGACCAAATTCGTGTGCGTCGACGGCCCCGAGTTCGACGGCCATCTGGTTGATTTCGACAACATGATGAAGCGCCTGCGCGCCTACAAGCCGCGCGAAGACGCCGACCATCAGGAACACCATTGCAAACTTGAGGCCGTCGCCGCCCGCTTAGAGGCTACCGCCGCTACTCACGCGAAATAGGTAAGACGCGCACATGTACCGCGATGTACAAACTGAACTCATTGCCCTGCTGGAAAAGTACCGGAACCGCTGCCTCTGGTTCGCGCGTCCGGATTACGTGCCAGCCTCGCGCGAAGAGTGGTTGCGCACGCTCGACTTGATCGAGCGCTACGGCGATATGGATGCTTTCAAAGAGGTTAGAAAGGCCCGGAAATGGCTGTCACACCCTTCCAAAGTAACATCCTAAAGTTAATTGCGGGACATCGCCGCGCACTTGGCGAGAGTTACGTGGCCGGAGGTGTCGCGCTCAACTTCCCCATTTTTCACAAAGGGCATATCCGAGGCGCTTGGCCCATTATCCGATAAATACAAAGAAAGACGTATCATGCATCAAGACCCAAATGTTCTAAAGAGCGCAGCAGCAGATTTGCTGCGGCAGATCGAGAATCAGAACCAACCTCTCACGCCGAAGGCGCGTATGGCGATACCGCCGCAGGCGATGCCATCGCAAGATCCGGCAGTCCGGCGCGGCAACATGAACGAGGTCGCGCTGGGATACTCGCCCGAACAGGCGCGTCTGGAGGCCATGCGTTGCCTCCAGTGTAAAAACGCGCCGTGCGTGGCAGGTTGTCCGGTAGGCATCCGCATCCCGGATTTTCTCAAGGCTGCGGCGGCAGGGCGCTTCGACGAGGCGGTCGCCATCATCCGCGAAAACAGCCTGTTGCCAGCCGTCTGCGGACGCGTCTGTCCGCAAGAGGTGCAGTGCCAAGCTCCCTGCACGCTTGGCAAGGCGCTCAAGGATGTGGATAAGGCGGTCTCGATAGGGCGCATTGAGCGCTTCGTCTCTGATCTCGAACGCGAGAGCGGCAAACAGGCTGTGCCTGCTGTCAAGCCACCGACCGGCAAGCGGGTGGCGGTAGTCGGTAGCGGCCCGGCCGGCATCACCGTGGCGGCAGACGTGCGGCGCGAAGGTCACGATGTCACGATGTTCGAGGCCTTCCACAAGCCCGGCGGCGTACTGGTCTACGGCATCCCCGAGTTCCGCCTGCCCAAACGCATCGTCCACAACGAGATTGAGATGCTGACGGAAATGGGGGTGAAGCTCGAAACCAATTTCGTGGTCGGCCGCACACGCAAGCTCACCGACCTGATGGAGAAGGACGGATTCGACGCGGTTTTCGTGGGCACTGGCGCGGGTCTGCCCAAGTTCATGAATATCCCCGGCGAGAATTTCGTGGGTGTCTTCTCAGCTAATGAATACCTGACGCGCGCCAACCTGATGAAGGCTTATGACACCAAGCGCGCCCACACGCCGCTCTACAACTCCCGCAAAGTGGCGGTGCTCGGCGGCGGCAATGTGGCCATGGACGCGGCGCGCACGGCGCTCAGGCTCGGCGCGGAAGAGGTGCATCTAGTTTATCGCCGCACTGAAAAGGAGATGCCCGCGCGTGTCGAGGAAGTCGCCCATGCCCGCGAAGAGGGCGTGGTCTTCCACATGCTGCAAAACGCCGTACGCATTCTAGGCGACGAACAGGATCGTGTCACCGGCATGGAGTGCCTGCGCTATGAACTGGGCGAGCCTGACGCTTCCGGTCGCCGCCGCCCCGTGCCGATTTCCGGCAGCGAATTCCAGATGGAGGTGGACACCGTGATCGTGGCCATCGGCAACGACTCCAACCCGCTGATCAGCCAGACCACCGAGGGGCTGGCCGTCAACAAGTGGGGCAACATCATCGTGGACGAGAACGGCAAAAGCTCGATCAACGGTATCTACGCCGGCGGCGACATCGTGCTCGGCGCGGCCACCGTGATCCTCGCCATGGGCGAAGGCCGTCGCGCCGCCGCCGCGATCAATGCGTTTCTGGCCGCCAAAACCTGATTCGTCCGATCTGTCTGATTCTTCTTCATGACCCGCTCGACCCCCAGACGCTACACGATACCCGAAGAGGTGGCGCACAGCACGATTCACGCGCTGGGCAGCCACTTGGGCGCGGCCATGCTGGCGCTGATGGTGGTGTTCGGGGTTCAGAGCGGCGAGCAGGTGGCGTGGAAAGTGGTCAGCGCCGCGCTGTTCGGCTTCTCCATCATCCTGCTCTACACCGTCTCGTCGGCCTACCATGCGATCACGCACCCACGCACCAAGCAGGTGCTGAAGGTGTGCGACCACATGGCGATCTACATCCTGATCGCGGGTTCCTACACGCCCTTCACGCTGGTCACGCTGCGGCCTGAATATCCGGTTATAGCCTGGACAATCTTCGGAATTGTCTGGGGGCTGACGATCATGGGTATCGTCTTCAAAGCCTTTTTCACCGGACGGCTGCGCCTGATCTCGACCCTCGCCTACATCGGCATGGGCTGGATCGTGGTTTTCGCGATCAAGCCTCTGATGGCCGCGCTGCCGACCGCCGGTCTGCTATGGTTGCTTATCGGCGGCCTGTGCTACACCCTAGGCGCGATCTTCTATCTATGGCACCTGATGCCTTTTCACCACGCGGTCTGGCACCTCTTTGTGTTGGCCGGTACTCTTTGCCATTTTTTTGCTGTGCTGTTTTATGTGATGATGTGATGACCTTCTTAAATAAAAACTTTCAACGTTCAACTCTCTCTCTCAACTCTCAAGTAAAACCCGAGAGGGGAATTGAGCGTTCTTGACGGCGCGACCGCCGCCGGGCAAGCAGACGCTTGCCCTCGGCGCTCCGCACACGCATTACCTCTTACCTCTTACTTTTCTTTTATCACCGTTGTGGCGGCTTTGAGGATGCCGGCCACGTTGGCGAGGTCGGAAGGGATGATCATGGTGTTGTTGGTCTTGGCAAGTTTGCCGAATTCGTTCAGGTATTGTTGCGCGAGCTGCATGTTGACGGCTTGCGTGCCGCCCTGCTCGTTGATCGCCGCCGCCACTTGGCGGATGCCGCGGGCCTGCGCCTCGGCCACCAGCAGGATCTCCTGCGAACGTCCCTCGGCTTCGTTGATGCGCTTCATCTTCTCGCCTTCGGACTTGGCGATGGCCTCCTGCTTGTCGCCCTCGGCGCGGTTGATCTTGGCTTGGCGGTCGCCTTCGGACTCTGCGATCAGGGCGCGTTTTTCACGCTCGGCGCGCATCTGCTTCTCCATGGCGTCACGGATGGTCTGCGGCGGCGTGATGTTCTTGATCTCGTAGCGCGTGACCTTGATACCCCAAGGGTCGGACGCCTTGTCCACGGCTTCGACAATCGCGCAATTGATATGCATGCGCTCCTCAAAGCTCCGGTCAAGCTCCAGCTTGCCCATTTCAGAACGCATAGTGGTCTGCGCGAGCTGCGTGGTGGCGAAAAGGTAGTTACCGATACCGTAAGAAGCTTTGGCCGGATCCATCACTTGAAGATAGAGGATGCCGTCCACCTCGACAGTGATGTTGTCGCGCGTGATGCACTGCTGCGGCGGCACGTCGATGGCCTGCTCTTTGAGCGAGTGCTTGTATGAGACGCGGTCGATGATCGGCACCAGCAGGTGCAGCCCAGCCTCCAGCGTACAGTTGTATTTGCCCAGCCGCTCAACGATGAACGCCTGTTTCTGCGGCACGATCCGCACACATTTCAAGATGGTGTAGACCACCACGAAAGCGATAAACAAAGCGATGTAATGCATGACCTCTCCCCCCGTCAGTTAGTTTTGAGGCCCCGCCGCCGAGAGTTTCCCGGCGGCGACTGGGCGCTAAGTGTTATTTCGTTTTGATGCCCGTTCCCGAGGCCTTATCGATATACAGACCGATGAAGAAGAACGGGAAGCCTGTGTATGTCTCTTTAGGCGGCTCCGCATTGATAACCGCATTCGCACCGTTTGCCTTGGCGTCTTTGGCAACCTGAGTCATCTGCTGGGTGTTGTCCTGTACCGGATAGAGTTCCACCAGCTTCAGGAGGTAGGGGATGCCGACCGCGATACCGATTTCCGTGCTTGTGTGGTAACCGGTCGCCTTGTAATCCGCGAACGTTCCGTCGCCGGTCGTCACATTGAGTACCTGTGCGTCGGCAGCGGCCTTTGTCAGGTCAACCTTACCCGGAAGGTTCAGGCAGCCCGTCACCGCGACCGCCAACACCAAAGTAATTGCCGTCTGAATCAGTCCTATTTTCATGTATGTGTTCCTCATTTGAGTGTTATTGTGCTGACTTGGCATCAGCTCTGACACCCGCCAAAGCTAAGCCAAGTAAATACAAACGTATTTTTACAATAAATGGGGCCATGAAGCAAGCTTGGGCGTAAAAAAATGAATCAATGCGGGTGCGATTCAATAAAGTTGAATCGCAAAAGGTCGAAGGGTTCAGGGGTCAGGGGTTGCGCGGCAACCTTCTATGGCGATTATGACAAGCAGTTGTGTGTCTCCAGTTTTGAGGGCACCACAATAGGAAGGGCGTTACTACGTAAGTCGTTGCAAAACAAGCCTGAACCCTGAACCCTGGCTCCTGAATCCTAGGTGCGGCGCAACGAAGTAAAACCACACCCCATCAATGGTGTGCGGCAAGGACAAAGGACACGATGGGAATGAGGTCTGGTATGTCAGGCATAACTCAGGGTACCCGAAAAAGCCGCGTGACAAGTATTAGACGATGTGCGAGAATAAAAGGCATTAGGTTGTAGAGGGAACTGTAGTGATGGCCTATTATCTCACTGATTGCGGCATCAGTCATAACGGAGAAAACATCATGAAAAGAGACAGGATTGGACCTTCACATCCCCGTGGTATGACCAGCGGGTTGTTGTCGTTGTTCGTGTCGGCGCTCGTATTGATGTGCCGCGCTGAGGATCTCGGGCCCATGCTCAGCGATTATGTGCCCGGCCCGGATATTGACGATGCGTGGAGCGTCTTCGTGGGCGGGAATTTCACGCGCTTGCAGGACACCGTGGGCATTGAAGGGCGCACATTTGTTCGCGGAGACTTCACTCTAGGTGTTGATGGCCAATACGCCATCGGAGATTTGGGGACTGGCAGTGGAGGATTGACCGGTGTTAATCCGACGCCGGAAACGGCCGCGATGGTCATTGGCGGCGATTTAACGACGGCTCCCGGCGTGACGTCTACTAGGTTTACCTCATATGGAGACAAGTATGTGGGTAGTCAAGTCCCTTTGTCGCTTTCGTCGGTTTTGTCCATTTCTTTTTCTTTGACAGTGGATTGTGGACAGACGCGCCTCCGGGCGGGCAAACGCCAAAAGGCGCGCCTGTGCG
>Ga0255347_1003201_pt1 | contig 21592 bp, 11 predicted proteins | sample wastewater_treat_2_FD_192479 | JGI IMG/M metagenome (GOLD analysis project Ga0255347, IMG submission 192479) | Wastewater microbial communities from Lulu Island WWTP, Vancouver, Canada - plant24 | ecosystem: Engineered > WWTP > Wastewater > Unclassified | place: Canada: Vancouver, British...
AGGACATCCACGGCATCGGCTTCAAGACCGCCGATCAGATTGCGCAGAAGATCGGCATCCCGCACGACTCCTTGATCCGGGCCTGTGCCGGCCTGAGCCACGTGCTTCTGGAGGCGACCGGGAACGGTCACTGCGCCCTCCCGCTTGAGTTCTTGAAGGACGAAGCGGGCAAGCTCCTGCTCGTGGACGAGAACGTGGTCACCGCGGCGTTGGCGAAGACGCACGCCGACCGCGACCTCGAGACGGAAAAGATCAACGATCAAGACCTCGTCTTCCTGCCCGCGTTGAAACGGGCCGAGGCAGGGATCGCCGCCCGGATCAAGAATCTATGCGCCCTGCCGTCCGCGTATCCGCCCATTGATTTCGACAAAGCGGTGGCGTGGTGCCAGGACAAGACCGGCAAGGCGCTGGCCCCCAGCCAGCGGGAGGCGTTGCAACAGGCCCTGACCCGCCGGGCACTCGTCATCACCGGCGGACCGGGTGTCGGCAAGACCACGCTGGTCAATGCCATCCTGAAAATCCTGACCGCCAAGCAAGTCCGCTGCCTGCTGTGTGCGCCGACCGGCCGGGCGGCCAAGCGCCTGACGGAGGCCACCGGCTTGGAGGCCAAGACGATTCATCGGTTGCTCGAAGTCCAACCGGCCACCGGCACCTTCACGCGGAATGACGGCAACCCGTTGGCATGTGATCTCCTGGTCGTGGACGAATGTTCAATGGTGGACGTGCCCCTGATGAATCATCTGCTGCGGGCGCTCCCGCGGAACGGCAGCCTGCTGCTCGTCGGCGATGTGGACCAATTGCCCTCGGTCGGCCCGGGCATGGTGCTCAGAAACATCATCGCCAGCGGGGTGGTGCCGGTGGTGCGGTTGACGGAGGTGTTCCGTCAGGCGGCGCATAGCCGGATCATCACGAATGCCCACCGGATCCATGCGGGCCAGATACCGGCGTTTGCGGCCAAGGGTGGCGAATCGGGTTTCTACTTCGTCGAGCGGGAGACGCCGGAGCGCATCGCCGACACGTTGATTGACATGGTGAAGCACCGGATGCCGGCGAGGTTCCAGCTCGATCCGATCCGGGACATCCAGGTGCTTTGCCCGATGAACCGGGGCTCGCTCGGCATCCGGGAATTAAACCTCCGTCTCCAGGCCGAACTGAACCCGGCCAGGTCCGGGGAGCCAACCGTGGAAAAGTTCGGGTGGCAGTTTCGGATCCGGGACAAAGTGATCCAGACGGAAAACGATTACGACAAGGACGTGTTCAACGGGGACATCGGGCAGATCGTGAAGATTGATCCCGTCGAACGCGAGGTCACGATCCGGTTCGACCGGCGGGAGGTGGTTTACGATTTCGGTGGACTCGATGAAATCGCGCTCGCCTACGCCATCACGATCCACAAGTCGCAGGGATCGGAATTCCCGGCAGTCGTGACGCCTTTGGCGATGCAGCAGTATTTGTTGCTCCAGCGCAACCTCGTTTACACTGGGATCACACGGGGCAGGAAGCTCGTCGTGCTGATTGGGCAAAGGAAGGCGCTGGCGCTGGCCGTGCGGAACAACAAGACGGAGAACCGGTTTACGGGGCTGCTGGCCCGGCTCACCGAGGTTGATTCTACCGGCGCCCATGGCCGTCTATGCCCGTGAGATCCGCATCGGACAAGAATCAACCGGCGGCCAGCAGACGGACGCCTGGCCGCCAAGTTCGCATCCTCCTCCTGGACGATGTCGAGGGAGCGCGGAAGCTCATCCGGATGATCATCCAGGTGTACTGGGCGGACGCTGTCATCATCGAGTGCGAGGACGGTGACGAGGCCTGGAAGCTCGTGCAGGCGTCGCCCCCGGACCTGCTGATCACCGACCTCATACATCCCGGGCTGCGCGGCGGGGACCTGTCGCAGCGTCTCGCGGAGGCGCACCCCAAGTTGCCCGTCCTCGTGGTTTCGGCCCGTCACGAACAGCTGGATGTCCTGCGTCAGCACCATCAGACGAACCCGCAGTTTCCGCGAGGATTCCTCGAAAAACCATTTACGGTTGACGCGCTGCGCGCGGAGATCAAGCGGTTGATTGTGGACCGGGCAGGAGGCGCGCAACCCATGTCGGCAGCCCCGACATGTCCCCATATCGTCCTAGCGGATGACGAGAATTTCGTCCATGAGATGGTGGACTTGATGCTACAGGAGACCTTGTCGGCTTGTACCTTAGCGAAGAGCCTGGACCGCGACGAGGCGTGGACAGGATTGCTCCGGGAGCAACCCAACCTGCTGATCACCGATAGGCTCAGCACCAATGTGCCGGGGCGCACCGAGTATTTTGGCATGAGCGGCGGGGAGTTGCTCCAGCGGCTGGCGGAGCGCCGGGTCAGTTATCCGTGTCAGGGAACTTCTCCATCAGCGGGTGGGAGGCGTATGCCAAGCAATTTGCGCGTCCGCATTTGAACGTCCGTTTTTTCACCAAGCCCTACTTCCTGACCTTTTTCCAGTGGGCGGGGCGGAAATGCCGCGACCCGGCCGATGCGTTGTCGCGGAACGGCTGATGAGTCGAGGCCGGCATCGCAGTTTTGCTCGACCCGTTGATCGGACCTGGTCCGGAGGGTTATTTTCCTAAAATGGATTCTGACTGTTTTTGGTTGGTTTAATTGGACAGCCTCGATAGGCTCCAGGCTCAACGCAGGACTTCTCGAATTCAGACGGATCTGCCGACTGAAGCGCGGGGGCAAGTGTTTATGAACGAGCGATGGCTGTCAGTTGACGAGATTGCGGCGCACCTGGGTGTGAATCCGGACACGATCTACAAATGGATCACTCGCAAGAAAATGCCGGCTCACAAGTTGGGGCGGCTCTGGAAATTCCTCGCATCGGAGGTGGACCAATGGGTCAAAGGCGGCCATGCGGCGGAGGATGTTCCACCACCAGCGGATGTCTCAGCAATCAAATGTAAATTGCTGCGGCGTAAATCAGGACAGACAACTCACCCCAAGTAAAACCGTGCATGAACGTCTTCGATCTTCGACAACGATTGGTGAATGACTACGCCCGCTATACCCGGAGCTTCATCAAGATTGCCGATCCGGCGATTCTCGCCAAGGTGGATTCAGAACTCGACGCTGGCGCATTCTGGCCGGAGCCCCTCCTTCAGCTGAACCCCACTTTTCAGTCCGGGGGAACCATTGATGATCTTGTTGACCAGGAAATCCTGCACCCTGAATGCGCCAAGATCTTCCGCATCGGCAAGACGCAAACTGATTTGTCCGGAAAGCAACTACGACTCCACAAGCACCAGACCGAAGGCATTCGCAAAGCCAAGGAGCCGAAATCCTATGTTCTCACCAGCGGCACTGGTTCCGGCAAGAGCCTGGCCTACATTGTTCCCGTCGTGGATCATGTGCTACGGCGCGGATCCGGCCAGGGAATTCAAGCCATCATCGTCTACCCGATGAATGCGCTGGCTAACAGCCAGGATGAAGAACTAAGCAAATTCCTCAAGCCGGGATATCCAGAAGGGCAGCCTCCGGTTCGCTTCGCACGTTACACCGGCCAAGAGAAAGGAACGGAACGCGACGCAATCCGCAGTAACCCACCTGACATCCTCCTGACCAACTACATGATGTTGGAATTACTGCTCACCCGGAACGACGACCGAGCGTTGGTCCGGGCCGCCCAGGGGTTACGTTTTCTCGTCTTTGACGAACTGCACACCTATCGGGGACGGCAGGGAGCAGATGTTGCCCTACTCATACGACGCTGCCGCCAAGCCTTCGGTGACCACGATATCATCTGCATTGGCACCTCGGCCACGATGGCCAGTGGCGGCTCGACGGATGATCAGAAGCGCGAAGTAGCCAAGGTCGCCCAAACGCTTTTTGGGGTTCCATTTGATGCCTCCCAAGTCATCGGCGAGACCCTGGAACGCGCCACCCCCGAGGTGGATTTTACCGACCCAGGTGCGGTTCAGTCCCTGCGCGAGGCCATCGAAGCAGATACGCCACCTCCCGATGATTACGACGTCTTTCGGCGTCACCCTCTCGCTTGCTGGATCGAAAGCACGTTCGGGGTAAGGACCGAGGAAGGCACGGGCCGCCTCTTGCGACAATCCCCCCGTCGGCTACAAGGTCCGGGTAGTGCCGCGGAGGAACTTGCAGATCTTACAGCGACCGACTCAACGCGTTGCGCTGAGGTCCTGCGCCAATTTCTATTAAAGGGGACCGAGTTACGCCACAGCGTGTCCAATCGTTTCCCTATTTTCGCTTTTCGGCTGCATCAGTTTTTCACTCGCGGTGATACGGTGTGGGCAACGATTGAGCCTCCTACCCAACGCCACTTGGAAATGTCCAAAAAAGGCGCCAAGCCCGGCGAACCGGAGAAACCGCTCTTCCCGCTGGTGTTCTGCCGGCAGTGCGGGGCTGTCTACTATCGGGTTAAGGAAGTTTCCACGGAGTACGGCAAGTTGCTGCTGCCGCGCGAGGATCGCCGGGAAGCAGATGACGACGGCAGTGGCGATGGCTACCTCTACGTTTCGGAGACGGCACCTTGGCCGCGAACCGAGGGGCCAGCTCTATTGGACCGGCTTCCGGGATTCCTGAAGGAGGCCACGTCCGAGGGGGCGGAGCGGATTGCCCCCAGTGCGCGTGCTGATTTGCCCGATCCGGTTTTTGTCGATCCCCGGGGCCAAATCGTTCCCGATGGTCAGGGTATTCCAGCGGCGCTGATTCGAGGCAACTTCCTTTTCTGCCTCCATCCTTCCTGTGGTGTGGCATACACCAAGAATCAGCGCTCCGAACGTCCCAAACTCGGCACGTTGGGGGTAGACAATCGCAGCACCGCAACCACCATTCTGGCGGTTCGGTCGCTGATCGAATTGCAGGGTGATCGCGACCTCAGGGCTGACGCGCGGAAGTTGCTCAGCTTCACAGACAATCGCCAGGATGCCTCCCTTCAAGCGGGGCACTTCAACGACTTCGCCCAAGTCGCCTTGCTGCGGTCCGCCCTGCACAAAGCGACGCAGGAGAAACGCACCACCGGGCTTGGTCATGGAGAACTTTCTCGTGCGGTCTTCGAGGCCATGCAACTTCGGCTGGACGAATACGCCGCCGACCCGGAAGTTCGGGGTCCGGCCAAAAACGCCACCAACGACGCTCTGCGCCGCGTCATCGACTACTACCTCTATCGCGACCTGCAACGCGGCTGGCGGGTGACTGCACCAAACCTCGAAGACTGCGGTCTGTTGGTCTTCGACTACGAAGGGTTGAAGGGGGCAGACGGCTTGCTGGAGGAGGCTGAACTGTGGAACGCCGGCTTCGAGGTTCAGGTGGACCGCGATCCGAAACAGTTCGTTCAGGTGCCCGCGCCGTTGCGATCCTGCAAACCAGAGTTGCGCGAAGAACTCCTGCGCACACTTCTGGACGTCTTGCGCCGTTCGCTGGCTGTCAAAGTGGACGTGCTCGATCCACAGAAGCAACTCGACTTGGTTGAGCAGACCAAGCCGCGGCTGTTGGAGGATACGGTCTGGTATTTGGAAGACGCGCGCGAACTGGTGAAATCCGTGGTGGCCTATCCCCGGCCCAAACAACGCGACGACACAACCGGGTTCTTCGTTTCCTCCTACGGCGGTTATGGTCGTTACCTCAAACGCTCGCTGACGCCCCATGTCCCACCCGCGCAAAACTTCGGTCGCCCGGAGGTGGATCAAGTCATTCGCTTCCTTCTGCTCGCGCTCAAACGCTATGGCATCGTCGAGCAGGTTCGCAGCGGTGACATTCCCGGTTACCAGATCAACGCGGACGCCCTGCGTTGGTTGCCGGCCGATGGCGAGGTTCGGCCGGTGGACCGGACGCGCCTGTTGGAAGTGGGCGAGGTGCCGCCCGAGGTCAATCGTTACTTCGTCGAGTGCTACCGAAGTTTCGTGGATTTGAAATGCGTCCTCGAAGCCCGGGAACACACGGCCCAGGTCACGTCGGAGGACCGCGAGGAACGCGAGGACCGTTTCCGCAGCGGCGATCTGCCGCTGCTGTTCTGCTCGCCAACGATGGAATTGGGCGTGGACATCGCCCAGTTGAATCTCGTCAATCTCCGCAACGTTCCGCCCACCCCGGCCAATTACGCGCAGCGCAGTGGCCGGGCCGGACGCGGTGGACAACCGGCCCTCGTCTATACCTACTGCGCCGGACGGAGCCCACATGATCAGTATTACTTCCATGAACCGCACCAGATGGTTGCCGGATTTGTGGCACCGCCTCGGATCGACATCCGGAACCGCGATCTGGTTCGTTCCCACGTCCACGCCATCTGGATGGAAGTGGCCACACCGGATTTGGGCACAACCCTGACCACGGTTCTCGACTTGGCTTCGGCCGATGGCAAGTTGCCGTTGCCCGTCAAAGAATCGCTCGCGAAGGAACTCCGGAGTCCAAGTCATCGCGCTGCGGCGTTGGCCAAGGCCAACCTGCTGATCGCCAGCATTCGCGAGGAGCTGTCCACTTCAAGTTGGTTCCACGAGAACTGGACGCGGGAAATGCTGGACCAGATTGAGCGCGCTTTCGATGCATCGTGCGAACGCTGGCGGGGACTCTACCGCGCTGCCGTGCGCCAGCGGGAACTGCATCACAAAATCATCGGCGACCATTCGCGACCGGAGGCCGAGCGCAACCAGTCTCGCCGCCTCCGCGCCCAGGCCGAGAGCCAGATTCGATTGCTGACCGAGGCGGAAGGCATCTACGAAGGCGACTTCTATTCTTACCGCTATTTTGCCGCCGAAGGATTTCTGCCCGGCTACAACTTCCCGCGCTTGCCGCTTTCTGCCTATGTCCCTGGCCGGCGCCGGCGAAAAGGGCGCGATGAGTTCGTCTCCCGCCCGCGTTTCCTGGCCATTTCCGAGTTCGGCCCCCGCGCTCTCATTTATCACGAAGGCGCCCGCTACCGCGTTTACAAGGTTGACCTCGATTTCGGCTCTGACGACATCGAAGCGACTCACGACCTTGTGACCGCCACCATGAAGCGCTGTCCGAAATGCGGCTACGCTCACCTGGAACAGGGAGCCAACCTTTCGGAAGTGTGCGACCGCTGTGGTGCAGCTCTGGATACGCCAGCCCGCATCGACAACCTCGTCCACCTGCAAAATGTCAGCGTTAAGCTGGCTCAGCGCATCACCTGCGACGAGGAGGAACGCCAGCGTTTTGGTTATCGCCTGGTCATGTCGTATCGCTTCCCGGAAATCGGTGGCAAGCTCGATCGCAAGGATGCCGAGGTGTATTGCGGCGACACTCTCGCCATGCGCCTTAGTTACGGCGACTCCACCGACCTTTATCGCATCAATCTTGGTTGGGCCAACCAGCGCGGCAACCAACCCCCCGGCTTCAATCTCGACTTGGAGCGCGGCTATTGGTCGCGCAACCAGGCCGACGACGAAGATCAGGACGATGCCACCGCGCAGGGCCGCCTCCAGCGGGTGGTGCCTTACGTCAAGGATACCAAGAACGCCCTGGTCATGCGCTTTGAGCCGCCGCGCTCAGGCCCGGAGATGGCCAGCCTCCAATCGGCTTTCAAGCAGGCCATTCTGAAACACTTCCAACTTGAGCCCCGCGAACTCACCTGCGAACCGATGCCTTCCGCCCAGGACCGCCAGGAAATCCTCTTTTATGAAGCATCCGAAGGGGGCGCGGGGGTCCTCCGCCAAATCGTTGAAGACCCCGCCGTCATTCCGCTGCTGGCCCGGAACGCGTTGGAGATATGTCACTTCGATCCAGACACCCTTGAAGACAAGGCGGCGACGACATGTGGTAAAGCGTGCTATGCGTGCCTGCTCGATTACTTCAACCAGCCGGACCACAAGGACCTCAACCGCTTCGGCATCCGCGACCTGCTTTCGGAACTCTCGCGTTCGGTCTGCCGCCCCGCCGGCGGGGCCGGGTCCCGGGCGGAGCGCATGGCCGCCTTGCGTAAACGCTGTGACAGCCAACTGGAGATGCGCTGGCTGGACCTGATTGATAGGCTGGTTTTACGGCCGCCCAGCGATGCGCAGTTCCTCATCGAATCCTGTTCCACGCGACCCGATTTCTATTATCGCGAACACAGTGCCGCGATTTACGTGGATGGACCGCCGCACGATACGCCGGACCAGATCCGCAATGACGAAGCCGTCACACAGCGGCTGCTTGATATGGGCTACATCGTCATTCGCTTCCATCACCAGGTGGACTGGACGGAAATCATCCGCCGGCATCCCGACATCTTTGGCGTCATTTCCGCATGAGCACCGTCGGCCTCTCCAATCCCGGCACGCTGGTTCAGGCGCGCGGACGCGAGTGGATTGTTCTGCCGGACTCCTCCGAAGAACTGCTGATGGTGCGGCCCGTCGGTGGGCTGGATGAAGAGGTCACGGGCCTGCTGCCAGCGGTCGAAATGGTTACCAGCGCTCAGTTTTCCCTGCCCACCCGGCAGGACCTCGGCGACTTCCGGGCCGGAGCGCTCTTGCGTGATGCCGCCCGCATTTCCACCCGTGCCGCCGCTGGCCCGTTCCGCAGCTTTGGCCGGATTGCGGTTGACCCTCGCCCGTACCAACTGGTTCCTTTGCTGATGGCGCTTCGCCTCGATCCCGTCCGGCTGCTCGTGGCGGACGACGTGGGCATTGGCAAAACCGTGGAGGCGTGTCTCATCGCTCGAGAACTTCTTGATCGTGGTGAAATCAAGCGCCTCGCCGTCCTCTGCCCGCCGCATCTGGCCGAACAGTGGCAGAAGGAGCTCGCCTCGAAATTCCACATCGAAGCCGAACTGATTCTCAGCAGCACAATTCAACGGCTTGAACGGGATTTGCCCCTTGGGGTTTCGGTTTTCGATCGTCATCCGTTCGTCATCGTCTCCACCGACTTCATTAAAGGCAAAGGAAGACGTGACGACTTTGCCCACAAATGCCCTGAGTTCGTCATCGTGGACGAGGCCCATGCTTGCTCGCCCGCCGGGGGCAAAGGCGCTGGCCGTCAGCTTCGCTATGAACTCATTCGTCAGATCACGCAGAGGCCTGACCGTCATGTGATTCTGGTTACGGCGACGCCGCACAGCGGTAACGAACTCGCCTTCCGCGCGCTGCTGGGATTGTTGGACGCTGAGTTTGAAAATCTCCCGACCGAGATCGAAATCGACACCCGCGAGTCACTCCGCAAAAAGCTGGCATTGCATCTCGTCCAACGTCGTCGTGCCGACATTCGCCACTTCCTCGACACGGACACCTCGTTCCCGAAACGCCTGGACAAAGAGGAAACCTACGCGTTCAGTCCGGACTACCGGAAGCTGTTCGATGAGGTCATTGACTTTGCGCGGGAGTTTGTGACCACTGGCGATCAGCAGCGACGTGCTCGTCGGGTTCGTTATTGGTCGGCGCTCGCCCTGCTGCGTTGCCTCTCCTCCAGTCCGGCCGCCGCCGCCGCCACGCTGCGCAACCGTGCCGCCGCGGATGAGGCGCAATCTGAGGAGGAAGCCAACGAGATCGGTCGTCGCACCGTGCTGGATCAAGACGACACGGATGATATGGCCGCCTTCGATTTCAGCCCCGGTTCGGATGTCGGGGAAAATTCCGTCGAGGGAACTCGCCGTAAGCTGCTGGCGTTCGCCCGCCGGGCCGAGGAGCTCGCCGGCAAGTCCGATCAAAAACTCATTGAAGCCACCAAGCACGTCAAAGCCCTGCTTGCTGCGGGCTACCAACCCATTGTCTTCTGCCGCTTTATTGACACTGCGGACTACGTCGCCCGCCACCTGCGCGAAGTGCTTGGTAGGAACGTCGTCGTGGACTCGGTAACGGGCACGCTGCCGCCTCACGAACGTGAGAGTCGCATCGCCGCTCTGGCGGCCTCGCCTCAACGTGTCTTGGTTTGCACCGATTGTCTCTCCGAAGGCATCAACTTGCAGAACAACTTCAACGCGGTGTTTCACTATGACCTCTGCTGGAACCCCACCCGCCACGAACAACGCGAAGGCCGGGTGGACCGCTTCGGCCAGAAGGCCACCGAGGTGCGTGTTCTCACTTTTTACGGGCGGGATAACCCGATTGATGGCGTGATCCTTGACGTCCTCCTGCGTAAGCACAAGAGCATCAAGAGCGACCTGGGGGTTTCGGTCGCGGTCCCTGGTTCCAGTGAGGAAGTCGCCGAAGCCTTGTTCGAGGGTGCCTTGTTCCGGGAGCTGGCGCGCGGCCCCGTGGAACAGCTCGGCTTCGATTTCGGCGACGCGGCCAAGTCACAAAAGGAAGCTCTTCATCAGCAGTGGGAAAATGCCCGCGACAAGGAAAAGGCCAGCCGCTCACGCTACGCGCAGCATGCGCTGAAACCCGAACTCGTAGCCGCCGAGATGAACGCCGTTCGTCGGGCGCTCGGTAGTCCCGCCGATGTGGAAGTATTCTTCCGCCAGGCGATGGCCCTCGCGGGCGTGCCGGTCAACGCCGCCCCCAAGGGGGCGGTCGAAGTGTGCGTCCACGAGACACAAACGCCACGGGCACTGCGTCAGGCGCTCCAACAGGAAACCCGATTCATTGGCCGCTTTGATCTCCCGTTGCAGGATGGTGAGATTTATCTGGGTCGCACCAGTCCGGTGGTTGAGGGGCTTGCCGGCTGGGTGCTCGACCAGGCGCTCGATCCTGCGGCTCGTGACACCACACCCGTCGCCGCTCGCTGTGGTTTGGTCCGCACCCGCCGGGTGACTGCCCGCACCACGCTGGTCGTCGCTCGCTTCCGCTACCATCTGAAGTCGCGCGTCTCGGAAGACCTCACTCTGCTCTGCGAGGAGATTGTTCCGCTCGCATTCCACGGCAGTGCGCAGTCGCTGCAATGGATTGAAGGCGACCAGGCCGAAGCGCTCCTGAGTGCCCAGCCAGACGGAAACCTCAGCCCGTCGCTCGTGGATCAGCAACTCCCACGGCTGTTGGACAACTTGTCCGATTTGCAGATGGCTCTCGCCAAGGTTGCGGGCCAACGCGCCGGTCTGCAACTCCAAGCCCACGAGCGCGTGCGCGAGGCGTTGCGCACCAGGGCCAAAGTCGGTATCGAACCGGTGCTGCCAGTGGACATCCTCGGCGCCTATTTGCTTCTGCCGGTCCTGCCGGGATGAGAACTTGATGCTACTAATATGAGACGCTTCCGCATCTTCATTAGCTCCGTTCAAAAAGAACTGGCCGCCGAACGTCGCACTTTGCGCGACTTCGTGGACCGCGACCCGCTCCTGCGCCGGTTCTTCGACGTGTTCTTGTTCGAGGACGTGCCGGCCTCCAGTCGCCGGGCCGACGAACTTTACTTGGCCGAGGTGGACGCGGCGGACGTGTATCTTGGCTTGTTCGGCAACGACTACGGTTTCGAGGACGCCGCAGGGATTTCCCCGACCGAGCGCGAATTCGACCGCGCCACGGCGCACGGCAAGACCTGCCTCATTTTCGTCAAAGGAGCCGACGACCAACTCCGTCACCCCAAGATGCGCGCTCTGGTCCGCAAGGCCGGCAACCAACTCATCCGGCGGCGCTTCTCCACCATCGCCGAACTCACCGCTGCCCTCAGCGCCAGCCTGGTCGAGTATCTTTTCGCCAGGGGCTTGGTCCAGGACCGCCCGTTCGAGGAACAGCCGTGTCCTGACGCCACCTTGGACGACCTCGATGAACGCGCCGTCGCCGCGTTCGTCCGGCGGGCCCGGGAGGAACGTCAGTTTCCTTTGGCCGAAGGTGCGGCAATGGCGGATGTCCTGACCCATCTCAATCTCCTGCTCAACGGCCAGCCTACCAAAGCCGCCGTCCTGCTGTTTGGTCGCAACCCACAGCGCTTCCTCCCCAGCGCCGAAGTCCGGTGCATGCACTTCCACGGCACCGAAGTCGCCCGTCCCGCCCCCTTCTACCGCATCTTCAAGAGCAACCTTTTCGACCAGGTGGACCTGGCGCACGACTTCGTGATGTCCAAGCTCAACCGCAGCGTCGGCACCCGCGCCGAAAGCGCGCAGGCACCTGTGCGCTATGAGATTCCGCCCGATGTCGTCCGCGAAGCCATCGTCAACGCCATCGCCCACCGCGACTACGCCTCCGACGCCGCCGTCCAGGTCTCGGTGTTTGCCGACCGCTTCGAGGTGCGGAATCCCGGACAGCTCCCGCCACCGCTCACGCCCGAAAAGCTCCGCCATCCGCACAGTTCCATTGCCCGCAACCATCGCGTTTGCGAAACCCTCTTTCTGGCCCGCTACATCGAGAAGTTCGGCACCGGCACCCTGATGATGATCCGCGAGTGCCGGGCACATGGTTTGCCTGAACCCGATTTCCTCCAACAATCCGGCGAATTCGTCACCACCATCGCCCGCGATTGGCTGACGGAGAAGGTGGTGACCGAACTCCGGTTAAGTGATCGCCAACTCAAGGCTGTGGCTCATGTCAAAACAACCGGTCGCATCACGAACAGCGAGTATCGGAGACTAACTGCTGTTACCCCGAAGACGGCAGCCCGTGACTTGAATGAGTTGGTGGCGAAGGGTGTTTTTGAACTCCACGGTGAACGGCGTGGCGCCCACTACATCCTTCGCAATAAATGAGACGTTTATGGGACATTTGAGCCACATCGCCAGCCTCACTGAAATGGGACATTTTTGGGATATTTGGGACATCGGTGCTGAAGGTTTCAGGCGCGAAGGGTGCCCCAGCCGCAAGAGCGGCCCGCGTTCCCATCCTGAACCAGAAAGGGGACAGCACGGGGACAACCGGTCGGAACCCTTCAGGAACCCTTCAAACCCTTCACGATGTTTTGAAGGTCGGTCACCCACCCCCCCAATCGGCTCAGAATCGCCTCAATTGACTCACGCCGCTTTCCTTCGGACTTCGGCCCTCGACCCTGGGACTTTCGTTTAGGCCATGCCCCGCCGCGTCACAGAATTTCAGACCATCCGCTCCGAAGGCGGATTACTGCCGTCCGATCTGCTCCGGCGCATCATTGACCCTGCTGGCAAAGTCTCCGGCGTCGAGCCCACGGCCTACGGCCTGCCCGCTGGCGAACGCATCAACGAGGCCATCACCCAAAGTTGGAACCGCCTCCGCCGCCACTGGACCGAATTTCGCGCGGCCACCAAGGACCTGTCGGCTGGCGATGCGGCCACCGGTCTCACCAACGACAGATGGTCGCTCCCGCTGTTGCGCGAGCTTGGCTTTGGCTTTCTTGCCACGACCGCCGGGCCGACCATTGACGGCAAGACCTACGCCATCAGCCGATTCGCCGGCGCCACCCCCATCCACTTGGTGGGCTGCGGCGTGGACCTCGACCGACGCGCGGCCGGTGTGCGCGGGGCCGCCGCGGGCAACCCCCACGGACTCGTCCAGGAATTTCTCAACCGCAGTGCCGACCATCTGTGGGCCATCGTTGCCAACGGACTTTCCTTCCGCATCCTGCGCGACAACCAGGCCCTGTCCCGCCAGTCATTCCTCGGATTTGACCTGGAAGCCATGTTCGATGGCGAAGTCTATTCCGATTTCGTCGTGCTTTGGCTCGTGGCCCACGCTTCGCGCTTCCTGCCGCTCCACGATGATCGTCCAGACTCTTGTTGGCTGGAGACTTGGAGCAAGGAAGCCGCCGAACAAGGCGTTGCCGCGCTCACGGACTTGCGTGGCGGTGTGGAGAAGGCGCTGGAGATTCTCGGCCAGGGCTTCGTCAGTCACCCAAAGAACGCCGCTTTGCGGGACGCGCTCCGCAAAGGTGACGTGAAGCTGTCCGACTTCCACCACCAACTGCTGCGGGTCGTTTATCGCCTCATCTTCCTGTTCGTTGCCGAAGACCGCGAACTCGAAGGCATCCCCATCCTCCATCCACCGGACAAGTCCGATGCCGCCCGCCTCGCTCGCGAGCGTTACGCCGCACACTACAGCACCCACCGACTTCGCGAACTCGCCTCTCGCATCAAGGGCAGCCGCCACGGTGATTTATGGCGACAATTTCAGCTTCTAGTGGGTGCGCTTTCGGGCGACGCCCGCTTCGCCACCGTGCGTAACGCCCTCGCCTTGCCTGCGCTGGGTAGCCTGCTTTGGTCCCCCACGTCCACTGCGCTCCTGAACGGCCCGGGGTTGGCGAGTAGCGAATCACGAATGGCGAATGGCAGCGCGGGCGAAACCCGTTCCCATTCGCCACTCACCATTCACCATTCGCCCGCCGAAGGCGCGGAACTTTCAAACTACGACTTCCTCGAAGCCCTGCGCCACCTCGCTTTCATCCGCAAGGACAAGATTCTCCGCCCGGTGGATTACAAGAACCTCGGTTCAGAGGAATTCGGCGGAGTGTATGAAAGCTTCCTGGCCCTGACCCCGCAGATCAGCAGTGACGGCGCGCGGTTCACCTTCGCGGAGTTCGCCGGCAATGAGCGCAAGACCTCCGGCAGCTACTATACGCCGGATAGCCTCGTCCAATGCCTGCTCGATTCCGCCCTCGATCCCGTGGTCGAAGCCCGTCTTGCCGATGTCGAGCGCCTCGCCAAGCTGGACTGGTCCGCCGTCGAAAAGGAAATCCAATCCGACCCAGCCAAACACACCTACGTCCTGGCTTTCCTCAACAAACACGCCGGTGTCTCCAAGACTGCCAGTTTCGAAGAGCGCCAGCGCGCTTGGAACGCCACCACGCCTGCGTCCCGCCGCTGGCCGCTCGCCGAGACCGCTCTGCTGTCCCTCAAAGTTTGCGACATAGCCTGCGGCTCCGGCCACTTCCTCGTCGGCGCGGCCCATCGGCTGGCGCGGCATCTGGCTCGCGTCCGCGCCTTGGCGGCGGGCGAAAGTGAGCCCTCCCCACTCCTTTACCAGACCGCCCTGCGCGACGTCATTGGCCACTGCCTTTACGGCGTGGACATCAATCCCATGGCCGTCGAGTTGTGCAAAGTCACCCTCTGGCTCGAAGCCCTCGAACCGGGCAAACCGCTTTCCTTCCTCGACCACCACATCCGGTGCGGGAACAGTCTGCTCGGCGCCACGCCCGAACTCATCGCCGCCGGCCTGCCTGACGAGGCGTTCGATCCCATCGAAGGCGACGACAAGACCGCCTGCTCCAACCTCAAGAAACTGAATCGCGCCCAACGCGAAGGGCTGAGCCACCTGTTCATCGCTGAGGACAACGCCATCCGCGACCGCCTCCGCCAAACCGCCGCCGCGATTGACGAAATGGGTGACAGCCGGCCCGAGGACATCCAGCGCAAGGAAGCCGCCTTCCGCGCCGAGCAGTCCAACTACGATTTCCAGAAAGCCTGGGACCTCGCCAACCTCTGGTGCGCCGCCTTCGTCATCCCGAAACGCTTCCCCGCTTCGGCGTCTGAAATCTCCAATCTCAAGTCTCAAGTTGTCGCGACGCTCGACGCTCAGCCGCTGGCGACCCAAGGCGGCCTGTTCGGCGGCACGGAGGAGTTGCCAAAAGCCAAAGGCAAGAAAGCCAAAGCTCCACGCCGGACGGATTCAGAAAACGCCATCGGCATCACGACCCAGCACCTGCGCAACTTCGTCGAAAACGGCGCGCTGCCCGAGGGACTGCTGCCTGAAGCCAAGCGGTTGGCCGCCCAATACCAATTCTTCCACTTCCACCTCGCCTTCCCCGAAGTATCCGCCCAAGGCGGATTCGATTGCGTCTTGGGCAACCCGCCGTGGGAACGGGTAAAAATTCAGGAAAAAGAATGGTTCGCCATCCGCGCCCCGCAAATTGCGGAGGCCCCCAATGCCGCCGCGCGCCGCCGCCTCATCTCGGCCCTGACCCAGGACCAACCGGAACTCTACCGGGAATATCAGGACGCCCTGCGTCAGGCCGAAGGGGAAAGCCACCTCCTGCGTAACACGGGCCGCTATCCCTTCTGTGGGCGCGGCGATATTAACCTCTACACCGTGTTCGCCGAGGGGATGCGCACCCTCCTCAATGAGTACGGTCGCGCCGGGGCCGTGCTCCCCACCGGCATCGCCACCGACGATACCACCAAGTTTTTCTTCCAGGATGTGGTGGAGAAAAAATCCCTGGTCAGCTTGTTCGATTTCGAGAACCGCCTCGGTTTATTCCCCGATGTAGATAGCCGAATGAAATTTGCGCTGTTCACGGTCGGGCGGGGGTTGCGGCCCAGTGCGGCATCAGCCGCGTTTGTTTTCTTCGCCCACGCGGTGGAAGATCTCCGCGACCCGACTCGACGCTTTACGCTCACCGCGGCCGAAATTGCCCTGCTCAATCCCAATACGCGAACCTGCCCCATCTTCCGCTCCGGGCGCGACGCCGAACTCGCCAAAGCCATTTACCGCCGGGTCCCCGTGTTGATCCGCGAAGCCCAAGGAGAGACTCCCGAAGCCAACCCGTGGGGAATCAAGTTTAGCACCATGTTCCACATGTCCAACGACTCGCACCTCTTTCGTACTCGCGAGCAGCTCGAACACGCCGGCTGGGTATTGGACGGGAACGTCTTTCGTCGGGCCGAGGAACGTTACCTGCCGTTGTACGAAGCGAAAATGGTCCATCACTTTGACCATCGCTGGGCCACGTATGATCACTGGGACACGCACGACCTTTCCCTTGCGGAAAAGCAGGATCCTACCCGGGTAGTCTGCGGACGCTATTGGGTGGCGCAACGGGAAGTCGGCCTGCGCTCTGCCGAATTGCCGGCCAATCTCCTGTCCGCCTTGCGCGCTGGCGATTCCGCGTTGATCGCCCAGGAAATCGTCCACTTGCTCTTTTCCCGCCGGCTCCACCAACACGCCGGTGACCAGGTCAAAAAAGCCCAGGCAGCCTTGGGTTCTTTATGGGAAGAATTCGTCCAAACCCACCCGGTCGTCCGATCCCTGACGCCTTTCCAGCCCGGCCCTTCGTACTGGCTGTCTTTGGCTCAGTCACCGGACAAAGGGAATCCCGCCGCACCCGAGTCGTCCTCGGAAGAAATCGCGCTGGCCGCTTGGTTGCGTTCGGCGCAATGTTACCCACGGGTCACCGAGCCGGAAACGCCACTCACGAACCTCTCCGACCTATTAACTTTCGCCGAACAGACGCTCCTTCGAGCGATGCCCCGTTGGCTGCTCGGCTGGCGAGATATCGCGCGCAGCACAGATGAGCGGACGGTAGTGGGCGGTGTGTTTCCTCTGGCCGGAGTTGGGCACACGCTCCCAGTTTGGATGATTGAACATAGTCATGCGAGTTGTTTGTCACCCTTGTTGGTCAGCTTTGCATGCGATTTTTTTACCCGGCTGAAAATTGGGGGGACGCACTTGACATACTTTATTCTAAAACAGTTACCGGTTTTCCCACCTGGCCAACTGGATCATTTGGCAGCTTGGACCGGTCAAACACAGGAAATCCACACCTGGCTCCTCCCGCGAATTTTGGAACTCACTTACACGGCGTGGGACTTGGAGGCGTTCGCACAGGACTGCGGCTGGAGTGGCCCGCCGTTCCGTTGGGATGAGGAACGGCGTTTTCTGCTCCGCTGCGAACTGGATGCCGCTTTCTTCCATCTCTACCTCCCGGCCACGGCCGACGGCGACTGGCGACCCGCCCGGCAAGCCGAGGGCTGTCCGCATGAGGAGTCCGCCGAAGAATTGGCGGCGCTGAAGCAGTATTTTCCCACCCCGCGCGATGCCGTGGCCTACATCATGGACACCTTCCCCATCGTGAAGCGCAAGGACGAGGCGCGCACGGAACAAAAGAATGCGGCGGGCGAAGTGATTCAACCCGGACGTTACATCACCAAAGACACCATCTTGGAAATCTACGACGCCCTGGCGGAAGCCATGCGGACCGGCCAACCCTATCAAACTCGTCTGGATCCACCGCCCGCCGACCCCCGCTGCTGCCATCCACCGAGGCGCTGAATCAAGTTATGCGAAAGAAATCCATGCAGCATACTGGGGGTGAACCGGACGGCTTCGACAAGCACGATCTTTCTAACAGTGGGAAGGACCGGGGGACATCGTGCCCCCCCCTGGTGGTGAAGCTCAAGGTGCTGAGCGCCCGGCGCGGTGCGAAAGATCTGCCACCTCCAACGGTGCATGGCCCTTACTTTTAACTGTATCGCATGCGCACCGACCGTCATTGGCTGCGTCAGAAACTGGTTGTCCACGCCCGCGACCGTGAACGTTGCGAGAACTGATGCGGCACTGGCCCAAAACACCGCACACCTAAAAGAAAGCCCGCCTCACTGGGCGAACTTTCCGTGATCCTCACGCCGCCAGTTTTCGGAGCCGGGGCTCCGTCGCGGTGGGTGAGGTGGCGAACCGGGCGCGGCTAGTGGCCCAGGTACGCAGGGCGGTGATTTGTTCGGCCATTGTCTTCGACAACGGCACGAAGTCGGTCAACACGCGGGCCACATCCAGATCCGTCGGTTCCGTGCCCCGACTGAACGCGTCATACAACGCCTCCACGAACACGGCTTCGATCTCGCTGCCGGTGAGTCCATCACTGGCCCAGGCGAGTTGCCCCGGGTCGAAGTCGGCCGGGTTGCGACCGTGCTTGCGGATTTGAAGGCTCCAGATGGCCTGGCGCTCGTCCGCGTTGGGCAGGTCCACAAAGAACAGGGCATCCCAGCGGCCGGCGCGGAGTAGTTCCGGCGGCAACTGGGAGACATCATTGGCGGTGGCCACCACGAACACCGGGGCCGTCTTCTCCTGCATCCAGGACAACAACGATCCCAGTACCCGTGCTGAAGTGCCGCCATCGGTTGATCCCGACGACTTGCTCCCGGCCAGCCCCTTTTCCAGTTCATCCAGCCACAGACAGCACGGGGCAATCGCCTCCGCGGTTTGAATGACCGAACGCAGGTTCGCCTCCGACTGGCCGACCAGTCCACCATACAGGCGACCCGCGTCCAGCTTGAGCAAGGGCACGCCGAAGACTTTTGCGGTCACCTTCGCCGTGAGCGACTTGCCCGTACCGGCAATGCCGATGATGAGCAACCCCTTGGCCGGCGGCAGACCGTAATCCGTCGCCCGCTGGGTGAAGGCATGGCGGCGTTTGAGCAGCCAGTCCTTCAGCACATCAAGGCCGCCGATGGAGTCGAGCGATTCACGGGTTTCGATGATCTCCAGCAGGCCGGATTTCTTCACCGCCTGCGCTTTCTCCCGGGCAACCACCGACGCTTCAATGGTCCGGGTCTGGGCGTAGGACAGGGCGAAGGCGTTCTCGGCCTCGATGGTCGTCAGGCCGCACGCGGCATCAATGGCCTGTTCCCGGTGTTCGGGTGACAGGTCTTTGATGCCGGCGGATTCGAGGATGCCGCCGAGAACGGTGCGCAGCGCTTCCTTCCCGGGCAAGGCGAACTCGACGACGGTGAGTTCCCGTTCCAGTTCCGGTGGCAAGACCAGCCGACAGCCAACAATGATCAGCGGCTTCTGCTTGGTCTTTCCTTCCAGCAACACGTCCTTGAGCTTGCGGACAATGATGGGGTTCGGGTCTTGGAGGAACAGGTGATAATCCTTGAGCAGGAAGATGGTGCGCTCGGGTTGTTCCCCGATGAGTTGCAAGACTTCCAGCGGATCGTTGGCGTTGTGGACCTGCTGGGTCTGGGTGTTCACCAGGCCGTCCACGACGGACCAGTAGCATAGTTGGTAGTGGTCGCCGTCCCGGCGATCCCGGTTTAGGTGATCGGTGACCGATTTCAGTTCCGCCTCGACCCGCTGTTCCTCGGGCGAGACCAGGTAAAGGCCGGGATAACCGGCTTGAAGGTAGTGAATGATGCGGGCGCCCAGATCAGACGGCGAACTTCCGTTGTCCGAGCTTGGGCGCGGTTTGGATTTGAGTTTGGGCATGATGCTTGTTGAGGGGTTGAGGTTGATGGTTTTTGTAATCGTGCATGGCCGTGCCATAGCGGTCCGCGATTCCCAGGTCCACCCACCGGGTGTGCTTGCCGGAACGCGAACCCTCGGCGGGTTTTTTTATCGGTTGAAGTATTGGTGTTCCCAGGCGAGGCAGGTCTGGCGTGAGGGATGGCGGAACAGCAGTTCCCCCTCCGGGCTTTTGACCTCCCACAACTGGGCGGAGTTGTTGAACTCGATGCTGGAGGCCCGGACGATCTCCAAGGCCCCCAGCGATGCCAGGTCAATCGCTTCCGTGAACAGGCCCTGCCCGTTTCCAACGGGGTCGAACTTGAGGACGGTGATGATCATGCGCCCAGCCTTTGTTGATTTGGCCGGCGTGTGGTCTGGTGCCACTCCGGCTTGCGCTGCTTGCCGGCGGTCAGGCCGAGCGCTTGTTCCAGGAACTTCGTGGCCTGGTCACAGTCGGCCCCTTTGAAGCCGAGGGCATCAATGGTGAGCGTGCCGTCCGGGGCGATGAGGACTTCGATGGAGCGATTCATGCGGCACCTCCGAGCAGGACGAGCTTGATGCTGCCGTTGCGTTGCGGTTGGCGCAGGACGGAGAAGCCCTTCTTCCGGGCCTCCGCCGTGGCTTTATGGACGCCATACAACTGCAGAAGCTTCCCGAAGTTGCTGCCGACCTGTTGCGCGACGTGCCCCTGCCACCAATCGGTCGTGAGACCGTAGGTGCCGTCGGGTTGTTGATTCACGGCGATGTCGTAAGGGCCGTGGAGTTGGATGACGAAATCGCCGCGCCGGGTCTGGCCGGCGTAACCGCGGGCTTCCGTGTTGCGGAGCAAGGAGAGATGCAGCTCCCGGCAGGCGGCTTCAAGGGCCGCCACGTCTTTGATCTGGGTTTTGATGGTGGTGAAATGACTCATGGTTTCCTTGCTTGGGTTGAGGGTTAATATGAAACAACCCGGGCGGCCCGGTCGGTGAAGACCAGGCCGCCCGGTGGGCTTGGGGTTGGTGGGTTGAGGTTACGCGGCGAGTTGGAACTTGCGTCGGCCCAGTCCGCCGAAGCGTTGCACGAGTTCGGTGGCGTCCTGCCGGGCCAGTTCGCGGGCGGTGTCCGCCAGCCGGGCCAGGCCGGATTCCAAGGTCGCCCGGGCGGAGGATCCACCCGCGCGATAGTCCTCGGCCGTCCGCGTCAGCAGTTCCCGGCGCACGGTTTCCAACTGCTGTTCCATCTCCGCGTCCCCGACGAAGTTCATTTGCTTGAACTGGTCAATGAACCGGATCAGACGGTTGAGCGTTTTCTGATGCACGCCGCTTGCTCCCGTGCGGATGCTGTGGAGCATGTCGTCGCACAGTTGGGCCGTCTGCTGCCGCAGACTGGTCACGCACTCGGCAATGAAGCGCTGCGTTTGTTCCCGGATTTTGGCCGCCGCTTCCCGGGCGGCCTGCTGCCGGGCTTGGATCAGATGTTCCTGATCGCCCAGGGTCAGCAGGTCCAAACCGAGCCGCTCCGGCACCGCGATCTGAAACAGTTGCGTGTCGAACCCGAACTTGCGTTCGAGCGTCGGCGCCGGCGGGAAGGCCGCCTCGATGGCGGCGACCACCCGGGCCGGGTCGTCGGCCAGGTTGCCCGCCAGCACGCGCCATTCTTCCAGCGCGGCGTCGCGGAGCGGGCCGTATTGCGCGATGAACTGGTTTTTGGCCCGCCAGAACTCCGTTTCCAGCGCCTTCAGCTTCGCGGTCACCTCGCCCAACTTCGCGTTGGGCACGAAGTGAGCGAGGCCGTTCAGGAACGGGAACGTGTTGGCTTCGACCAAGGCATGCGCCCGGCTTTCGACCAGGGCCAGCGCCGCTGTG
>Ga0255347_1003215_pt1 | contig 21513 bp, 16 predicted proteins | sample wastewater_treat_2_FD_192479 | JGI IMG/M metagenome (GOLD analysis project Ga0255347, IMG submission 192479) | Wastewater microbial communities from Lulu Island WWTP, Vancouver, Canada - plant24 | ecosystem: Engineered > WWTP > Wastewater > Unclassified | place: Canada: Vancouver, British...
AACGTTTGGTACCGGGGCACGGTCGAGTTCCGCTGGTTCGAAGGGACGCTCCACGCGGGCAAGGTGAAAGCCTACGTCCAATTGGTCCTGGCCGTGGCGGCCAAGGCGCTCAACGGCCGGGCTGCATCGAGCCGCAAGCGGTCCTTCGATCCCCAGAGCGCCCGGTACGACTTCCGAGTCTTCCTGCTCCACCTGGGGCTCATCGGCGACGAGTTCAAGACCGCGCGCAAGCATCTGATCGCCGCCTTGCCGGGGGACTCGGCCTTCAAACGCGGCAGAGTGAAACCAGATGAACAACCAGCTCCCAAGGCGGAGACCATCACGGAGGCCGGGCCACAAACCCGGCCTCCGGCGTTTTCGGGGGACGGCGCCGCGCCGGACGAAGGAGGTGAAGCATGAGGATACTGATCAGGAACACCACGCTGGAAGGCGAGCCCATCGCGGGCGACGGCGAGGTGTTCGAGGGCAAGACCGTGCTCGACGTAGTCCGGGCCATGAAGGGCGCGTCGCTCTTCTCCGACCACCGGGACGTCGAGAGCTACATCGACATGGTCCTGCGCAACGCCAAGATGCTGGCCGGCATCGAGCTGGCGGTCAAAGGGGAAACCATCGAGGAGAAGGCCGCGTCCTTCCTCGACGCCCTCGTGGCCGGCGGCCTGGCCGAGTTCCCGGACGACACCGCAAAGGAGGGAGACACAGCGCGCCGGCACGTGCCCGGGGTGCGTGTTCCGGCGGCGGTGCTGGAGGGCATCCTGGCGGTGCGCCGCTGCGGCCTCACCAACATGCTGGACCGGCCGGTGGTGGCGGACCTGGCGGAGAAGCTCGGCTTCCCCGAAACCGCCCGCTGGATCGAGACCCACCCCAGGGACTACGCCGAGGGCGTGTTCCGGGGCTTCGAGGCCGAAGAAGGAGGTGGGCGCTGATGTGCGGGCTGGCGGGCGTCATCTTCGGAAAGAAGCGGCGGCGCGCCGAGGAACGAGACCACCTGGCGTGGCTCTTCACCCGGCTCCTGGTCCTGAGCGAGAGCCGGGGCCCGCACGCCACCGGCGTCGCCTGGCTCAACCGCGACGGCGAGCACCGGCTCTTCAAGCGACCCGTACCGGCCGGGCAGTTCGTCACCGACAAGGCGTTCCAGGAGGTCCTGGCCGGGATGGACAACCGGGCCACCCTCCTCGTGGGCCACACCCGCTGGCGCACCCGCGGCGACGAGCGCATCAACCGCAACAACCACCCGATCCGCGCGGGGGACGTCATCGGCACCCACAACGGCACCATCTACAACGCCGACCACCTGTTCCGGAGGCTCCGGCTGAGGCGCTTCGCCGAGGTGGACAGCGAGCTCCTCTTCCGCCTGGCGGACCGTGCCTTCCGGGACGAGACGCCGGACCTCGAGCGCTTCAAGCGCGACCTGGCCCTGTGCCGGGGGCAGATCACCGCCGTGCTGGCCTCCCGCCGCCGGCCCGGGACGGTCCTGGTGCTCAAGGGGAACAAGCCGCTCGAACTGCGCATCCATCGCCGCCACCGGGCGGCGCTCTACGCCTCGGACCTGGCCTTCCTCGACGCCGTGCTGGCCGACGAGCGCGGGTGGCGGCCGCTCCCGCTGGAGCCCATGACCATGCTCGTGTTCAGGCACGAGAGTCTCATGGAGTTCTCCAGGGAGTCGTTCACCTTCATCGCCCAGGGAAAACGGGCGCGCCCTCCGGGCGCACCGGTTCCTGGTTACTCAGTTCCTGGTTCCTCGTTCAAGGACAAGGTATGAACGATCAACTAGAAACCAGCCAACCAGACACCAAGACACCAGGCGCAAGCCTACGACTCTTCGTCTACGGGACCCTCAAGCAAGGCTACTGGAACCACGAGCGGTTCTGCCGGGGCGTCCTTTCCGTGGAGGAGGCGGTCGTCCGGGGCCGCCTGTACGAGCTGCCCTCCGGCATCCCGGTCCTGGAGGTGCCCGAGGCGGACGTCCTGGCCCACGGCACCGCCGACCCGCTCGCCGACGTGGCCACACAGGCGCGCCTGGCTGCGGAGTTCGCCGCACGCGCCGCACAACACCCCGACCCCGGGAAGAACGGCGCCCCGGGCGGCCGCTGGGGCCCCGTGTACGGCGAGCTCCTGACCTTCGACGATCCCGAGACCCGCCTCCCGGCCATCGACCGCCTCGAGGGCTTCCTGCGCGGCGGACCCTGCCTCTACAGGCGTGTGCTGGTGCCGGCCATCATCCACGGAGGTGCCGTTCCCGCCTGGCTCTACGCGAGCGGACGGCCACCCGACCGCCACGTGCGACCCTTGCCGGGTTCAAGGTGGCGATAGACGGACTCATCCAGAAAAAAACGGTCACAGGCAAGAAAACGGTTTGACAGGAGCCCCCTTGCCTTCATATAATAAGACCTGGTTTATCCCGGTTTGTCGGGATGGCGGATGATGGAGTTGAAATGCTATGGCCGCACCAAGGGAGCAATGTGCGACCGCTTCCGAGAACGCCGTTACGGCCTGGAGTAAATGGAGACCATGATGGAAGACCGCTGGCTGTCAGTAGACGAGATCGCGGCCTACCTCGGGATCAAGCGGGATACGATCTACAAGTGGATCGCCGACAAGCAAATGCCCGCTTACAAAGTCGGCCGCCTTTGGAAGTTTCGAAAGGAAGAGGTCGATGATTGGGTCAGGCAGGATAAGGCCGCAGATAGACAAAGGGAGAGCACCGAGGAATGACTACTCCCTACCACGCACGCTATTATGCATACGAGCTAACCCGCCAAGGCGGCGATGGCATCGAGCGTTTGTCCCGCTCTCTCTTTGATGCCTGCGTTGATTTGAATCCGCATCAAATCGAAGCCGCTCTGTTCGCCCTACGCTCCCCCATTTCCAAAGGTGTACTTTTAGCTGACGAGGTTGGCCTCGGAAAAACTATCGAAGCTGGCTTAAGCATTTGTCAGAGTTGGGCCGAGCGCCGTAGAAGAATTCTCATCATTTGTCCCGCATCTATTCGAAAGCAATGGGCGCTCGAGATGGAAGAGAAATTCCATCTGCCGACGCTCGTCTTAGATGCGAAGACGTATCGTCAAGTTCAAGGGGATGGTCATCCGAACCCTTTCATCTCTGATAGTGTTGTTATCTGCTCAATGCATTTCGCCAGCAGTCGGGCGGCCGAGATCAAGGCAGTCCCTTGGGACTTGGTGGTTATCGATGAGGCGCACAAACTACGCAACGCCTACCGCCAAAGCAACCGGATGGGACAAAACATTCGGTGGGCATTGGAGGATCGCAAGAAGATTCTCCTTACGGCCACCCCGCTCCAGAACTCACTGCTAGAGCTCTACGGCCTCTCCACCATTATTGATGAGCGCATATTCGGCAACCTGCCCTCTTTCCGTACACAGTATGTTAATGCCGGGGGCAATATCGGGGAACTGCGTGACCGCTTGAAAGTTTTCTGTACGCGCACGCTTCGGCGACAGGTTGTCGAATACATTCAATACACGCAGCGCAGGCTAATAACTCGACCGTTCCAACCTTCTGAGCAGGAGCACAAGTTATACGAATCTGTATCGGAATTCCTCCAAAGAGATGACACCTATGCGCTACCAAAACAACAGAAGCACCTGACCGTTCTCATCGTGCGCAAGCTTCTTGCCTCGTCTTCCCAAGCTGTAGCAGCGACGCTTGAGACAATGCGTGATCGTCTCATAGCACTTCGCGACAAAGCGAAGGCTGAAGCTAACCTGGCCGAGCGGATCATTGAGGATGAAGAAATAGAAGATGAATTGCTCGATGAATTGCTCGAAGGCCCAGAAAAGGAACCTTTCGAAACAGTTGACGTAGAGCAGCCCATCGAAATCGATAGAGAAAAGATTCGCGCCGAGATTGATGAACTGAATCGCTACATTCAGTGGGCTCGCAGTATTGGAGTTGATACTAAGTCACGTGCCTTGCTAAAGGCATTGGAGATCGGCTTTGCCGAGATGAAGAAAATCGGTGCTGCCGAAAAGGCCGTTGTGTTTACAGAGTCCCGGCGAACCCAGCGGTTCCTCAGAGATTTCCTTGAATCCAACGGGTATGCAGGACGGGTCGTTACCTTTAACGGTACCAACAGAGAGCCGGAGTCCACGCGAATTTACGAGCGTTGGATCGAGGAGAATCGAGATACAGGACGTGTTTCAGGTTCGCGCCCCATTGATATGCGAACAGCCATCATCGAACACTTCAGAGACAACGCCAGCGTGCTCATCGCAACCGAGGCCGCGGCCGAAGGTATCAACCTCCAGTTTTGCTCACTCGTTATTAATTATGACCTACCGTGGAACCCCCAGCGTATCGAACAACGCATTGGTCGGTGTCATCGTTACGGTCAGAAGCATGATGTCGTAGTCATCAACTTCTTGAACGAACGCAACGAGGCCGACCGCCGCGTCTATGAGCTCCTGAACGAGAAGTTTAACCTTTTCACGGGCATTTTCGGCGCTTCCGACGAAGTGCTCGGTAGCATCGAATCCGGGGTCGACTTCGAGCGTCGGGTCCTTGATATCTACCAGCAATGTCGTACTCCGGAGGAAATCGAGGCTGGGTTTCAGGCCTTGCGTGAGGAGTTGGACGAGAAGATCAACTCGCGCATTCAGGAGACGCGCAAGATACTCCTTGAGCACTTCGACGAAGATGTTCACGCACGACTTCGGGTGAACTTGACGGGTGCAAAGGAACAGCTCGACCGTGTCGGTCGGATGTTCTGGACACTCACGCGGTTCATTCTTGATGGCAGGGCAAAGTTTGATGACCAAGCACTATTGTTCCAGTTGACAGATTCTCCTGTGCCTGCAGCACGTCCAGGAACTTACCATCTCATTTCCAAGAATCGAGCCTCTGTCCCAGGGGAGTTCCTCTATCGGCTAGGGCATCCGCTCGGAGAGTATGTTATCCAAGCCGGGAAAGATTACCCGGTGCCCGTGGCTAAGGTGAGCTTCGACATTAGCGGTCACCCCGCCAAGATATCGGTTGTGGAGGAACTGAAAGGCAAGTCCGGCTGGCTCATACTTCAACGGCTTGTCATTCATTCTTTCGAGCGCGAGGAATACCTGCTCTTCTCGGCTTTCGATGACGACGGAAGAGCCCTGGACCAGGAGACCTGCGAAAAGCTGTTCAACTGTCGTGGTAGCGTAACCGGAGAAATTGATCTTCCCGAGGGCATTCGCTCTCGGCTCGCAGCAGAGGCTGACCGACACGGCAAGGCGACCATTAGCATGTCTCTGGAACGCAACAACAAGTATTTTAATGAGGCCCGGGAACAGTTGGAAAAGTGGGCCGACGATATGGTCCTCGCCGCAGAGAAGGAACTCCGCGACACCAAAGACCAGATTAAGGCGCTTAACCGGCAGGCCCGGCAAGCCACGACCATCCAGGAACAACGCGAATTACAGGAGAAAATACGCGACCTCGAAAGGAAAAAGCGCCGTCAGCGACAACGTATTTTCGACATCGAGGATGAGATTATGGAGAAGCGGGACAAGCTAATCGACGCACTGGAGAAGCGCATGCAGCAACGAACATCCAGCGAGCAACTTTTCACGATTCGGTGGACAGTCGTGTGACAGGAGGAAAGACAAGACATGAAATCGTTTGACAAACTCAAGGCCAAGCTCGCTGAACTCTTCCAGCTCGATCAGGCGGACCTGGATTTCGGCATTTACCGGATTATGAACTCCAAGCGGGAGGAAATTACCCGATTCCTGGAACACGATCTTCTGCCGCAGGTCCGCGAGGCGTTCGCACAATACAAATCAGGCGACAAGGCCGAACTTCAAAAGGAACTCGATGAAGCCATCCAGCAGGCAAAGGCACTCGGAGCGGACCCGGAGACTTTGCCCAAGGTCAAGGAACTACGGGAAAGACTCGAGGAGAGCGTGGACATTACGGCCCTCGAGAATGAAGTCTACGACCACCTTTACAACTTCTTCGGCCGGTATTACGACGAGGGCGACTTCATCTCCCTGCGCCGTTACAAAGAAGGCGTCTATGCCATTCCCTACGAAGGCGAAGAAGTCAAGCTCTACTGGGCCAACCACGACCAGTACTACATCAAGACTACCGAGTATTTCCGTGACTATGCGTTCCGAACGGCCGACGGCCGGCGAGTCCATTTCAAAATCGCCGAGGCAGATACGGAGAAGGACAACATCAAGGCAGCCAACGGCAAAGACCGCCGTTTCTTCCTGCACGAGGAAAAGCCTGTAGCCGAGGAGGACGGCGAGCTTGTCATTCGCTTCGAATACAGGCCTGACCTGGAAAAGCGCAAGCAGGCGGATATCAATGCTCGAATTGTCCAGCGCATCGTCGAGGAGTTGAGCGACGAGAAACTGGCTTCCTGGCAGCGACAGCTCTCCGCCAAGGCACCGACGGAGAAGAATCCCGAGCGTACAGTGCTCGAAAAGCACCTTTCCGACTACACCAGGCGCAACACGTTTGACTATTTCATCCACAAGGACCTGGGCAAGTTCCTACGTCGAGAACTGGACTTCTACATCAAGAACGAAGTCATGCACCTGGATGATGTGGAGAACGAGTCCGCACCACGGGTGGAGCAGTACCTTTCCAAGATCAAGGTCATCCGCCGAATCGCGCACAAGATCATTGACTTCCTTGCCCAGATCGAAAATTTCCAGAAGAAGCTAGGGCTCAAGAAAAAGTTCGTCGTCGAGACGAACTATTGCATGACGCTCGACCGCGTGCCGGAGCAGTTATATCCCGAGATTGCCGCGTGCGAGCCGCAGTGGGCGGAATGGAAGGAGCTGTTCCACATCGACGAGGAAGAGACCAACCTGTTCAACTCCGGCAAGGACAAGAAAGGCAAACGCGTCGCTTTTCTCAATGGCCACCCGACGCTCGTGCTCGATACCAAGCACTTCGACGCCGATTTCGTGGACAAGCTGCTTGCTGGTATGGACGACTTGGACGACAAGACCGACGGTCTGTTGATCTACGGGGACAATTTTCAAGCGCTCGCTTTGCTTTTGCAGAGGTATGCGGGAGAAATCCGTTGCATATACATCGACCCACCCTTCAATACGGGGACGGACGAATTCTTTTACAAGGACGGATATCCCCATTCAAGCTGGCTGGCGATGATGGAATCGAGAGTTCGAATTGCCCAGCGGCTTTTAGCCGACGATGGGACTTTCTACGCTCACATTGACTACACCGAGAAGGAGCGTCTCAAACTCCTGCTTGATAAGTACCTCTCCTACATAACGGAAATCATCTGGCGCATCGGATGGGTGTCAGGTTACAAGTCCGCTGCCAACAAGTTCATCCGAAATCACGATACAATCTATCAGTACGGGAAAACCGATTCGCCGTTGTTCATAAAGACCTATATCCCCTATCCAGAGGGATACACGAGAAGGGACGGAAATCCACCTTCAGGTGAAGGCTACCCATTGGAGGACACGTGGAACTGCAATGACATGGATCAACTGCACTCCATTCAAATCATGAGTTTTAGCAAGGAGAAGGTCGGGAACCAGGCACTAACTCAGAAGAACGAAAATCTCATTGCACGCATGATAGCGTCTTCCTCCCGCGCAGGGGATATGGTCTTGGACTACTTCTTGGGTTCAGGTACGACATCGGCCGTAGCGCACAAGATGGGTAGGCGCTACATAGGCGTCGAGATGGGAGAGCAGTTTTTCTCATTTGCTTTGCCTCGTATGAAGCGTGTGCTTCACGGCGATCCTTATGGCATTTCCTCAGATGTCGGTTGGAAGGGAGGCGGTGTTTTCAAATACGTGCGAATAGAGTCATACGAGGACGCGCTGGCGAACATCGAGCTAAAGCGCACCGGGCCGCAACAACTCCTCCTGGATCAATCCGCCCCCTTCCGTGAGTCCTACATGCTTAAGTACATGCTCGAGACCGAGGCCAAGGGCAGCCCCTCACTTCTGAACATCGATTGGTTTGACGACCCGTTCAATTACAAGCTGCTCATCGGCACCGGCTCGGTCGGGGAGACCAAGCCCGTTACCGTGGACCTCGTGGAGACCTTCAATTGGCTTCTGGGCCTGCGCGTGCACCACATGGACTCGATCCGCGGCTTCCGTATCGTTGAAGGCACGAATCCGAAAGGGGAAAAGGTGCTGGTCATCTGGCGCAAGATACGCGATCTGGCCGAGACGGACCCGGACAGGATCAGGGCGCAGCGTGTGCAGGCCAACCGTGACCTGGAGGAGTTCTTCAGGAAGCAACAGTACAACACACTCGACAGCGAGTTCGACGTGATCTACGTAAACGGGGACAATAACCTGATGAACATTCCGCTTACTCCGGAGAAGGAAGGAGTGGAGCCACGCTACAAGGTTCGACTCATCGAGGAGGAGTTCAAGCGGCTTATGTTCGACGTGAAGGACGTGTGATTTGCGACAAGGCGACAAGGAGAACGGGTGACAAGGTGAAAATTGGGACGCATAAAGACTTGAAGGTTTGGCAAAACGCGATGGATGCGGCTATGAAAATATTCGAAATCACCAAGACCTTTCCGCCGGAGGAAAAATTCAGCTTGGTGGACCAGATCAGACGTTCCTCCCGTTCAGTGGCTGCCAACCTTGCAGAAGCTTGGCGCAAAAGACGATATATGGCTGCATTTGTGGCCAAACTGAACGACGCTGAAAGCGAAGCAACAGAGACGCAGACATGGATTGAGCTAACCATGCGTTGTAAATACATATCCGGCGAAACTGCGAAGGAATTAGACGAAATGTATGAACGAATAATTGGACAAATCGTTGTAATGATCAATCAACCGGAAAAGTGGACGATTGAAGCACGGGAGGTCAAGTAGCATGTCCCCCGGTCGCCGTGTCTCACGGTCACCCGGTCGCAAGTCGCCCGGTCGCCGTGTCTCCCAGTCTCCCCGTCTCAAATTCGAACACCGGCTGGTGTTGGTCAACTGGATGCTTGACCTCTTCGGCGTGGCGACGTTTGAGGACTTGGCCAAGCACATGCGGGACCCTGCCTTCGAGGAATTCAACGAGGACGGCGTATCGCGCTTTCACCAATGCCTGAAGCTCCTCTTTGACCGGCCCGAGCTGCCGCATGACCTGTTGCTTGCCTATGACGAGAACATCGTCCGGCACTGGAGGACAATCACCGAAAAACGCAACGCCGAGGGCCAGAAACTATTCCCAAAGTACTTCCAGTACTTGTGTCTCCTATTCACAGAGATCTATCTGGACCGGTACTTCCGCAACCCGGAGAAACTGCTTGCAGACCTAAACGCCTACGTCGAACGATTCAACGCCGGTGGGACACTGCAGCAAAAGGCGTTGGGTAATCTCTTCGCTAACGGCTTGCCGAAGGATGTTCGGATCAAACCATATACCCCCGGCGACCTCAGAAAGCTTGCTTTCTGGAGCGCGACTGGTTCCGGCAAGACGCTTCTCATGCACGTCAACATTCTCCAGTACCGGCACTATCTCGCACTCCATGGCCGGGAGCGTGAACTGAACCGCGTCATTCTCTTGACACCGAACGAAGGACTCAGCCTCCAGCACCGGGATGAGTTCCGGCTTTCCGGCATGGATGCCGATCTCTTCGATAAGGACGCCGGAAGCCTTTTCACCGGGTCGAGAATCGAGATCATCGACATCCACAAGCTCAGAGAAACCACAGGTGAGAAGACCGTGGCCATCGACGCCTTCGAGGGCAACAATCTAGTCCTCGTCGATGAGGGCCACCGCGGCACCAGCGGCGCGGAAGTAGGCCACTGGATGCAGATGCGTAACAGGTTGTGTGAGAACGGCTTCTCCTTCGAGTACTCTGCCACCTTCGGGCAGGCGATGAAGGCCAGTAGCAATAAGGATCTGGCCCACGAATACGCAAAATGCATCCTTTTTGACTATTCATACAAGTACTTCTACGGAGACGGGTACGGCAAAGAGTATCGCATACTGAATCTGGAGGATGACTCCAACGAGGAGCACCGTCGAAGATATCTCACTGCCTGCCTTTTGGCCTTCTACCAGCAGCAGAAACTCTTCCTCGACAAGACGACTGAACTGCACCGCTTCCTTATCGAAAAGCCATTGTGGATTTTCGTAGGCGGTAGCGTTACCAAGGAACCGCGAAAAAAGGATGTTTCCGACGTTGTAGACATTCTCCTTTTCCTGGCTCGGTTCGTGAAGAACCGTGAGGAAAGTATCCGCTATCTTGATATGTTGCTGAGCGGTCGCTCCGGGCTTCACGATGCTCAAGGCCGCGAATTGTTTGCCGGGGCGTTCACCTACCTTGGGCAAAATGGATTCAATGGAGAGTCGGCCTTCCAGAATATTCTTGCCACTCTGTTCAATGCCGCCGTCCCGGGTGCGCTTCATGTGCGCCAGCTCAAAGCTGGGGGTGAAGCCGAAGGTGAAGTCGCTTTGCATATCGGCGAGAACAATGAACCCTTCGGAGTTATCAATGTCGGCGACGCTTCAGGTCTCTGCAAACTCTGCGAGAAGCACCCTGACTATTTGGTCGTATCGGATAGTGAGTTCTCAGAATCGCTGTTCCGTCGTGTCAACACCCCAGACTCGAGTATCAACGTGCTCATCGGCTCCAAGAAATTCTCCGAGGGGTGGAGCAGCTGGCGCGTAAGCACAATGGGGCTGATGAACATTGGGAAGAAGGAAGGCTCTCAGATCATCCAATTGTTTGGACGTGGTGTCCGGTTGAAAGGAATAGACTTCTGTCTCAAACGTAGCCAGCGAATCGTCGGTCTTCAGGCTCCCGAACACATCGAGAAACTCGAGACATTGAACGTGTTTGGTATTCATGCCGACTACATGAGACAGTTCAAGGAATACCTAGAGGATGAAGGACTACCTGCGAACGAGGATCGGATCGAGTTTGTTCTACCGGTGGTTAAAAACCTGGGCAAGAACACCCTGAAAACGATCAGGTTGAAAGAGGGCGTTGACTTCAAGAAGCAGGGCCCCAGACCCGTTCTCGGTCCGCCGGACGAGATGATGAAAAGAAACAGGATTACCCTTGACTGGTATCCGAAGATACAAGCTCTCGCTAGCACACGAGGCCAGGGGCCGTTGGAATCGGCAGTACGGGAAGAAGGCCGCATAACGGAAAGGCACTTGGCGTTCTTGGACTCGGACGAGATCTACTTTAGCTTGGAGAGATTCAAGAGCGAGAGGGCATGGTACAACCTGAGTATCGAGAAGCAGCTATTGGGGAGCCTTTTGACCGATGCGAGTTGGTATGTGCTGTATATCCCGAAGGAAGAGCTGGAATTTCGGTCATTTGAACAGGTGCGTCGGTGGCAAGAGATTGCTGTTACCCTTTTGTGCAAGTACTGTGATCGATACTACAAGCTTCGTAAGGCCGAATTTGAGAAGGACCATTTAGAGTACCGCTCCCTAAGTGAGGATGATGATAACTTTATTGACGATTATCTGTTCCTTATTGAGCAGTCCCGGAAGGATATAGTAGCCAAACTAGAAGAACTTAAGACGATCATCGAAAACGGCGAGCTTCGCAACTTCGAATTCCAAGGGCTGACGGCGATCATGTTCGGTCGCCATCTTTATCATCCATTGATATATGTAAGTAGTGACCTAATTGAAGTAAAGCCCGTTTCGCTGAATGAGGGCGAACGCGATTTCGTCTTCGATCTCCAAAAGTTCTGCACCGAGAACAGGGACTTCTTCAAAGATAAGGAACTTTACCTCCTCCGGAACATGACACGTGGCCGCGGAATAGGCTTCTTTGAAGCAGGAAACTTCTACCCAGACTTCATCTTATGGTTACTCACGGGTGGCAGGCAATACATCAATTTCGTCGATCCGAAGGGACTGCGTAATCTGAAGGGACCTGACGATCCCAAAATCGCCTTCTACAAGACCATCAAAACCGTCGAGGCTGATCTGAAGGAGCAGGACCCTTCGGTTACACTGAACTCCTTCATTATCTCCAACACCCGGCTACCCGAGGTCACCTGGTGGAACGGAGGAATGACGAAGGAAGAGTTCGAAGAACGACATGTGTTTTTCCAGCAGGAAGACAAAGATACATACATTGCGAAGCTGCTTGTAAGGGCATTGGGGCCAGAAAACGAGTCAGTCTCATGGCAAGGCAGATAAACGTTGGGAGCCCAGGCACATGAGTGTCACCTGGACTCAATCACAAAGACGAAAAGCGGAGAGAAAATAGTGGCTATGAGGATCGTTAGAATCAAGATCCAGAACTTTCGCTGTATCCGTGAGGCTGAGATCTTCCCGAGCACTCACAACGTTCTCCTCGGGCCCAATAATGTTGGTAAAACCGCTGTTCTTGAAGCAATCAACCTAGCCCTGAATCCTGAAATATTCGCCCGTCCCGGCGTGATCGATGAGAATGACTTCTTCAATCGACTTTATCTTCCGTCCGTTGTTAATGAAGACGAATCCGCTAACAACGCCGATCCGGCAGACGCTAATTCAGACAATCCGGAACAGTCCGAGGCAAGTCAAGCAACAGCTGATGAAGAAGAAGCGAATAAAAAGAATGTCACTTCTGAGGACTTTCCCATCATCAGGATCGAGCTTGTCCTTGCTGGGCTTTCATCCGAAGATGAGGATATCTTTCGGGAAAATCTGGTGCCATGGAAGTCGGATGAACGCATTGTGATTGAGTCTGCCGAAGAGGGAATAGACCCGTTTGATGGCGCAGAAACGGCAATTCGCGTTGTCTTTGAAGGTTGGTATGACCCGGAAGAAGACACCTTCGACTGCAAAACTTTTTTCTTGCGCGCCGAAGGAATGCATCGCGACGAATGCCAAGCGCTCACGAAAACTCACAAGCGGCATATCGGTTTTCTAATCTATCGTGACTTCCGAGCGTTGACGAGACCTATCACACTTAATCCATCGCAATTGTTCAGCCGTCTGATGTATAGCCAAGAGGTGAAGCCGAAGCATTTTGAAAGGGCCCTATCGACCCTTAAGGACGCATTGCATCCCATGACACATGATGCTGATTTTATGTCACTACTGAACTCATACAAGGCTGAACTGGAACGATTCCTGGTTCTGTCCGAATCTCAACCAAGTTCGCTGTGTTTCCAAGTAACCGATGGGACACGAGATAATATTAAATCTGTAGCCCAAATGTATCTTCGAGATTCTGCTGAATTACCCATTCAGAAGTCTGGTGCTGGCACTCGCAGCCTGGCAATCCTTGCTATCCTTACCCTTATAATGAGAAGACGCGGTCGTGGCATCCTTGCGCTTGAAGAACCCGAGACTTTCCTTTTTCCACACGCCCAAAGACGAGTGATCGATGAATGTCTGGCATTAGCAGATCAGACTTTCATTACCACTCATTCACCATACGTGCTTGAGAGAATTCCGGTAGAAGGCGTTGGCAGAATCGAACGGGACGAATCGGGAATAGTCAAATGGTCGCCTATCTCAACCGACACTGTAAAAGCGATCAATCTCTATTCTAAGCGTCTGAAACAATCATGCTGCGAAGCTCTCCTTGGACGGGGCGTAGTCATAGTTGAGGGAGACTCTGATAAATGGTGGCTTCTCGGAGCAAGTAGAATATTGAATGGCAAAGAATGGAATGGACGGCAACAGGAGGCCCTGGAGCTCCTGGGCGTCTCAGTGGTTAGTGCCGATACAAATGGCGGCATCCTCAGGCTTGGCAACTTCTTCAATGCAGCTGGCCTTCGAGTAATCGGGTTGTTCGACAACCTATCGGAAGATAACCCTATTTGGGGAAGTGCATTGAACGCACCCTATCCCTGTGTTTTCCTGAAGGAAACTGGTCTGGAACAGCTTCTGTCCAATAGGCTTCCTATATGTATCCTTCGTGAGATGCTTTCCTCCGCTCAATACGCTAAAACACAGTTAATAGAAAAAACTGTGGTTGAATCTATGGATGAGGCGGATGTTAGAAAACACGCCTTCGAAATGCTACGCGCAAACAAGGGTTCTGCCGCCATGCACGAATGGGTAATATCGCTGCTTGACGAGAATACGCTACCAAACGTACTGAAAGATCTTGTGGATCTGGTATCTCAACACATGGCAGGAAGAGTGAGGATTGGCATGTGTTCTCTGGCGGGGTAAAGCCTTCACCATGTCTAGATTCGTGCCCACAAAAGAGCAAAAGGCATTACTGGATGCAGATGTATCTGCCTTGGTAATTGCCGGTCCTGGCACAGGTAAAACCCGAACCGCCATTGAAAAAGCTAGGCTTACAGTACATACTTTGCCATCTGAATCCCATAAAGTTCTTTTCCTGTCGTTTTCTAATGCTGCGGTTTTCAGGCTTGCTGAGAGCGCTAAAGCAGAACTCACACGAACAGAGAGGAAAAGAATATCATTTCGAACTTATCACGCTTTCGCGGCAGAAATCCTCAGGAGCTACGGGCGATTTGTTGGCATCCCTCCTATCTTTCGGATCATGGATACCCTCGAGGAAAAACTGCTTCTAATTGAAGAAGGAGTATCTCCTTCGCGTGAAAGCTATCAAGAATTCTTGTACAAAAACGCAAGAGAGGGATTACTCGCGTTTGCGACATTAATCCCTTTAGCCACACGCCTGCTGACATCCTCTGAACGTCTCCGCAGGATAGTTGGACGCAATTATCCACTGATCATAGTTGATGAATTCCAGGATACGAGCGAAGAGCAGTGGCAGTTCCTTCGGGTTGTTGGCCAATACTCTCAAGTTGTCGCATTCGGGGATCCAAATCAGATAATCTATGCTGGAATGCACGAGGCAACCGAGAAGAGGATGGATGAGTTTCGTGATTGGAAAGGGGTTGTTCCAGTAGCGTTTTCTGAACGTCACTTCCGTTTTGGCAGTCCGGAGATCCTTGTTTTTGCTAAGGCACTTCTGAAAGGAAAGAAGTATCATAGCAAAGATGATTCCGGGGTCTACTTATATGACTTAGAGTTCAGAACTAAGGATAGACATCGGTTGCGTACGGCATTGGCGGCGATTTGGAAGAGCATACGAAATGATGGCAACTCAAACGAAACAATAGGGTACTTTGCTTTTAGTAATGCCCTTGCGGAAGAAATCGCAGTGACCTTGAGAAATCCTCCGTCGAATGCCAAAGTCTCTTTCCCTGTATATGCTCGCCTCACGAGGGATGAAGCAGCGTATGATGCTGTGCTTTTGGCATTGGCAGCTCTAAAGGACTTTGCGGAGAGACATGACACTAACTCGTGCAGGAGATGTGCGGTAGCACTGATCGCGATGAATTCTGCTTGGAACAAGAGGGCTGATACATCAGCTAAACGGCTAGATAAGCTTGAAGGATTTTTGAAGAAATCGCTAGGCACAAACAACAAGCTGGGGCAGTTGATGACGGAACTCACCGGTGCCTATAGTCTTGATCATTTTGTCCCGAACTTGATAGAAGTTTTCATTGGGGTTGATGGTTTCAAATCTTCATGCAAAAGAATCTCCGCCCATGGCAAGCTTCATCTGCCTACATTGCCTCAGGTGAATTCCGAACTCCCTCTCTTTGACCAGATTCGATCAAACCGAGTACCAAAGGGACTCGAAGGATATGATGCAGGGAAAGGTCATACCCAGGTTCTGAATTACCACAGAACAAAGGGACGAGAGTTTGACCATGTAGTAATGTTGGTAGACCCACGCGCCGAAAGCAAGAAAATCAAGTTGGATGAACTGCGTCGACTGTATTACGTATGTGCGACACGTGCAAAGTCAACATTGGTCGTCTTATACTATGGCAAGGAGAAAGGAAGAGTTCTCGGTCCCGTCATTTAGAGTGTGTTGGCAGAAGGAGGATAAGCGCAGGTTGGGAGATGTGAGGGCAATCGTAGTGGAGTAAAGAATGGCCTTCCGCTTCTGGAGACGAATCAGGATCGCACCGGGCGTGACCCTGAACCTGAGCAAGTCGGGCGGCTCTCTCTCGTTCGGGCCGCGCGGGGCGAAGTTCACCATCGGTCCGAGGGGCAAGCGGGCCACGATGGGCATTCCGGGAACAGGCCTTTTCTACACGACCACGGTTCCGAGCGGGAGATCCAGCGGTAGGAGAAGCGCGTCCTACTCCGCTCCGGCCGTTCTAACGGTCCGCCCGGAAGACCGGCTGACGCTGGGTTTCTTCAAGCGGCTCATCACGCCGGACGACGAGGAGGCCCTGGTGGACGGGTGCCGGGAGTTGGTGCTGGGGAATGAGGACAAGGCGCTTCAGCACCTTGAACAGGCGACTCACCTGGCCGACGGCGCGTACCTTGCCGGTTTCCTGGCGCTCAAGAAGGAGCAGCAGGAAGAAGCTGTGAACTACCTGGCGACGGCCGCCGAGAAGCACAGCCGCTTAGGAACCTACTTCTCCAAGTACGGCATCTCCGCACGCCTGAGTCTCCCCATCACAGACGAGGTGTCCGCGCATGTGGGCCCGGATCTGCGCGGCGTGCTGCTGGGCCTGGTGGAGGTCTACCAGCGCCAGGAGCGCTGGGAGGATGCGATTGCCTGCCTGGAGCGCTTGCGGCGGCTTGAACCCGACGACGTGGTGGTGAAGCTGTCCCTCGCCGAGCTGCTGTTGGACGCCCGCCCGGGCGACAAGAACGTCTGCCGGAAGATCGTGCGGTTGGCCGAAGGCATCGAGAACGAGACGCCGGTCCTCACCGCTCTGCTGCTCTACAAGGCCAGGGCCCTGCGCGGGCTCGGGCTCCTGGACGCGGCGCGGGAGACCCTGACGGGCGCCCTGCGCCAGAAGAAGGGCCGCTCCGAGGAACTGCTCCGGGCGCTCCGGTACGAACGGGCCCTGGTCTATGAGGACCTCGGCCAGCGCCGGCGGGCGCGCAGCGAGCTCGAGAAGCTCTACGCCGAGGATCCGGATTACGAGGACGTGGCGGCCCGGTTGGAACTTTAGCGGAAATTTGAATCAATACCGCTTCCGCCCTGCCGGGAACGGCCTGCTCTTTGATAAATCGTTGAATTACGAAGGCTTACGGCTTGACAGAGGAATGGAGAAGGGTTATGATAAGGGTTGCACACGGGGAGCCAAACTTATTCCGCCACCCTCAAGCCCTTTCATCTCAAGCTTCACGCATCGCATGGCCTCGTGGTGTAATCCCTTTCGAACACTGTTCCTATCAACTGCACCCATGCCGGGACAACCGAGCCATGCCCGTGCTTGACCGGCAGGATATGGGTGGTAGACTGGGAGCATGAGTGAACAGACGTCCCGCTTCCAGCAGATCTTTTTCGAGCTCTTCGAGTCGCTCCCCAGGCAGGGGCCGGGCAGCCGCGACTGCACGGCCAGGGCGCTGGCCCTCATCCGCGACCTGCCTCCCGCGCCTGCGGTGCTCGACCTGGGCTGCGGAACAGGCGGGCAGACGATCCATCTCGCCAAGCAGATTTCGGGCAATATCGTGGCCGTGGACAGCCACGCACCGAGCATCGAGCGGCTTAAGTCCACGGCTGCCCGGCTCGGACTCTCAAACCGCATTTCGGCCATGGTTGGTGACATGGCAAACCTGGGGCTGACACCCAGGAGCTTCGACCTCGTATGGTCCGAGGGAGCACTCTACAACGTGGGCATCGAGAACGCCCTGCTGATATGTCGCGCACTCCTGCGCCCCGGCGGCTACATCGCGTTTACCGACGCCGTGTGGCTCCGGGACGATCCGCCACCCGAGGTGAAGGAGAGCTTTTACCGCGACTACCCCACCATGGGAAAGGTCACCGATGTCCTAGCGATCATCGATCTGTCCGGGTTCTCGCTGACCGGGCACTTCACCCTGCCCGATGAGGCCTGGTGGGAGGACTTCTACACGCCCATGGAGATCCGCATCGAGGAGCTGCGCGGTCGGTATGGGGATGACGGGGAGGCGCTCGCCATACTCGATCAGCTCGCGCAGGAGCCTGCCATGCACCGGAGACACTCCGGCTGCTATGCCTATGAGTTCTTCGTGGCGCGTAAGGACCGGATGAAGGGACCGGGGAACCTTTACGGGAAGCAGCTGCCTGGATAAGCCCAGGTCCGGCTCTGCAGAGCATCCAACGGGGGCGTGATGTCATCCCGCGTTTTTAACGAGGTCTTTCCCGAGGTCGGCCGGAAGGGGGTTCAGGGAGACCTTGAAAGAGGTAAGAGGATGACGGCGGCAGCCGTTTCCAACAGGCACTGTCCGCAGGAGCCTCCATCGCCGGCACCCCGCCTCAAATGTGTAGGGCACAGGCACCATACCTATGGCGCAGACACCGTATCCCTCTCTGGGCACAACCCCATATGCATACTGCAGGCCAGGTCCCGGGACAGATAAATGACATCATTCCGATGGGTTCCATCAAGCGGGTGGTACATGGCAGCCTGGCATGAAAATGGCTTTCTCCTGGTTGGTTTCAACGGATGACGTTTTCAAGGTTTCGACATGGAGGAGGCTATGGAAGCTGCGGGGAAGAGCATGTTACAGTGTGAATGTGGAAGGCTCACCAATCTTTCCTGCGAAGGTTGCGGCATGCCGGTTTGCAGCAGATGCGCCGTCAGGCAGATCGGCACTCAGGACCGGAAGAACCTCGTCTACAAGCACTACTGCCCGCATTGCATCGAGGAGGCGCACAGGAACCCCTGGGAGCCCCTGTACTGGAAAAAGATCATGACCCTGTAGCCGGGCCTGACCGCCACAGGGACGAGTAGACGAACAAGAGAAAGCAACCCCGCTGGAATCGCGGTTACCTGGAAAGGGGCCCTTGCATCACGAAAAAGCCCTCACGAGGGCCCCTTTCATTCTCCACCTTCTCTCCATCCCGCGATTTCGCACCCTGTCTTCCGGGCGTAGCATCATTTTAATACCCGGCGCTCAAGCGGCAGTCGCCTCTTTCCCCTTGGACGATCCCGGCTCCGGTGCTCGTACAATGGAAACGGGCAACCTGGGCTCCAATAACATGCACTCGCGCAATGCGGCACCTTACGAGCTGCGCGGGCCGAACGATAAGAAGGACTATCGGAGCCTTTTCGGTGACAATGCCGGCGCAACCTGGACCGATAAAAACATTGATTTCTTCCGGGCGGTCTTCTCGGGCAGGCATCACCCCGACCTTGATACCCGGGCAATGACTATCGGCTCTCCGAGCGATGGCGGGTTCTTAATCCCAGTGCAGTACGCTTCACAGATTCACGCGGTGAGCCTGGAGAATGAAATCATCATGCCCAAGTGTTTCGTTCAGCCGATGATTTCAAACGAGTGCAAGATTCCGGCTATGGCTATCGGGAGTCATTTTACAGACCTGTTCGGCGGCTTCATAGCTACATACAAGGGTGAAACCGCAGAACTCGAAGAGAAGAACCCGAAAACCAGAAGTATGACCCTTACTGCAAGGAAGCTGACCGGCTTGCTTCGCTTCTCGAATGAGTTTGCACAGGACACTCCCGGCGGCGAACAGCAGATTGTGAACCTCTGCGGTCAAGGTCTTGCGTGGTATCGTGACAAGGCTTTTCTGAAAGGCAATGGTGCCGGTCAACCCCTGGGCATCCTCAGCGCAAATTGTACCATTGAGGTGGAACCGGAAACCGGCCAGGGTGCTGAAATCGTCTATGCGAATCTCACAAAGATGATGGCGGCAATGTACGCAGGCAGCTTCAAAAATAGTGTCTGGATTTGTCACCAGAGCACTATCCCGTCACTTCTCACCCTTTCCATACCCATTGGCACCGGCGGCGATCATATCCCCGTCATGACCAGGGCAAATGGTGGCTTTGAGATCCTCACCAGGCCGGTTCTCTTCACCGAGAAAACCGAGACGCTTGGGGAACGCGGAGATATCATTCTCGCAGACCTGAGCCAGTATGTGGTGGGCTTGCGCGGTGACATGCGGTTTGACCTGAGCCCGCACAAGTATTTCACTTCCGACGAGCTCTTGGCACGGATCATCGAACGCCATGACGGACAGCCTTTATGGGATCAGCCTTTGACCCTTGAGGACGGCAGCACTCAGGTTTCCCCGTTCGTGACACTGGCGGCACGTTAACGACTCCAGATACAGGGCATTGCTCTGTATCGTAGTCCTGTGGCCCCGGGGGGTTCGAGGGCTCCCCGGGGCATTTTACGAAAGGATTAAGAAATGGCGAGATCGGCACGGCGAAAGAGAGAGCAGAAACGAGCCTTAAAGCGCGGGGAGATTCCCTATCAGAAGAAGGCCAGGGGAGCACAATCACAGCAGCACGGGAAAGCCCTTCTTCGGAGCGTGTAATGCAGGGGTATATTCTGCTTTGGCTGGCGGTTGCGCGGCAAGCATACCTTGACCTTCTGGAAAACGGCAGGCCGGGAACAGCGTATGATTTTCTTTTCCAAGAGAACGAAGTTTTTGAAACAGTGCTTGAAGTGTGCGGTCTTGACCCGGATTATGTGCGGGCAATCCTTCGGGACCGGCTGAAGAAGGCATGGAAGCAGAAACCATACAGGCACATTAACCAGGACGAAGAAAAGGCATGGTGGGCGAATGGTGAGCCCGTTTGAGGGCACTGGTAAGGGGGTACTCGAATATCTTGCCGAAAAACGAGTTTCCCGAAACCGCGCTGGTCCCCACGCATATAAAATGTTCTGTGTATGAACATTTGTTCAAAATGTTCAAAGAATGTTCATACAGATATGGTGAGGCAGAGGCGGCGAAGGAAGCGGCATAGAAGGCAGCGGGACAGCAGATATCAAGGTACGGGCCGAGAGAAGGGCCGGGGAGTTGCTGAAGGCCACTGTAAAACCGGGAAATCCGCAATTGTCCCACGATGTCACAATTAAAACTCTGCCCGATGGTATCAGTAGAAAGCAATCCTCTCGCTGGCAGGCCATAGCGGATAGATTATGCTTGCATTCCCCCTGGCAAGGGCGTATCAAGAAAACGAGCCTGCAAGGTGCAGCAACACCCGGCAGGCTCTGACCACACGCTTAAACGAGGTAAGCGAATGGCTGGAATGCAGTTTACACAAATTGATTTTATTCAACAACTGTCTTGTTCCAATCTCGCAACACTCCATGAATGCCCTTACCTCTTCTGCGTGTACTGTTGTGTAAATAACCCGCTTCGGCGGGAGAAGGAGGATCGTATGAAGACTACAGGGAAAAGGGCAAGGAAGGCAAAGGAACCGGTTTTCGAGGCTGTTTTTACGCAGGAACAAATGAACGAGTACGAGCAGAAAGCGCAGGGCTTCGGCGTTGCCCGCAGGATCACGACCGCTGTACTCACCAGATCAAGTAAGGAGATGATTGAGGGCTTCAAGGACAGTCCGGACGTACTCTTGGAGAGCATCGAGGCCATTCATGTCTACATGAAGCACCTGGAGGCGGCGCGAGAGATGGCCGAATGTGCACGGGCGAGACTCTTGAGCGTAGGCAAGTCTACCATAGGGGGTGTGGCATGAAGAAAGAGGCAGAAGAAAAAAAGGCGGTACAGGTCACAATCACGGACGAGCACCTTCGGAAGATGGCAAACCTTCAGGATGGAGCTTTCGAGATTAGTCGTCTGATGGACGGATTCGATGTGATTTACCGAACGGTGCGAGATAAGTTTTCTTGT
>Ga0255347_1003219_pt1 | contig 21494 bp, 15 predicted proteins | sample wastewater_treat_2_FD_192479 | JGI IMG/M metagenome (GOLD analysis project Ga0255347, IMG submission 192479) | Wastewater microbial communities from Lulu Island WWTP, Vancouver, Canada - plant24 | ecosystem: Engineered > WWTP > Wastewater > Unclassified | place: Canada: Vancouver, British...
GGCCGAACACTTCATCGGGGTGGAGCGGCTGAACGAGATCCTGCGGCTCATGGAGACCACGGCCGACCCGGTGGAGATCGTGGCGGAACTGGAATGTGCCGAGGAAGGGCGGGGGAAAGAGCCGGAAAAGGAAAGGGAGAGGGGACGGGGAAGGCGGGGGAGGCGGTGAGGAGGGGTTATTTCATTGGTTGTGAATATTTTCTATCGTCTTTTATAAATTCAATTCACAAAATATATCAAGGTGGCCGATAAGGAGATTGGGCAATAGGCGGTGTCCATGAAAAGGATGATCATACGGCCGGGGCTCGTGGCCCTCATTTTAGCAGTCATTTTACCAGGAATCATTTTTTCCTGATTTAAGGTGAAATGAATATGAAAAATTCATCCATCGTCCTTGCTGTTATCTTGCTTTTGGTTCTCTATCTGGTCCCCGGCTGCTCGAATCATGGTAACAAATCAGTAGATGCAAATGACAATTTACCATCGAATAAAATTCAACGGAACCCGTCCCCCACGATATTCTATTCGATGGAGAATGAATCAGGAAAATCAGAGACTCCAGCTTCTTCGTGCAATGAAACCAGGTTTAGTGAAGTATTCAGGATAACCCGAACAGAAGCCCCTTACAGCGGAAAGACGCCGATTATGGAGATGAATATTACGCGAGCGGTGGAAGAATTAGGCCCGGATTTTAAAATTCCTGAATATATACCCGAAGATTTTTACTTCCATTATGTAACCCTCCCGGAATGGAATAATAAGGAAAACAGGATATCACTGGTATTCGTGAATACATCCCATGAAGGGTATTTTGTTGAGTTTAGTTCATCGAATCAGATGTATATTGCTTTCTCTAAAGATATTGACTTGGAATTTCGGGAGTTCATCGATCAGGAACCGGAATTTGTTTGCATCAACGGAACATCGGGATTTTATTATGCCTCCTCGGATAGAAACAAGTTACGATGGCTTGAGGGGGATGTCGAACGGTGGATTGTGGGCCCTTTTAAGAAAGACACATTAATCCGGATTGCGGCATCAATGAGATCTCCATCACAACTTGACCTCATTTCTGAAGTATACACAGGAAACACTTCGTGGGTTCACGGGACTTTCCCTCCCGGGATAACCGTCCCTGTTACACCTGTCATGGCGGTATAGCATTATGCAAAACTGCCAGCGTAAGGGGGTAATCTTATAAGCCTGAACTATTGGAATGAAAAATTTAACTGAGGGGGTACTATAGGGTAGTGTGCGGATAAAGCGATAAAATTGAAGATTCCCCGTATCGGCTCTGGATTAGGCAAACGGAGGAATGCAAGACAATGAATAGTAAAGATCTGGTATTAAATTACCTTGCCGATAACGAAGGTGGAATGAGGAATCTCATCCCCGGTTCGTAAGTGAGGTGGCCTTGTTCATCACCGGAAAGACGGAGGTATCGAAGAGCTAAAGGCCCGGGACCGTCCAGGTCCTGGCGGAGAGCTTCCTTTCCGGGTTCCTGGTCGAACCACTCCGGTGGAGATAGTGGCGGAACTGGAATGTGCGGACGAGGGGGAACGGGGGAAAGAGCCGGAGAAGGAACAGGAGAAGGGGAGAGGAAAGCGGGGGAGGCGGTGATGGGTTATTTCATTGGCGGTGAATGATTTTTTCTATCATCTTTTTTTAAATTCAATTCACAAAATATATCAAGGTGGCCGATAAGGAGATTGGGCAATAGGCGGTGTCCTTAAAATGGATGATTATACAGCCGGGGCTCATGGCCCTCATTTGGGCAGTCATTTTACCAGGAATCATTTTTTCATCTGTCTTCTGGTTATGTGTTTCTGCACTCCTGCAATAGCGGTGCATTTGACGGAATCCGCTGATGGCCAGGCAATGATACTGCAGCCGCCAACTACAGCCCCTCCAATTACGAGCGAAACACAGGAACAAGTAGTATCACCTTATAGCATCAGCATCGACCCCATCGGTTTGCACAAGGCCGGGGATACGGTCATCATCACAGGTAGAACAAATCTGCCTGGTGATCCGCTCATTGGAGTATATGTGAGATGCATCCATTCTCAAACGATCAAAAAGATGGTATTGCCGTGTGATTGGACTTCCGGGGAGGCGACAGTCCTGCAGGAACCGTCTGGTGGTTTCCGGAGGTGGTATTTTGTTGCCAATACGACGGGATTCGCCCCGGATCATTACCTCGTGGAGGCCGGCCAGGGTGCAGCGAAACCTGGCGATATAGAGGCATATGATGATGCGAATTTTTTCCTTTTATCGTCTGAGAGTGTAGGTATAATCGAACGGTTGCCTGTCAGGATCGATCCCATCCCCTCTCATGGAGTAAATGGCAGTATTCAGTTGCAGGGCAGCGTGGCGAACTATACCGGTGAAGACCTTCTGATAACCGTGGCCCCAGGATAATTTCTCCCCGGAGGGACATGGCAACCGCGGACAGGTACCAGGAATGGCAGTATCAGCGGTCTGATTCATGTCATGCCGGGAAGCAACGGGACAAACCCATGGAATTTCAGTCTCGACGCGACAGGGCTGGACCATGGCGAATATTCCATCGAGATCAAATCTGCTGATGGGGAACTCAGGGGATACGGGTTTTTCTCCCTTCAATGGACAATATACCAGTATTCAACTCGTCCGGGTCTCATCACCCAAACGAAAGGTCCGCAACCTGAAAATGCTACCAGGACTTCTCCTGCAATCCCACAAACTGCACCCCTTCAATCAGTTTTCCCGCTCATAGCCCTTGGGTTATTCTGCATATTAGTAATAATTCAGGAGAGAAAAACGAGGTAACCACGTATTACCATGACATTAAAACAAAAGGTCTTTATCGTTGGACTTCTTCTTGCATTCATCATCGTCAGTGCGCTTATACTCATGGGATTTAATTCTGCGGACAGGCATTCACTCAATTTTGATGATGAATCCCATATTGAAGTTAGAAGTCTAATCGAAGGAACGAGAAACGTTCCCGATCTTACAGTTAATGCCACGTTGCCTGTTGTTCCCAAGGAGGTGATGATTTATACCATAAAACGCGGGATCGACCATGAGGAATTCCATCGCATAGCAACGGAATTAGGCATTCAAGGAGAGGAAAAGGAAGAATATGGATTCCTCATTGTCCGGAATGATCCCTATCAACTCGATGCGGAACTCTCTTCAGGTGTCCTCTATTACCAAAATAAATCACAACAGCCTGGGTATGATGATATGTATATCAAGAATCACCTGCCTCATGATATTGAGGCGCAAAAAATTGCAGACGACTTTCTTGCTTCACGAAATTTACGACCTAAAGATGCAGTATTTTTGGATACTACACATAATGAGGGATATCTTTTGAGTAATCCACCAGAAAAATGTTCAGAATCCATGAATGTTGAATATTCTCATCAAATAAATGGCTCTAATATATTGACAGACCAACTCCGCGTGGAAATTGGTGTTGATGGAACAATTTTAAATATGTTCAAAAAATGGACAATTTATGAATCGTACAAGAAAAATCCTGTGATAACACCAGTTGAAGCAATTCACTATCTTAAAAAAACAGGTATTGTGATTCCGAGTGGAATGAAAGATCCGCAGAAAGCCACAGTAACATCGATTTCTTTCGGATATATTGGTGAAACCCAAACGAAAAAATTACTGTATCTCATCCCTATATATTCCTTTGAAGGGGTCGTCCAGGGAGCGGACGGAAAATCAGCAACCTTTTATCAATGGATCCCGGCAACTCCCGAATTGGCAGCCGAGATAACATGATGCAAAATAACGAATAAATCAATACCTTTTTCGAAAATCCTGTTGCAAGTACTATTACAGGGATTAGGGGGCATTAAGATACTAGGATCAGGGAATCCGTTAGGCAACCTTCAATCGGGAGAAACCAGTTTTTCTCCGAGGAATACGTAGCGAACGCGGTCGTCTGCCGCGGCCGGCTCGCCGACCTGGACCGCATCAACGAGAGCATGGTGGGCACCATGGAGCCGGCCCTCGATATACTCGCCAGCCAGGGGCTGGTGACCCGGAAGGGCGATCGCATCGTCCTCTCGGACCTCTCGAAGGTGATGGCCGAGCACTTCATCGGCGTGGAGCGGTTAAACGAGATCCTGCGGCTCATGGAGACAACGGCCGCCGACCCGGTGGTGATCGTGGCTGAACTGGAGTGTGCCGAGGAGGGGGAGCGGGGGAAGGAGCCGGAGAAAGAGCAGGAGAAGGGGAGAGGAAAGCGGGGAAGGCGGTAAGATCTTATATCCATCGCCAGATGCATATTCATTGAACTAATTTGTTATACACATCCATTTTAAAATTCATGGCACCAGAAAGTATTTCGCAATTGAATGAGAATGAAGGGATGTCGCCCCGGGGTTCTCTCACCTCGAATGAAGACGAACCCCACAGCGGCCTATAGGAACATGATGGAATCAGCTTTTCATGATAAAAGCCTTTGTATCATGCCTTCTGGAATCCAAGAAAAATGGAGGATAGAACCATGAAACAGAAAGGAATAACCGGTATATTTGCCGTATTTCTAGCCCTTGTCCTGGGGGGTACGGCGGTTGCACCAGGAGTAAGCGCAATGGAAAAACCGGTTGCAATACCAGAGCCGCCTATCGTAAAACCCGAATTTTCATTGGATGATCCTTTCATCCCAGAAGAAGATTATAGTGCGGTTATTAAGGTGATTAAGTCCAGTAATTTGACAGAAAAGGACAAGGAATTATTGATCATCTCATTGGAAGAGACGTGGAAGGGACAATCAAAATTGAATGAACAGGAGAGAGAAGCGATAACTATAAGGGCGAAGGAGATTGTTCTTCAAAATCGGCCGGACTACCTCGAAGGAAAAGGAATTACGTGGGGGTATGATCCCCATACCGACATTGCCAAACGAGCTGGTGAAGAAATGTGGGAATCTTCGTCGAATTGTCAGATTCTCCACGATTATGCCGATGATCCTGATTATTGGGAACAACCGTTTTACGACCATTGCTGGTTTGTTAACACCCTATCGGGAGGTGCCCCATATTGGACGAAATATTATGCGGATCAGGCTCACGGTTTTATTAAGGACTGGGGGGATGAACAGAACGGATTTCGAAAGCTCGCATATTCAATGCATTATATGACGGATCTATCAAATCCGACGCACACGGAAGCCAGCGGCCGATCTTTAACCCTTCATGGACATTATGAAACCTACCTGAATAACAACTGGATGTCCGGATGGAATTACTATACGTGGGTTCAACAGCACCCGTATTATTTCTACGAAATTACCAATCCGGAAGCAAGTGCAAAATACGAAGCGGAACTTGCATATGGGTATATGGATCATTTATGGTGGCATTATTGCCTTGGTAATTTTGATGCAGATACCTCTGTCCGTGATGATACCTATCAGCTGCTACGCTATGCGGTGGCATATAATATGGGTCTCATAGATTATGCAAGGAGATAAAAGACGGAAACGGGTTGTAACCGAGTGACTATGGAAACAAAAGGCAGATTAGATGTTTTGAAATGGATTGCAATCCCGTTTGTCATTGCCATAGTCATGAATTTTTTCTTTTTTCTACCTATTCTCTATTGTTCAGAAGCCACAATCTTGCATTCGGCGTATTGTTTTTTTACGTCATTTTTATCTTTGGGAGCGATTTTATTGTCCCCTTTGGGTTTTATTGTCCTTTTTTTTGTTCTGGCGGTTCTGATGATGGAATTAATTAAAAAAGCAGGATCGCATTTCAAATGGATACTTGTTGTTGCGGCGAGTATCGCCGCGATATTCCTCATCCACAACATTATTTTATCGATGTTCTATGTATTTGGTCCCATCTCTCACCCTGGTGCATTCAAATACGAAATTGCGATCACAGGCATAGACAGTTTCTCAGGGAACAACCTTACGCGGATTACCATTCCTTTGCCCATGAAAGAGAATGGAAGGTCAATATTTTTTAAGCAGGACATCAATAACCGGACGTTCGGAATTTGGACATCCTGTCTGATCCCGGTAGATGGAAGCATGATGATCCAGTTCTCAACCCTTGAGAGGAACCTGGCCGATATCCATGCAGTGTTCTACTGCGAAGAGGAAGGTGAAATGAGCCGATACCGGGAACTTTCCGAGGAGATGTGTCCCTACGTCGCGAATACCACCACACCATATACGCGGTGGATTTATAACCGGAGCATTCAGGAAGGTCCTGTGACACTGGTTATAATCGACCCCGGAATGGAACCAAAGGACGCACAGCGGGACCTTGCATTTGACTTAGAATTCTACGCAGGAGGTGGGACGGTATCAAGTCAGGAGAGGGACTGGTACCGTTTGAGCATAGTGGAGGATATTCCTAGTGATGTGACGGGGAACATCCCGGTAAGAGTCCAGACTGGAAAATACGTGAATAACAGATGGACCTCGTTTCAATGAACGGGGAAAAATGATTAAATTGGCCCTGTTGAAATCCTATGAGGATATAAAAGGTTTAAATGGGTAAGATAATTCATGGCTCAAGATGATACCTCAATAATATTTTTTGCGATATTACTTTACATCATAATCTTCAGTGGGTTATTTTGTCTCACTCAAAGAATAAAAACCCGTGAAAAACAAATTTTTCTTCCATGTATCGTAACAATTGCTCTTGCAGTCCTCGGATTCGGCCTCTATGGATTTCTCAATGGGGATTTCCTGGCACTCCTCCTGATTATTCCAGTCCCCACGCTTTCATTATTCACGGTACTGCCCTTTCTTCGGCCATCCCTTTCAATGAAGGGAAAAGAAATTCCAATCGGCATCATTTCCGTGGTTCTGACAGCGGTTTTTCTCTATTACCTCTGGGGAAGCAATTTCAGTGGCATACCAAACGTGTTCCAGCCAGTTACATCTCACGTAAGTGGAGCTTTGTATATCCTCGTAGAAGTTTTATCCGTGTATTTTGAGATGGTAGCGCTGTGTGGTGTTCTCGCCGGGGCCATACTGCTAATCTCCGCAATTATCGCTCAATTGAGCGATGAAACCTGGTACCTTGCAGTAATCGTACTTTTCGTCCTCGCGTCATGGTATGCAAATACGTTTTTACCGGGACTGCTGGCAATCTTTCTCGTCACGGTTCTGCGGGAAACTAAGTTGAAGATGTTTCGCATTCTCATGCCCGCATTCTGTGCCTTAGCTTTTTCTCTTCTCATTACTCTTGTTTTTCTGTATGCGGACTTTTTTCTGTTCGCAATAATTCTCATTTCGCTGGGCGTAATCACTTTTGATTCGGTATTCTATCCCCACATGAAAAAATTGGACCATTGCATTGTCGTTTTTCTCTGCTCCGCAATTACTGTTGGCATCCTCTCCTTCCTTTACACAAATGCGGGTCCGGGTATTCTTGAGACAGGAATACAGGGAGTAACGATCATTGCCTCCAGCGGAGCATACCTTCCCGAAGTAATCCCTCTTAACGGGATCACGGGAAAAATGATGCTGTATTTTTCAGCATTTTTCATATCCACATTCGTATATGGAGCGATCGCAATCGTAAATCAGAAATATTTGAAAAGGAAGAAACTGACCCTCGAGGATCGGGCACGTGCCGGGGGACCGGGAATTATTCCTTCCCCGACAGGGTAAAAACCAGGAATCACAGCCATGTTGTGGGAATGCCTGAAATTCTCCTGGAATACTGTGCTCCAGGATATTTTTGCGGTGTTTTTATTCCTGTTACCTCAAGCAATCGCTGCCAGAAGTGTGAGTTACATGTTTGGCGACGGCAGATAAAATTTTTGAGAATAGGGGGTTTTATCCCCACCCGAACGAAAGGATCGATGAGGAGGATTTTTTGGTGATTCAATACCCGGAAATGGTTCATATCCGGACAGGGATCGCGGTTCCGTTTATCATAGTAATCATTTTCCTAACCCTGGGCGCCGGGTGCGTGGACGTTTTCCAGGCATCTCAAGGTCTAACTCCGGCCGGGGCGAATGCGACCGCGAACGATTCTCTCAAGACCGGTTTCCCCGCATCACCTCCCCATGAGACAACTGCGGCAACGCCCGGACCCACTCCGCGGGCCCGATACGGGACGAGGACGCTTCAGAATATCATTCGTGGGGAGCCGTTCACCATCGAAGGAACCGTGCCGGACCGTTCTGTCACACATGTGCAGGTCTGGATGTTGAACGGGACCATCTCCACGACTCTCATCCCTGTCCTGCCAGACGGATCGTACCGGTATATCCTGGACCGGGGACAAACCGCAACCCTGTCCCGCACGTATTCCTGGGTCGTGATTGTCCACTTCCCTGCACCGCCAGACCACTTCGGGGTCACCCTGGACAATGCAACCGGCGATGTGATGGGGTTGGAACATGGAACGATGGTACTTTTGTACCCGGCAGGAGAACTGGCGTCGTTCTATCCCTCCACCCTCGTGGACTATCTCGAAAAGGAGATCACCCGGGCGGATCGCGGCGACTCCTGCGAGGCTTACTTCCTGAACGGAAAGGACGCATGGATCGCCATCGACCCGATCGACACCATCCAGCCGGGATCCCTCCTGGTGACCGGTACGACGAACCTTCCCCTCGGAACGCCCCTTTCCCTCTCGGTTACGACGACCAACCTGCACCCCACGCCAAAGGTGTACGACTGGTCCCACGAAATCGCACAGGGGAACACGGCTGTTACACGCGGAACAGGAAGGAACAACAGTTTTTCCGGCCGGGTCGATACCTCGCTCCTGAATAGCGGGAAATACTTTGTCATGGTGGAATCAGGGGACGAGGCATGGCAGAGTGACGCGGTGGTGATAGTCGACCTTGTCGCGCCGGAGAATCCGCAAACGAACAGGAAGAATTGGATCGACTGGGATCGGCTCGCCCTGCCCCCGTTGCAGGTGAACGAGAGTATTGTCCCCATTCTCCCGGACGGCGCGTGGAGAATCGTCCCACCGGGAACCGGGACGAGGAACAGCGACCTGCCATTCGGATCGATCCTGTACTGTGCCAGTGACGGCATCTGCAGGGGTTTCGACCGGAACGGGACCCAGTTCCTGGCAGTTTACAATTCAAACGAAGCGCGCACCATGGAGGTCCCAAACGGTGCAATGGTGGACTCCGGGAGGATGGGCAACGTTACATTCGTGGAACTGGGGGGAAACCTCATCCTGACCAGGATCGATGAATATTCCTGAAATGATCGTAGCTAATCGCTGTATTCACCGACCGGATGCCGGTCCCCGCCCCCCTACGGCACCTCGTGCTCCCCGGTCCGGATATACATCATCCTCCGGATCTCCCGCATGCAGGGGTTCATGGATTCGAGGCATTCCCGCGAAGATTCCATAAATGCGTCCGCCTCAGAGGGATCAGCGGCCCGGAACGCGATGGGAACGGCGAGAATATACTTGATAAAGCGGTTATCCAGCTCCCAGAGGTCGAGGATCGGGACATAGCGCTCGTAGGACCCGGCACAGGTCACCCGGAACAGGGTCGGAATATTCGTTTCCGCGAAGAAAAAGGACACATCCCCGGACGTCTTCCGGAACGCGATCCCATGGTCTCCCGGGAACGAGTCGACATGCCCTTCCCCTGCGAGGATCTCCTCCGGGATCCTTTCCGGAAATGCGTCGCAGGCCGGTACCCTGGCCCCGCTATGGAGGTGGGCGCAGACCATGCAGAGAGGCGGGATTGTGGCCGGGTGGGGAGAGGGTGGCATGCTGTTTTCACCTGGATAATGGGATTCATTTATTTTATAGGTTTAGATGCATGCTACCGAGGGGATTCCGCTCGGGATTGGAAATCTCACGAACAATTTGATGCGGAAAAATGGTTCCCACGGCTACCAATAAGGTCCTGAGTCGCAGGAGATGATGTGACCCTTCATACTTTTTGTTTTGCTATAGGCAGGATACTGGTATTATTTCGCGTTTTTGCGTGTCATGCAACCGTAAGATCGGGGAGTCTGGAGAACATCAACCAGGAATGGATGATTAAATAGAAACCTTTTAATATCGAGTTTCACGAGCCTTAAGCAACACTGGGGGTAATCGGTATGCGCCGTTTCATTCTATTCTGTGATCGCATCGATGGACATCCTGCCGTGTTGAGTGGATTCTGGGGATTTTTATCATGAAATGGAAGTTATTCCTCATTATTATGGCCTTGGCACTGATATGCGCAATCATGCCTGCTGGGGCAGCAGAATCGCCTGGATACCAGAATGGAACGGACTATCAGGGAACCTTACCCACCAAAATCGAAAATTCATCTCCTGTTCAGCCAGGGGATATTGTAGAGTATATTAATAATACAGAGCTCGCGCCATTACCTCTCCTGGAAGTCGATCCTACAACGAAAGATACTGCTGTACCTGGGGATGGCCTGGACCCGGCCGTGGTAAAGGAAGGAAAGAAATTGACTCAATGGATGCGGTGTATTGGGGGCACGAATATCGATTACGGTTATTCCATCCAGCAAACTGCGGATGGCGGTTATGTCTTCACCGGAGTAACGTATTCCACGGATGGAGACATGATTGGTTCTACCGGGTATCATGGCGGTGGAGATGCCTTTGTGGCCAAGTTGAATTCTGCAGGTACCATAGACTGGGTGCGGTGTGTCGGAGGGTCGGGAACCGACTATGGCACTTTTATCCGGCAGACCTCGGATGGCGGTTATATCCTCGCAGGATTTACCTATTCCTCATCGGGAGACATGACAGGAGCCGGGAATCATGGAGCGATAGACTCATTCGCGGCAAAGCTCACTGCGGCTGGTTCGGTGCAATGGGTGAAATGTGTCGGCGGGACGAACGAAGATGAAGGGTATTCCGTCGAGCAGACCACGGATGGTGGATACATTCTCGCAGGATATACGTATTCCTCCGATGGTGACATGGGCGGACCTGCCGGGTATCACGGAGGCAGGGATGCCTTCATGGCCAAACTCTCATCGACCGGTGTTGTGATATGGGTGGAATGCGTTGGCGGGACAGGGAGTGATAAGAGCGATTCTATACGCCAAAACTCGAATGGCGATTATGTTCTTGCCGGGACCACCCTTTCCTCGGATGGTGACATGGTTAATGCAGGATATCATGGAGGGACCTTTACCGGCGATGCCTTCGTAGCCGTACTCAATCCCGCAGGCAGGGTGCAATGGGTGAAATGTATTGGCGGAACGAAGGATGACAGTGGTTATTCCATCCAGCAAACCCCGGATGGAGGTTATTACCTTGCAGGAGATTCCGTCTCCCAGGACGGAGACATGGTTAATTCGGGTAATCATATGACTGCGGATGCCTTCGCAGCCAAACTGAATTCTGCAGGTACAGCGCAATGGGTCCGATGCATTGGAGGGACGAGCGTAGAATCTGCGAATTCCGTCAATCAGACCATGGATGGTGGCTGTGTCATTTCAGGATATACCTATTCCACTGACGGAGACATGAAAGGTGCAGGGAATCACGGAGGTCAGGAGTCTTTCGCTGCCAAACTCAGTTCCGCGGGCATTGTGCAATGGGTCAGATGCGTTGGTGGAACGAATAGTGACTATTCCTATTCTGTCCAGCAGACCCCTGACAGCGGATATCTTCTTTCAGGATATACTTCTTCCTCAGACGGGGATATGGCCAGTCCCGCAGGGTACCAAGGAAACTATGATGCATTCGCAACCAAGTTTTTTGTTCCAGGGGTTATGGGCGTCTATAGCAACGGCCAGTGGTACATGGACACCAACGGCGACACCTTCTGGAATGGCCAGCCTCCTGACCGGACCACGAGTTTTGGCATTCCGGGCGATATCCCGGTTATAGGCGACTGGGACCGGGACAGCGCATCCGAAATAGGGGTATTCCGGGGAGGACTGTGGTATGTGGACTACGATGGGCATTCTTATCTCTGGGACGGGAATGACCGGGTCTTCAATTTCGGCTTTTCTGGAGCGACCCCGGTCATGGGTGACTGGAATGGTGATACCAAACCGGAAATCGGGGTGTATCATGCCGGCATATGGTACCTGGATGCCAATGCTAACAACACGTGGGACGGGACCGGTACGGGAAAAGATGCAATGTATTCATTTGGCGTTGCCGGGTGGACCCCGGTGGTCGGTGACTGGAACCGCGACGGCCAAGTTGAGATCGGGGTCTATACTGGCGGTACCTGGTACGCGGATGCGAACCGGAATTATGGTTGGGACGGGACCGGAACAGGAAAAGACGCCATCCTCAATTTCGGGTTTGCCGGGGCTGTCCCGGTGACCGGCGACTGGAATAACGATGGTAAACTTGAGATTGGTGTCTATAACGCCGGGACGTGGTACCTCGATGCCAATGGGAATAATACGTGGGACGGAACTGGTGCGGGGAAAGATGTGGCATACACGTTCGGTGCAGCTGGGTTTGCCCCGGTGGTCGGTGAGTGGAGCTAAATTTATTTCTTTTTTCCATTTGATGGTGATCGTGGCCGATTCACCGTTGGATAGTATTGCCGGGTAGGCAAGCAGACAGTGAATATCCTGAAAGAATGATTTGATAGCAAATTTTTAATACCATTTATAGCGAGCCCTTGTACATCGATGGGGGGCTATGTCGCGCTGTTTCATTTCCCTTTTAGGTTCAGCCGGAACTCACCCACCGTGTTTTTGGAGGCCTATTCCATGAGAAAACATCTTCTCTTCATTTTCATTTCTGCGGCACTGGTATGCGCCATGGTAAATCCAGGGGTTGCCGAGCCACTGGTGGATCAGAATACAGGAAACATGACCAGCAACAGCAATCATTCACTCCCGGTTCATTCCGGGACTGTCATAGCAGACATAGATACTGACGGATTATCTCCCATGCTGCCGCTGGAAATTATTCCCACGGAAAATAGTCCTCCGGAAACCGGAGAATTTCAGTCACCGGCCGGGGCGGGCATGCCAGTGACGCAGTGGTTGAAGTGCGTCGGTGGAACAAGCCAGGATTGGGGGTACTCGGTCCAGCAAACCCTGGATGGCGGCTATGTCATTGCAGGAACTACGGCCTCCGCAAACGGGGACCTTGCCGGTGCCGGGTATCACGGGGGCTCGGACGCATTCGTGGCGAAACTGAATTCAGCAGGAACGGTACAATGGGCACGGTGCGTTGGCGGAACGAACAATGATCTGGGTTCATGGGTCCGGCAGACCGCGGATGGCGGCTACCTTCTCGCTGGGTATGCTACCGCGGGGGATGGAGATATGACCGGTATATACCACGGGGGTGGGGATGCATTCGTGGCGAAACTGAGTCCTGAAGGAAGTTTGGTTTGGATCCATTGTGTAGGTGGGACCAATGAAGATCATGAAGGTACGGTTCAGTTTACCTCCGATAATGGGTGTATTCTCACAGGGTATACACTATCATCCGACGGCGATATGATGAATGCCGGGTTTCATACCGGATCCAGTGCGTATGTCTACGATGCATTCGCTGCGAAGCTTACCTCTTTAGGAGTCGTTTCATGGGTACGATGTGTTGGCGGAACAGGTTCAGAATATGGCAAATCCATCCAGCAAACCGCTGATGGGGGTTACATCCTTGCCGGGTCTACGGGATCTTCAAACGGGGATATGACCTATGCTGGAAACCATGGAGGTGGTGATGCATTCCTGGCAAAACTCAATTCAGGAGGGACGGTGACGTGGGTGAAGTGCATCGGCGGTACCTTATCGGATGGCGGGAAATCCATTCAGCAAACCTCTGATGGCGGTTATGTTCTCACGGGAGCTACCCAATCCTCTGATGGCGACATGATGTCTGCCGGGTATTATGGTGGATATAATAACGATGCTTTCGTGGCGAAGATGAATTCGGCAGGCACCCCGCAGTGGGTCCGCTGTATTGGCGGTGCAGGCTATGACGAGGGCGATTCAGTCCTGCAGACGTCGGGCGGAGATTACGTCCTCGCTGGATATACTGACTCCTCCAATGGAGCCATGACCGGTGCCGGGTATCACGGGGGTGGTGATGCATTCATGGCCAAATTGAATTCCCCGGGTGCATTCCGCTGGGTCCGGTGCATCGGCGGGAGCGCTTCCGAGTATGGTTATTCAATCCAGCAGACAGCGGATGGCGGGTACGTCCTGGGGGGATATACCTCTTCCTCAGATGGTGATATGAATGGTGCCGGGTATCATTCAGGCCCTATTGACGCATTCGTGGCCAGGTTCTGTGTTCCAGGGACGATAGGCGTATTTCTGAACGGCCAGTGGTACATGGATGCCATGGGGAACGGGGTCTGGGAAGGCCAGCCCCCCGACCGGACCACAAGCTTTGGCATTCCCGGCGATACCCCGGTGGTCGGCGACTGGGACCGGGACACCGTGTCCGAGATCGGGGTATTCCGGAACGGTCAATGGCACGTGGACTTCGGCGGCAGGAACTATCTCTGGGATGGAGAAGGAATTGACCGCGTTTTTAATTTCGGTTTCGCCGGGGCCATCCCGGTCACCGGTGACTGGAATGGCGACACGATACTGGAGACCGGGATATTTTCCAATGGAATATGGTACCTGGATGCAAATTCAAACAATGCATGGGACGGAACCGGGTCAGGAAAAGATGCCGCGTACACCTTTGGGTTCTCCGGGGCTGTCCCGGTCGTCGGTGACTGGGATCGCGATGGGTATACCGAAATTGGAGTCTATTCGGCTGGCAGTTGGTACGTTGACTACAATGGGAACTACAAATGGGATGGCACCACCTATTGCGGGATTGGCTGCGGGGAAGATGAAATATACAACTTCGGAGCCGCCGGGTTTGCACCGGTCACTGGTGACTGGAACAGCGATGGGATCCGGGAAATCGGTGCCTTTAACGCCGGGGCCTGGTATCTCGATACCAATGGCAACAACCAGTGGGACGGGACCGGTACCGGGAAGGATGGAGCGTATACGTTCGGTGCTGGAGGGTTCACCCCGGTGGTCGGGGATTGGACGTGAATTCTTTTCATTTCCTTTTCTGTTGGCGATGCTCGCGGCCGGTTCGTGCCGGTCAGGTGGTTGTGCCGCGAGGGTGGGGAGGTCGTGGGTGACGAAACCTGAAAGAATGATTTGACAGGAATCTTTTAATACTCATTGTCACCAGCCTATTAGCAAACAGGGAGGGTATTTTGGTGAGTGTTTTGAGGTGTTTGAAATGAAAAGAAAGTCACTCTTCATCATTATTGCCGTGGCGCTGTTAACCGCCATCGTAACCAGTGCCTCAGCAGCAATTGTGATCCAGAGTATTCTGTATCAGAGGATATTGACCGACAGCAGTGACAACCAAACTCAAGTTCCTTCAGAGAGTGTTATTGCAGGTATAAATATCACAGAATTATCACCACTGCCGTTCCTGGAAAGTGCACCTGAACCAAATAAAGATACTGTTCCCGGAGAGACCAGGGATCCGACCTTGATAGAGGAAGGAATGCCATTGCGTCAATGGATAAGGTGCATTGGCGGGACGAATTCTGATTATGGCCAATCCGTCCAGCAGACCATAGATGGCGGTTACATCCTTAGTGGGTATTCTTATTCCACAAATGGGGACATGGCAGGTGCCGGGTCTCACGGAAGCTTTGATGCATTTGTGGTCAAACTCAACGCTGAAGGTACGTTCCAAGGAGCAAGATGCGTTGGTGGGACAGGTCGTGAAGAAGGCAATTCCGTCCAGCAAGCCACAGATGGCGGTTACATCCTTGCAGGATCCACCCAATCCTCAAATGGGGACATGGCAGGTGCCGGGTATCATGGAGGATGGGATGCATTTGTGGTCAAACTTAACGCTGAAGGTACGTTACAAGGAGCAAGATGCCTTGGCGGGACTGGTTCTGATGGAGCAGCCTTCGGCCAACAAACCACGGATGGCGGATACATTCTTACAGGAAACACTAATTCCACAGATGGGGACATGGCAGGTGTCGGGTTTCACGGAAATGAGGATGCCTTTGTGGCCAAACTCAACGTCGCCGGTACAGTGCAATGGGTACGATGCATTGGCGGGACGAGTATTGACCGCGGCTATTCCATCCAGCAGACCACGGATGGTGGTTACATCCTTGCAGGATCCACCTATTCCTCAAATGGGGACATGGCAAGTGCCGGGTATCATGGATTATGGGATGCCTTTGTGGCCAAACTCAATTCTGCCGGTACAGTGCAATGGGTACGGTGTGTTGGCGGGACGGATTCTGATTCTGGTTATTCTCTTCAGCAGACCACGGATGGGGGATACATTCTCGCAGGATATACGTATTCCTTCGATGGGGACATGGCAAGTGCCGGGTATCACGAAGCTCACGATGCCTTTGTGGCCAAACTCAATTCTGCCGGTACGGTACAATGGGTACGGTGTGTTGGCGGGACGGATTCTGATTATGGCTATTCCGTCCAGCAGACCATAGATGGCGGTTACATCCTTGTTGGGGATACTTATTCCTCAGATGGGGACATGGCAGGTGCCGGTTTTCACGGAAATGACGATGCCTTTGTGGCTAAACTCAATTCTGCCGGTACGGTACAATGGGTACGATGCATTGGCGGGACGAGTATTGATCGCGCCTATTCAGTCCAGCAGACCATGGATGGCGGTTACGTCCTTGTTGGGGAAACTCTTTCATCAGATGGGGACATGGCGGGTACCGGGTTTCACGGAACTATAGATGCTTTCGTGGCCAAGTTATCCATGTCCACGTATAAACCACCTGGCAAAGAAGGAGCATATCTAAATGGTCAATGGTACATGGACGCCAATGGCAATGGAATCTGGGAAGGTCAGCCCCCCGATCGGTTCACGAATTTTGGGATTGCAGGGGATAAACCGGTGGTTGGCGACTGGGACCGGGACAGTACGGTTGAAATCGGGGTATTCCGGAATGGACATTGGTTTTTCGATATCAATGAAAACTACATCTGGGACGGGACGAAAATCGATCGTCAATGCAATTTTGGCATTACCGGCGATATCCCGGTGATTGGTGACTGGGACGGGGACCATGAACCGGAGATCGGGGTATTTCGAAACGGGTATTGGTACCTCGATGCCAACAATAATTGTCTGTGGGATGGGACAGCCGAGGATCGCCTGTGGACGTTCGGCTCCCCTGGGGATATTCCGGTTATTGGAGATTGGAACCGGGACGGATATACCGAAATCGGAGTCTATCAGGGGGCTGGGACGTGGTACGTGGACGCTAACCGGAATTATGTATGGGACGGGACTGGGTTAGGGAAAGATGCAGTCCTCAATTTTGGATTTGCGGGGTCTATCCCGGTCACCGGTGACTGGAACCAGGATGGCATATTCGAAATCGGGGTGTTTAATGCAGGGACGTGGTACCTCGACGCGAATGGCAACAACCAATGGGATGGGACCGGTACCGGGAAGGATTTGGCAAACACGTTCGGTGCTGTCGGGTCCACCCCGGTGGTCGGGGAATGGACGTGACTTCCACCAATTTTTTAAGATCTTGGTGAGAACAACTCTCCATTTTGGGCTGGTAGATTAGCAATGAAGGCAACCGATCCGAAGATCGGGACACCCCTCGAAAAGGCCATGGGCTCTATCGAAAGCGGCACCGGCACTATCGATGTCTGGTAATGCTGCAATGACGCTGAAGTTAGTATATAGAGGGAGGAATATGGCAATAAGGGCAGGTGCAGCCCTTCAAATTTTCAGGACTCTTGCTCGCGTTCATCCATTCTTAATAACCAAACCCCTTTAATAGAAATACATGGCTATTATTTCATTACTGTTAAAATGAGATGCATCGAGGCTAAAAAATAGAGAATCAGCAGGGAAAAGGCTGGTAGACATCGCATGATCCCAATCAATTTTTCAGATTACCGGGTCAGAATCGTAATTCTCGCACTTCTTCTCCTTCCGCCCTTCATTGTGGGTCTCTATATCGCGATGTTCGGGGTAAACGTAATTTATTGGGATCAATGGAGTTTCCTCCCGGTTCTCCAGCACTGGTACGATCATTCTCTGTCGTTTATGGACCTCTTTGCACAGCACAACGAACACAGGATTTTTTTCCCGCAAATCATCATGCTGGGAATTGCCGTGGTTACTTCGTATAATACCGTTGCAGAAATGGCCTGCTCCTACCTCCTCCTCCTCCTCAATTATTACCTGGTATTCCGGATATGCCTCGGCGGGAAACCGTTGTCGTGGCAGTTCCTGGCATCCTTCATCCCGGTCGCCTGGCTCGTGTGTTCGCTCCACCAGTGGGAGAACCTCCTCTGGGGGTTCCAGGTCCAGGTTTTCCTGTGCGTCACCGGGGTTCTCCTTGCCGTCCTCTTCCTGGGGAGGTGCAGGGGATCGGACTGGAACCTTGCCCTGGGAGTTTCCGGGGGAGTCATCTCAAGTTTTTCCTTCATGAACGGGTTGATGGTGTGGCCTGCAGGACTTGTGCTCCTGCTATTGAAGGAAAAAAGGGCATATCGGGAAATTTTCCTGTGGCTGGCCGCTTCAGGGATTACAGCCCTTGTTTTCTTCTCAGGGTGGGTCCGCCCTGCGTATCATCCGTCTCCCTTCTACTTCTTCTCGAGGCCTCTCGATGCCCTGGGATACTTTCTCGTGATAAACACGAATGCCCTTGGATTCTCCCCTGAAAACGCCGGGAAATACGCGGTGGCTATCGCGGGAGTGCTGTACCTGTTCATCCTCGGTTTTGTCCTGTATCACACCGTGAAAACCGGGAGGACCAGGATGAACGCCAGGGCAGTGGCCCTTGTTGCATTTGCGATCCTTACCGAGTTGATGCTGACCGTGGGAAGAGGGGGGTTTGGCATTGGCCAGGCAGCTGCATCCCGGTACGTGACCTTTACTGTTCTCGGGGTAATCGGGATCTACCTCCTTTTTCTCCAGCTCAAGGAGTCTCCTGGAGAAAATTCCCTGGTTCGGGGTGCGTTTTTTGTATTCTGGGCACTGATCGTTGCCGGCATTCTCCTCGGGACCATGGGGGGAATAATCAAAGGCGAAGCAATCAGGGAACAGCGCCAGGAGATGCGTGAAAACCTCCTCGAATATGCGACGGCCCCGGATTCAGCCCTGAAGACCCTATTCCCAGATCCGGCGTATGTTCGGTACTGGGCTCCATTTCTCCAGAAAAATCACCTGAATGTGTTTTCGGGAGGATGATTGCCGGTGGAAAAGGATCGGGACCATTTCGAAAAAGACATGACATGCCAGTTCACGGCGAAACTCGATGCCATAATCAAGCCGTTCTTTCCGCGGAATACCAGGCGGGGGGAAATATATGGCCTTGGGATGCAGGGAGCGAGAACCCTGCTAAATGAAGGACCGCGACCATTCCGGCACCTTCTGGCACAATATATCCACAGGATCAGGGAGGCAGGAAAGTACCAGCGGTGGATACAATCGTCGGAGCCCTCGGCTGCCGATTTTGACCAGTTGCGTGAGCTGTCGCGCACCTTCAGGTACCAGCCGAAAATCAGTATCATAACCCCGGTATGGAACGTGGATGAACAATGGCTCCGGCTCGCAACCGGGTCGGTACTGAACCAGGTGTACGGGAACTGGGAACTCTGCATTGCTGACGGGGCTTCAGAAAAACCGTATCTCAAGCCGTTCCTGACGGAGCTCGCACTGAAAGAAAGCCGTGTGCGAGTTGTTTTCCTGCCGGAAAATTTGGGAATTGCGGGGAATTCCAATGAAGCACTCTCGCTGGCTACCGGGGACTTTGTTGGATTTCTCGATCATGACGATGAACTCTCCCCGGATGCACTCTATGAAGTGGTAAAACTATTGAATGAAAACCAGGGTCTTGATTTCATATATTCTGATGAAGACAAGATTGACGGGAAGGAGCGGCGGAGAAACCCGTTTTTCAAGCCGGACTGGTCACCGGATCTGCTCCTGTCCCAGAACTATATCAACCACCTGCTGGTCATCCGGAAGTCCTTGATCAACCAGGTGAAGGGATTCCGGGAAGGGTATCCGGGGTCACAGGACTATGATCTGTGCCTGCGGGTGACTGAACAGGTCCCGGAGACGTCAATCGCCCACATCCCCAAGATACTTTACCACTGGAGGGTTGTTGCAGGGTCTGCAGCCGATGACCCTGACGCGAAACCATATGCGCATATTTCAGCAAAAAAAGCCCTGCAGGATGCACTGGTCCGGAGGGGAACAGCCGGGGAAGTACTGGATGGTATTTTCCCCCGGTCGATCAGGGTACGGTATGCCCTGACCGGGACCCCGCGAATATCAATTATTATCCCGTCAAGGGACCATGTTGCACAATTGAGGCGGTGCATCCAATCAATACTTCAAAAGACCTGGTACCCGAATTATGACATCATCCTTGTCGATAACCAGAGCCGCGAGGAGGCGACATGGGACTACTACGCTTCTCTCGGGGGTAATCCCAGGATAACCGTGCTCCAGTATGACGCACCCTTCAATTTTTCCGCGATCAACAATTTTGCTGCTGCCCATACCGGCTCCCCCTTTATGGTCTTTTTAAATAACGACACCGAGGTCATTTCCGGAGAATGGCTCTCTGCGCTCCTTGAACATGCGCAGCGTGACAGGGTGGGGGCAGTTGGGGCAAAGCTCCTGTACCCGGATAACACTCTCCAGCATGCCGGCGTCATCCTTGGGATAACCGGAACGCCCGGGCAGAAGGGTGTCGCGGGGCATTCCCACAAACGTCTCCCTAATTCGTACCAGGGATACTTTCTCAGACCGCATCTTGTCTGCAATTACAGTGCGGTCACCGCAGCGTGCCTGATGGTCCGGAGAGACGTTTTCGAGGAGGTTGGAGGGTTCAACGAGGATATCGCTGTTGCATTCAACGATGTTGATTTTTGTTTGAAAATCAGAAAACGGGGATATCTCATCGTGTATACCCCCTACGCAGCCCTGTACCACCATGAATCGTTCAGCAGGGGCCGTGATACCACTCCCGAGAGCCGGTTGCGGTTCAGGCGCGAGGTGGAACTCGTGCGCAGTCTCTGGGGGGAAACAATCGATAAGGGAGACCCATATTATAACCGGAATCTGACGTTGACGAAGCAGGACTTTTCCCTGAAGTAGTATTTGCTAGAGGCGGAAAAATCGCTCCTTACCGGCCTAAAAAAATGGGAAAAAAGGTGCGTGGAGGTCATTTAAGGCGATCTTATAATCTGTGGGCGCCAGTCCCAGGACGAGGGATAGGGATGCAATAAGGGAATAGAGAAACGGGGTGAGCGGTGGTATAAAGGAATTATCTATCCGGCTGGGTCTCTATCCAGGTATCAAGCGTGCCAGATCTTTTCGGGGCAATAAACAGCCCTTTTGGTGGATAATACAGCCCGATAATCAGCCATGTTGGCATCTGTGAATACATTCCCATGTAGAAATGCAAATCATGCTGTATCATAAAATTAAAGAATTTTTCATGGAGTTTTTGCCACAAGAGATCGACATCAGGGTACCTCCTCCACCATGAACGATAGGACTC
>Ga0255347_1003227_pt1 | contig 21466 bp, 3 predicted proteins | sample wastewater_treat_2_FD_192479 | JGI IMG/M metagenome (GOLD analysis project Ga0255347, IMG submission 192479) | Wastewater microbial communities from Lulu Island WWTP, Vancouver, Canada - plant24 | ecosystem: Engineered > WWTP > Wastewater > Unclassified | place: Canada: Vancouver, British...
GTTGAATGATGCTCAGCTCAAGAATCTTCAGATACTTGACCAGCAGTATCAGCGTCAGGCCCAAGCTAAGTCTAATACAAAGGCACTGTGGAGAGAGGCGTTGATGTCTATTAGCGACAAGTATATGAAGAATCAGTTGAACAATCGTACTCTTGCAGCATACGAAAACCTGTACAACTACAGATTTGATCCAAGATTCAGGGCACAGAATTGGAATGCTCCTTATTATGCATGGGACTATAGTGGAAGCGGCTTTGATGAAGATGAATATGGTGATAGGCGTGATATGGTTGCTCGTTTTGAAGTAGATCCTATTACAGGAGAACGACGTGTAGTAGGTTGGAGAAAGAAGACCAAGGAGGAAAAAGAAAAAGAAAGTAAGGGCATTACTGCCAGGAATGGAGCTATAATAAAAGCTATGAGAAATTTATAACTATCCTTATTATTAATTATATTTGTTAAATTAATATAATACACAATGGCAAGTTGGACAGATCAAGCCACACAATTCAGACCTTATGTACAGCAACTTCCTGTAGAGGCAATGCTTGCTGTTGGCGTTGAGAAGCAAAGGCGTTATGATGAGGGCATAAGAAAGATACAGTCTGCAATAGACAGAGTTGTGGGGCTTGACTTAATGAAGGATGAGGATAAGAATCTCCTTAAGTCAAAATTGAGTGAGCTCGACACTAACTTGAGAACGGTTGCTGCTGGTGACTTCTCTAATTATCAGCTTGTCAATACGATAGGTAGAAACATCGGAAGGATATCTTCCGACGAGGGTATACAAACTGCTGTCAATTCTACAGCATTAGCAAGAAGAGAAATGGCTCGCATGGACAAGGATAGGGAGGAAGGTAAACTTGATCCAAGTAACGAGTATAATTTCAATAAAAAACTTGATGCATGGTTAAATGATGGCAAGGCTGGCACCAGTTTTAAGGGCACGTATATTCCTTATACCGATGTATGGAAGAAAGTTAAAGACATAGCTGATCAGGTAGGCATAAGTTCAGAGGACATTCAACAATTATTTCAGACAGATGAACTTGGAAATACTCTATACAGGGATATAAAAGATCCTGTAACAGGGAAAGTTACAGGAAAGGAACCTATATGGAATCCTATAATGGTAGAGAAAGTATTGAAGGGAAAGGATGCTGGCAAGATATTATCAGCTCTTGAAACTTCATTAACTCCTGCCGACTATCAGCAACTTGCAATAGAAGGGGAATACACAAAGGCATCGTATACCCCTGAAATGTTGAAGGAGGAAATCAATACTAACTTCGAGGAACAGTCTGACTTCTATAACGATAAGATAAGAGCTCTACAGATAGAGTTGACGAATGTAACAGAAAAGAATAACAAGTCTGATGCAGACAAAGAAAGAATAGACTCTATAAACAAGCAATTGGAGTATTTCAATAAATCTCTCTCCAGACTTGAGACATCGAGGAATAAGAATATTAGATTAGCTGATACAAATCCTGATGCTGTGAGAGCTAGTTTATATACCAACAATTATCTTCACACTATGGCAAAGAATCTGTCTTCACAGGATGTCTCTATAAAGTACTCCGTTAGTCCAATGCATACTGTAACTATGGATCAAAATAGATTCAATCTTGAAGTACTCAGGTATAAGACTTCCGTATCACAATGGCAGATTGAAGAGGATAGAAAAGAAAGAGAATTTCAACATAAAATGCTTATGGAGGCCGCCAAGCTAAAGGAGGAGAATGGGGTAGAGTTTTATGACTTGCCTCTTACAGGAGGGCCGACTGCTGCTAAAGATGTATTTGAAGAAAGATATAATGCTAGCGTAGAAAGAGGAAATGAGTTAGATAGGATACTTGCGATAACTTCATATAAAAAGACAAACAAAAGAAATCCAAACGAATCAGTTGAACAATATGAGGCAAGGATATCGGAACAGTTAATTAAGGATGGAGGAGATGATCCTCAGAGTTATATATCAAAAGTAGCGTCAAGGTATCTTGAAAAAGGTGATGTTCTTCCAGAGTTTACCGATTTGGTAAAGGAGAGAGAAATGATATTGAAAGATAATGAAGTAATGAAGCGGCAGATGGAAAAGGTCAAGGCTGAAGCTCAGGCAGAAGGTATTGCAAGAGGGCTCGATCTTAAATCCGATGCTGAAATACTGAAGTCTACAGGTATCAAAGGTAAAACTATTAGGGTGGGAGGCAATCTGTTTACTAGAGGAAGAGAAGTGTTTCTTAGTGCTGAAGACCTACTCAGTTTTGCATATGCTGCTCCTGGTATATTTAAAAGTAATGCGAGAAGGGAGAAGCAGGCTGCTGAAAGGGCAAAGCTCAAGCAAAAGTTTGGAGATGATTATGACGACATCCTAAATAAACTTTACACTAGTCCTGGTGATATCGGTAGAGATACAGGGATATATACTGGGATAGGTGATCTGGATGTAGGCAGACTTTTTAATGAGATAGATTACAGTGAATATAAAGAACTCGGTAAGATAGAGTCTGAAAAATATCAGGAGTATGGATATTTGCCTCAGGGTCGAAAGATTCCTATAAAGAGGTTTAAGGAGAACAGGGACGATTTTAATTCTGAGATAAGTGCATTAATGCGTGTCTATGATGGTGACTTAAATCGTAAGAACCAACTAAAAGATGCTCAGAAGGCATTTATGACAGACCCAGATGCAACTGTTTCAGTTGATGCTATTCCTACTGGCACGGGCAGTAACTATGAACTTGTAGTAAGTAGTCCTAAAACTGGAAAGGAATACAGAACTAAGATTGACGAGGGTGCATATACTTCTCTTACAGGAGCATCGCTCATTGTTTCGGAAAACAAGTCTCCTATAATCAGTATGCTTAATTTGTCGGGAAGTACTAATCTTAGGGACGCCGGTAGTCCTGAAACCTCATGGTTTAAGGAATCAGATTTTACGGGGTTAAAGAACTACAAGGCACGTGCTGACTATGAAGTGAACGAAGCCAATCCTAATATAGTGTATATGAAGATTTACTTGTACGACAAGACAGGCAACATGATAGATAAACTGATATTTCCTGACCCAAAACATACAAGTGATCGTTTAACATTATACGATAGAACAACAGGACTTTATAATAGAAATCTCGAAGTCTATCCTTCCGTGTTTACTGATGAGATAATTGATGCGATGAGAAAAAAAGAAGAATAATGGAAAAAGTAAAACCTGTAAATTTACCAGTTAGCCCTGCTGACTTAATAGGAAAAGTTCCTTCCGTATATTCTCCGAGGACTGATGTAAGCAAGGGTGTTGATTATATGACAAAATTTAATCATCTTCTCAGTTCTGGATTTGAGAGGGAGGGTGATGTTTTCAAGTCAGTTCCTACAGTAGGATTGGATATGTCGGGGAGATTCCCTGAGATTTATCCTTGGTTGAATAACGAGGAGATATATGCTGAAAGACAAACTACCGGTGCCAAGATAGTTAATGTTGTAGGAAAGGGTATAGCTCTTACAGGTACTACATTATTACAAGGTACAGTAGGTGCAGTAAATGGATTGGTGCAATGGGGAAAGACAGGGAAAGCTTCATCTTTCTATGACAACGATTTTAACAGATGGGTGGATAATGTTACCAAAGACTTGGATAATAGGATACTTCCCAATTACTATACTCAGGCTGAGAGGGATGCAGAATGGTATTCCCCTAAGAAATTGTTCAGCGCCAACTTCATTTGGGATGGTATCGTAAAAAATTTGGGGTTCTCAGTTGGTACAATATTGTCTGGAATGACATGGATGGGCGGCATTACAGCATTAAGCAGGGCGTTAGGTGTGATTCCTAAGGCAGGAAAGCTTTTTGCAATGGGTAAGGCCGGTGAAGCGTTCTCGGCGGTTGAAGCTGATGTGGCTGCTATGACTGCTGCTGGGAAAGCAACCAGTTCATATGGGAATATATTGAATGCCTCCAATAAGTTCATCAGTCAATTCAATCTGATGAATCCTGGAAGCAGGGCTCTTCTTGCAGGCCTGTCCATTTCTGGGGAAGCCAGTTTTGAAGCCTATCATAATCTCAATGAATACAGGCTAAACAAAATACAGGAATATAAGGATACTCACGGTGGACTTATTCCTACAGGAGCTGATCTTGAGAAGATAAACGCAGGAGCAGAACGTGTAGGTAACTTTTCATACGGTCTTAATGCAGGACTTCTTGCTGTAACTAGTTACATACAGCTTCCCAAGATACTTAGCTCATCTTATGCGTCTGAGAAAGGCATCATAAATGATATGACAAGAAGGATAGGGAAAATTGTATTGAAGGACGATAAGTATATAGTGGCTCCAGCTCGTGGAGGAAAGCTTCTTTCTACATTGAATAAGATAAGGCCTTATACCTTTTCAGCATCTGAAGCTTTTGAAGAAGGGGCACAGTATGCAATCACAGTTGGTACTCAGGACTATTTTGATAAGAAATACAAAGACCAACCTGCCGATTTCATGGAGAGCATGATGGTGGGAGTAGAAGAAACACTGGGCACTACCGAGGGTATGGAGAATGTCCTTATAGGTGGTTTATCAGGATCAATTATGATGGGTCCGGGTAGATTCAGGAGAGGGATGGAAGAGAAAAGAGCCACCACCGATGCTGTAAAAAAATTCAATGACTACAGACTTTCAAAATATACTCAGGATACATTCGATGCTGTCAAGAGGGGAATCTATTTGCAACAGCAGCGTGCTAATGCCATAATTGACGGCAATATAATAGACAGCAAGGACTTAGAATATGACTATATTGTCAACTACCTTTCTCCAAAGATTAAGTATGGAAGATATGACTTAGTCAAGTCGGAAATAGATGATTACAGGCGATTGGCAAGCACTGAAGAAGGCTTTGAACAGTTGAAGATTGATGGTAAAGTTCTGCCAACTGATACCAGGGAAGCTTTTATGGACAGGCTTAGACTGTTTGAACAGACGGCTGAGAATGTAAAGTCATTATATCAGTCCCTCAACCTTCGTTTCGGTGGGATGGTTAATGAGCAAGGAAAGCCTAAATACTCCTCTATTGTTATTGATAAACTTGTATATGCTGCATCCAAGATAACCGACTATGATCAGAGAATAGTTTCACTTACTCCAAAGCTTACTGCTGAGAATATAATGGTGAGTGATATTGTCGCTGACCTCATAGCAGGTAAGGTAGACGAGTTCAATAAAGCAGTTGATAAAGTATTGACGATAGACGATGTCACAAAGCGTGATGACATTGGCCACGCATTGGACGATGTAGCTGAGATGACACTTCGTAGGAATAAGTTTCTACAGGAATATGAAGACATCAAGAAGAATCCGGATAAGTATGATGAAAAGATTGTAGAGCCTGTTGCAGGGGAAAAGGCTGGATTACCTGAAGGGGAGACTGTTACGATTACACACGGAAAAGGGGATAAGAAAACAGAAAAGAAAGTACAGCTGGGTAAAAGATACTTCGTAGGGAAAGGTGTAAACTTTGAGAAGGAAGGATTGGACGCTGATGTTCCTATATGGGACATAACTTTTCTTGGAGAGGATAAGGATAATGCGAACAATGTAATAATAAAGAATAATGTAACAGGGGAAGAGAAATCTGTTTCTAAAGAATCTTTCATAGGATGGAAAGTGGGCTCACTGGATACCTTGAAGAGTGATGAGCTTGCCAGTTATTACTATTATCACAGGAATGAAAAATATCAATATAACTTCGGGAAGAACTATGGAGGAGTAAAAGAAGGAAGGATTGCTTTTGAGGACGGCAAGTTATATTTCTATTATAAAGACTCGAAAAATAAGCTTCAGAAGAAACAGATATTCAATGAACATCTCGTAGCCAAGGAAGGGTTTCAGTTTCCAAGACTAATGAGGACAGGAAGATTTGTTGAGACAGCAGACCAGAAAACGGCGAGAGAAAAGGCTACGTCTGAAGCTGCTCTTAAGAAAAAAGCGGAGAATATTGAGAAGAGCAGGCAAGCCAGGCTTGACATAATTGCTAAGATACAGGAAGAGTTAATTGATAACCTTGATAAAACAAGCAAAAAGATTAATGAGAGGAAGGAAAAGCTTGCTAATATAAAGAAGGCTATAGATGCCATACAGTCAAAGAATGAGGAGGTATCGAAGTCAGGAAAGAAATTCTTTAAGGAAACATTCAGGAAAGCCTTAAGGACTGAGAGTAGTATGCTTTCATATCTGTCAACAGAGAAGGCATCCATCGAAAAAGAATTGGAAGAACTTACCGGTGAACAGGAGGATATGGAAATAGACCTGAGCTATTTCCAGGACTTCACACAAAACATTAGTGAACTTCCTGAGGACGCAAAGGAGTTTCTTGATGAACTTAACAATCAGGTAGGATGGATAAATGATGTCATAGGGGACTTGAAACAGAGGAAGGAAGTTCTCAATGACTTGAGGGATAAGGTGATTGTAACTGTAAAATCAGCTTCCAAGCTTCTGAAGGATATAATTAACAGTCATCAGAAGGGACAGGAAGGTGAACAAACCCTTTTGAAAGAGGAGATAGACAATATTATAGATGAAATACTGAAGGATAGTGATATAGCGACATACTTTCCTGCTCTTAAGGAGAACCTCTCGAACTATATCCTCTATGATATGAATGAAGGGGGAGATCTGGTAAGGTTGGAGCAGGATATGTTAAGCCAGATATACAAAGAGCTCGACGAGATAAACGATGAATTAGATAAACTGGAATCAAGGAGTGAGGTAACAAGAGCTATAACTGAAAAATTTCAGGGGATATATAACAACTGGTTAAAGAAAAAGGAAGAAGAGAATAAGATAAGAAAGAATAAAAAGGTTCAAGGAGAGATAACAGGAACATTTGATAGCGATGTGCAAACATCTGAGATGGAGCATATCTACGAACCTCCAAGCAAGAAAACAAATTCAAATGTAATAAACGGTACAGTTGCTGCTGCATGGGCAAATCCACCCTTTCAACAGAGGATTGACAGGTTTGGAATGAGGTGGGATAGGATGCCTGACAAGAAGAAGGAAGGACTAAGGAAGGTTGTTGTAAATATCAATACAGCGGAGAAGGTAGGTCTTCCTAAATTGATGGAACATTTGCTTCCTGCTGAAACTGACAAGTACAAATGGAAGGATATGTTGGTTTCCGTCATTGTCAGAGTAGATAAGAATGGAAAGTTCACGCTTGTCGATGAGTTTGGAGATGATATAAAGGAGAGGGACGACGAAGGTCATGTAATAAATTCTCTTGATCATGCCTTGTTTCAGCCTCATCCTCTTCCTTCTCTTGAAGCTGTATATGAGGAAGGAGGCAAACCTTCTACAATGTTCAGGGAATCCACGTCAAAGGAAGTAAAGGATGAACTTACAAAAAGGTATGTTACCTGGAGAGATGAGCAGTTAAAGAAAACTGACCTTATAGCAGAAAAGTTTGATGTTTCATTTGGTAATCCTGAATATGTAAAGATAGAGGGAACTGATAAGAATGATGCCAACGCCCGTATATCTGCCAAAGATGCTGGTTTGATAGATGATGTTACGCTTGGTAGTACCAATGTTATTTCGGTTGCTACCACTAAGGATGGGAAATCAGTGGCTACTACTACAGAGGGGCATGTTACGCTTACCACTCCTCCTGGTACAGTTTCCCTTGTAATCCCTGGAAGAGGACTTGCAAAACTTTCAAACAGAAGACTGACTGAAAAGGAAGCCAACAGCATTTATGACATCCTTCTGCAAATCACAAAGAACATAGCTGATAAAGGTACTGTAGATCAGGATAGCAAAAATCTCTTTGACTTGTTAAAGAGTGTTGTATACTGGGGAATTGTGAAAGACCCTGTAACACATCAGCGTAAACCTAAGGGAAGAAACAGCATATGGTTTGAGACAGTAGACGAGGATGGTAAGAAGGTTCCCAAGTTGTTCATATTCGGGAAGGAGAAGGATAGGAAGGAATATGTATTCGCACCAGGGGAACTTGAGAATAGTAAAAATGAAATAATTTCCGTTCTACAGGATCTGTATAATAACGTGAGCAATTGGAGGACTAAGGTTGGTCTTGACAGTGCTTACTATGAACCGATAGGCATAGATGAGAACGGCTTACCTATTACGAAGAGATGGCCCAATTATCAGACATATCTTCTTTCAGATAGCGTATATGACGACAGGGGAAATATAGTAGGAAAGAGGAATAATGAGGACATACCTCTTGTCACAAGGTATGTACCTCTCAAGGGTGATAATGATGTCAATAGGAGAGGTTTCTATCTCATCTCTACAGAGAATACAATAGATGATAAGGTGGCGACAGAGAACAAAGTTAAGTCTAAGAAAGAGCCTGTAGTCACACCTCCTCCTGCACAAGAGGGTTACGTATTGGATGGCAAGACAGAAAATACTTTTCATTTTTCTGCACATGGAGGACATGATGTCGTATTTACCTTTGATCCTACTCATTATATAGAGACAGGAGAAATATCAGATTTTAAATTTATACAGAAACCTCAGGCTTTAATTGATACACTGGTAAAGAAGAACAATTATTCAGAAGAGGACGCAATACAGGTAATCACTCTTAATATTGTAAACAAGTTAAAGCCAGACATAGATAAGTTGCGTCCTAAAGAGGAAGTAAAAGAAGAAGCAAAAGAAGAAAAACCGAAAGAAGAGAAACCTGAAACTCCTGTTGAATTACCAAAGGGAAGTACAGAAGGTTTTGGAAATACTCCTAGGAAGGAGAGAGGATCAAGGAAAGTATTGAGAGAGAAGCTGGCCAAGGAAGCCAAGAGGTTTACTCCTGAGAATTGGAAGAAGGTAGAAGAGTTCATTAGCAAAAGCCTCCCCAATATTCCTATATACAGAGTAAAGAATATTATACAGGCGACGAATGGTAGGCAGGCTTGGGGTTTCTTGCAAGACGGAGCCATATACCTGTATGAGAATGCTGAGATAGGCACTGTCTATCATGAGGTGTTTGAAGCAGTGTGGCAGATGTTTGTTACTCCTGAGGAAAGAGCTTCCATCATTAATGAGTTCAGAAGCAGAGAGGGTTCCTATACCGATAGGTTTACGAATGAGAAGGTAAATTATAAAGATGCCACTGATGATCAACTGAGAGAGGAGCTTGCCGAGGAGTTCAGGGACTATAGGCTATTCAATAAAGCTCCTGACAGTTCACGGGGAAAATCTTTCATAAGCAGGCTGTTCAGGGACATCATCAATTTCATAAAAGCTTTCTTCACAGGAGAAAAAGCGGCTAACAATACAAAGGAACTGTTTGACAGGATAGGGAATGGTTATTATGCTCAATACAATCCATTTGAATCTGCTCTCTCCTATGCCAAGGCTGGAGTGATAGATATTCAGGATGCTTTTGCAGGAGGCGAAGCTATGTTGAGAGTAGCGAACATCCCATCAGCACAGTTACATGATATTGTGCAGCATATGACGTTCTATACTCTTGTCAAGCTTACTGTCACCAATCAGAGCCTTTTCAATATTGCAAAACCGAGAAAAGAACTCTATGATGAACTGAAGGAGGAGATATTAGACCTGATAAACGGTGAGTATGAAGCTGTAGAAGACAACATAAGGAATGGAATAACAACAGAAGAAGACGGTGAGAGACAGATAGATAAGCTGAAGATTCTATATGGCAATATAAATGCTGAATGGGAAAGTATATTGGAGAAATACAATGAGCGTCTTAAGACTTATTCCCTTGAGTTTGATGAGAATGATGACTTGGTTAGCACTGATGAGGATAATTCAGGCAAGGGACAATATCAGAAAGCAGATAAGATAGATGCATTTAAGAAGGCACACTCTGCTATAAAGCTTCTGTTTGGAACATTACCTATGACCAGGGATGGAGTTAATGCTGAGTTATCTACCATAGGCGGAATGATACTTCTTCCCGCTGATACTGTTTATATAAAACTTATAAACAGGCTGCATGATTCCATTGACATAGAGGATATGTTTGAACGGTTGAGAGCTATGGCTATAGGTGAGCCCAACTATAGGGCTCTGTATAAAAGATTGATAAGGCAGCAACCTAAGGACAATGATGATGGTGAACTGGAAAGGTTGGATTTATCCAAAATGGAAACACATGACCTGCAACTTCTCTCTGCCTTCTGGAAGGCGATGAAGAAACAGAACGCAAATGTGTTGTCGGTCTTCATTCTTCCTGAAGGTGAAACCATAATTGCAGATATCGCTCTCAATAGTGCAGCAAGACAGGCGAAGAAGGAGATGATAGGGGACATAATAGAGATAATGAAGGATGAAAAAACTCCCTACTTCAAATATGATAGTAAGAGTGGTAAGTATTCAGCAACAAATGCTCTTCAGAATGTTGAATTAAAGAGTAATGACTTGAATACATATGTATCTTTCCTTAATAAATTAGGTATCGGTTTCAAGACTTCTGACCTTGAGAAAAAGTTAACCGCTAATCAGCGTTCCACTTTTAAGGATACGGTAGAAGGAATGAAGAAAACAATGGCCAAACTCCATAAAGTTTATGATAATGCTGGTAATCCTGTCATAGATCAAGAAAGCGGTAAACAGATAGACTTGAGTATCTCTTCCATTTCTACAAAGTCATTGGATATAGATGGTGACCTTATGAGGCTAGGAGCAATAAAAGCTATCATAGAGCATCCTGACTTTGAGAGCACGTACTTCAATATAAACGGGGAGAGGTCTCAGACCTATATAGGTACAAATACGGTAAGTCATCTGTACGATGTATTGAGCAAGCTCAACAATATATACGAGCTGAATGATCCTAATCTTCCCTATGGTCGTTTCAGGTACTTGTTGACAGATAAGTTTGCAGCAGGAAGTATAATGTTAAGGAAGATGTTTAACCTTGATCCTACTGGCGATGGAAGAAGAAGGGAGAACACCTTGGAACTCTTCCACCCGGTTTTCATAGATGGAACTATCAACGAGGAGAGAGGAAAGAAGAAGGAATCATCCCGTCTTAATCATAAGGAGAGAGTATTGCAGGAAGTCAACTTGAATACGGATGGTGTGTTCATGAATCTTGTTCCTGGAGATGCTGCTCTGGAACATGCTGTCAGGATGTATCACGCAAAGAATCCTTTTGTAAATAATGACGGATATGCAAATGATTCATTCTTGATGATATTTGAAGACTATTTTAAGGCCGAAGTAGATCTTGCAAGAGATAATAGGAGGACAGCGAAGGGAAAGAATAGCCGCGACCTAAGATTTTTCAAGGCAATCCTTAACAACAAGAAACTACATGATGAAATAGTTTCAAAAGAGAATGAGCAGTATACAGCAGAGGAGTTATATAGCGGAAGAGAAGGAACTGATTTCAAAGGATATAAGAAGGAGATAGACAAGGCTGTAAAAGATTTCATAAAGAGGGAAGCAGTCGATACAGAGAAACTGTTGAGAAGCTTCGGCATAATAAAGACTACTGATCAAGGTATAGAGTCAGAGGCTGGTTTATTTGCTGAAGATGAATATATAACTCAGGACTTAGTCCAAAGAAAACTTGAGGTTTTGTCTGCGAATTATATAATAGCTAATATAGAACTTCATAAGCTTATCTATTCAGATCCATATTTGTATTCGCAGGAGTTGAAACGTATAAAGAGCTTTACTTCTCCTGGAGATGTACTGATGTCTTATACTGAAAGGATTGGAGAAGCCCTGAACAGGACATTCAATAAAGGGTTTGAGAAAGGTAGTCGTGAGTGGGATGATTTTAATAGAGATCACTTCAGGGCCATAACACTCAATGATGTGAAAAGCTTAGATGAGCTTGACATGTATGATATAGATCTGTTTGATGAGACAGATGGTGGAGGTATAATTCTTCTGAAAGCTAACAGAAGGTTTGGTATACTTGCTTCTGATTGGACAGATGACAATGAAAGGCAGTTCAGGCATGATATGGAGTATGAGAGGATAGCCAAGTCTGACGTTTCACCTGAGGAAAAGACATATTTACTCGCTGAACATGAAAAGAATAATCCCGATGTAAGAAGCACTTATACTCCAAGGAAACCTATTGTCAGGGGAAGCAAGGCAAACGGAAGGAATTATAATGATGTTGTTCTGCATAAGTTCGCATTATTCCCTATGTCATATAGGATACTTCATAAGATGAACCCTGAAAGCGTAGGCTTGAAGCTGTATGATAAGATGCAGAAGGAGGATATAGACTACGCTGTATTTGCAAGTGGTGAGAAGGTAGGAACAGAAATGGTTCATGACATCTATGATGAAAACGATAACTTTAATGAGGCACCATTTGATATACGGCAGGATGATGTGAATCTTCCGCAGGGAGTTTCCAAGATACCTTACTCAATAGTTAGCGTGCAGTCGGAGGTTCCTTCCAAGGATGAGGCAACTGTGACAAGGGGTTCCCAGATTACAAAGATGTCTACGATGAACCTTCTTGAAGCCGGTGTTCCTATAGACTTCCTGCCCGATGAAGGGTTTGATGACAGGTTTGAAAAGTGGAACACTCCAGAGTCAAAGGAAAGAGTAGAATATAACGGTAAGAGTAACACTCTTCATAAAGAGATAGTACGCAATCGGACATTGTTAGAGGAGCTTACTGAACAAGGTTATAGGGAGCTTCTCAGAAGACTAGGAATAAAGCAGACAGACGAAGGATTTGAAATAACAGACAAGAAGAAACTTATTGCCACTCTTAAGGATGAAATACTCAAGAGGGAGGTAAATGATAATATTGTAAGGGCGCTTGAAGGATTCGAGGAAGGCAAGGTAGTGCTTGAAGCTACTCCCTCCTATCAGCAGATAAGGAACATTCTTTATTCCATAGCAGATAAGAACGTAATAAGGCAGAAGATATCAGGAGGAATGAAGGTGCAAATGTTCTCCTCCCTGTTAAGACCGGTGAAAGCAGAGGTTAAAGAGATAAACGGCAAGAAGGCATATGTTTCCAATGTCCTTAAATTTTACAAGAACAAAGATGGAGAGAGGGTATGCCAGATAATGATAGCAAGGTGGTTTGATAGCGACATGAGTGATGAGGAACTCCTTGAATACTTTAAAACAGATGAAGGAAAGAGAATACTTTCCGGTGTAGCTTTCCGTATTCCTACGCAGAATAAGAATTCTATAGACGTATTTGAGATTGCAAAGTTCCTTCCCAAGGAGTTTGGAGATACTGTCATAGTTCCTTCTGCCATAGTGAAAAAGGTGGGTAGTGACTTTGACATAGACAAACTTACGATATATCTCAAGAATGTTCTGGGAGGAAGAAAACCAAGGCTCATTATCTTTAAAGATGATAATAACTCTACCGTAGAGGACAGGTATTATGATTGGGTATCATATAATGCTGATCGTGAAGCCAGGAATTATATCAAGTTCCTCTCAAAAGATGAAGTCAGATCATTAAGAGGTGAATATAAAGACAAACTTAATGAGCTAAGCAGAAGATATGGAAGAGACATCGGTCAGATAAAAGACTTTGCCTATGAAGAACTAATCAGTGAGTATAAGCAAATAAATGAAGATCAGGAAGCCTACATAGCTGAATTATTTGAAACTGGAAAAGCTATGTTCAGAGGATTATCCAAAGATGTAAAGATAGTATTCAGGGTAGTCGAGGATAAGTTAGCTGAATTGAACATACATGGGCCTGATGAAATATCAAATTACAGAGACTTAAGTGTTAGGTTACTGGAGGAAAAGGATGACCTAGATTACGTAACTGATAGTGATGCAAAGATACTCAATGATCTTATTGGTCAGTACGACGAGGAGTTAAAGGCACTTGGCTTAAGTAAAGAAGTTATTAAAGAAGCCAAGGAAATGGCCCTGAGAGATTTCAGGGCGCATAAGACTGAGAAGGTAGGAGAGTTGAACGAGTGGATAACTGCGGTGAGAACTGATTATAGGAGTCAGTATGAAGAAGTAAGAGCTGAGCAGAAATTGGTATACGCAACAAGATTGGCAGAGATGTCGGGACTGATGACCCTTGATGAATTCAAGAAACTCTCAGTATTTAGCCAGAATACAAAACCTGCCCTTGAGAATGAGTATATCGAATCTCTTGAGAGAATCACTTCTCATCCTCTGAACTTCGATTATCTTATAAAGCCCAACTCAGCGCAGCCTATGAAGAATCTCTCCAAAGAGATACAGAAAGAGATGGGTATCCCTGAGAAGGACTTTGAATCTGTAGGAAACCTCATCAGCAGAAGATTTATGTCTGACCTGAGGCATTCCTTTATGTCAGGAAAGTATGCCATCGGCATAGCTGCTTCAGGACAGGCTGCATTCTCGCAGAGACAGAGGGTTCCTATATGGGTGAATACAGATAAGATTGATTCTCCTAGCGTAAGTCCTGTTGACAAAAGCTGGTTGAAACCAGGAGGCGGTGAAATCTACTTTGCTGAATATAACTCAGTTATTAGAGGTGGAAGGAGAAGACCGCTGCTATCCGGTCTGAAGAGTAAGAACGGAAAGGACTTCATATCAGATGTGAATAGCCAGTTCATAGATGGATATGTAGACATCTCAAGGGATACATGGATTATTGATATGGGTATTACACCTAATGTTCTTCCGACAGTGCAGTTCCTGATAAGCATTGGTGTGTCTAAAGAGGCTGTATCATATTTTATCAATCAGCCTATCATCAGGGATTATCTACGTAACCTTGAGAACGCAGGGTATAACTGGCTGTTCAATTCAAATATGGTCATAAGCACTTTAGAGCAGTACGGATTACCTGAAGACTTTATTTCTTCTCCAGGTAAGATGACAGAGAAGTCTTTGTTCGACATGCTTAAATATAATAGGGAAGACATGGAAATGTCCGATGTTCAGAAGAAGGAGCAAGGAAACATCCTCTATGAATTCCTCAAGTATGCCAAGATGGCTGAGCATCTGTTCTATGTCACACAGGCAAGCAACTGGGATACGGCTAACATCAACGATCCTTTCCTCATCTTCCAAAAGAATGAACTCTTGGAGAGGGCACGCAAGACCATTATCTCTTCCGTAGATGATATCTTGAACAATTCATTTGTGAATACAGTCAGGAATGCAATGTTGAATACAAGGGATTCGTTTGCTGAGATTCTTATATCTGATAGGGAGAATGTAAGAAGAGTAATGGAGGAGGTTCTTAGGCCTTATGTTACTCTTCCGCAGAGGGACTTTGTAAGGTTGGCTCAGAAGGCTGTATTTGATATGTTTGACTGGGCTATGCAGAACAACACCAAGCTCAATGATGCAGTGCTTGGTATCCTTGTCGGGAAGGAAGGTAAAATGAGTGCTGCCAAAGAGATAATGCAGTACAGGGATAGCATAATAGGGAACGAAAATAAAGGCATTGAGGGGAAACCTGGTCATATTTTATTTAACAATTTTGTCCTAAGAAACTTGGAGTTTAGAAACAGGGACAAAGGAAAGACCCAAAACCTGGCTATTAAAGCTAGAGATACTAAGACATATAATCAGGACCTTATCATATATGGTTTTGAGGAATTGAGAAGAGCACTGAAAGCTGAAGGAAACAGCAAGTTATATTCAAAAATACTGGCTCTTTCTGTATTGCAGTCAGGACTTGCCACTTCTCCTATCTCTTTTACTTCCTTACTTCCTTACGAAGACTTCGTTACTATATACAATGAAACGTTGTCTTCCCTGGATACAATGACTAACCTGTCGGACTTTTATACCCTTCATGTATTTGAAAGGAATAACTGGAACAACGATAACATAATAGACTTTGTTAAGGCAAGGACGAAAAAGGTCTCCGACCCATTCTCTCCTTTCGGAGAATCTTACAAGGACTTAAATACATTCCTTGACAAGAAACTTACGAGGGCCATTCAGAATAAGAAGGTTCCTAAGATCATAAAGATTTCCTCCAAATCGCAGCAGGCTAAAAGTGAGTTCATTGTCTATACATGGCAAACAAATATTTCTGCCAGTGAGGCTAAGAGAAGAAGAAAGTCAGGAGACAGGTCTCACATTCATAAGGTCTTGATGCAAAGAGTAAAAGACTCTGAAGGTAATCCCTATATTTATATGGATACATTTACCGTGGATAAAGGGAAACCGACTGAAAGGGAAATGCATGTAGAAAGGTATCTATATAAGGCTATAAATGCATGGGGAGATTCTTACAGAGGACAAGAACTCTACGGAAGGACTGAACCTACTGCTATATTAGGCAGGCAATCAGTCCTTGAGAATGGATTTGATAAGGTGGATGAAGTAGATGATAGTGCCATACTTGATATATTAGATGGAAAGAAAGCAGTAGAAGAACGGGTTTCCTCTACTACTCCTGAAGTGGAAGATCAGATTCCTGAAATAATAGAAAGCACTCTGTTAACAGACGAAGACTGGACAAATACACCGTTATGTACGGACCCTTTTTAATTTATGATAGATGAAAAGTTGCAGTACAAATTTTAATAAGTTTAGGACTACTGAGGCAAGAAGCAAAGCTATTCTTCGCACGAACGGATGGATAGACCAATTCCTCAATATACTGAATCTTCAGAAGTTCAGGGAGTGGAATCATGAGTGGTCTGAAAAAGCAAAGGAAAGGTATAATGTGACAGAACCTCTTTTCTATGAAGATCAGATGACAGATAAGATAAAGGCTGTCCCTAATAAGAGAGCCTTTAAGGCTATAGATAACGCCAAGGGTATATACTATCAGCTCGATGATTCGGAAGAGGTTCCTGTTTCAAAGGCTTCTACAGCCACTGTAGTCGCTGTAAAGAGAGCCATGGAGAAGATGGGGATTAGCTTCACTTCCCTTGAAGAATATGCCAGAAAGAATCCTGAAGTGAATGTGAAGGGAGTAAACGGTCTTGCTGATCTTGTGCAGAAAGTTGTGGCCATTGCTCATAATATGGAGAACGTTGCAATCACTGAGGAGACTGTTCATATAGCTACAGCTATGATTGAGCAGGTCAATCCGAAGGTGATGACAGAGTTGATGAGCAAGATTGATAGATTTAAGATATACAAGACTGTGCGTGATAGCTATAAGAAAAGGAAAGACTATCAGACAAGAGACGGTAGACCTGACATAAGGAAGATAAAGAAGGAAGCTGTCGACAAGCTCATTGCCGAAGTGATAATAAATCAGTCGGAGAATACCACGGAGTTTCCTGAACTTCTTGAGGAAACTAACAAGTCCTGGGTTGAAACCATATGGAATATGATAAAGGACTTGATCAAGGGAGTATACAGGAAAAGCAACATCGACATATTTGAACAGGTGGCAGGCAGGATAGCTGAAGGGGAAGTAGAAAGAGTTAATATAGAGGAAGGAGGAATCTTTGCACAGGTAAAGAATGACCTGGTGGATGCCTATTATAATACTATAAAAAGTTGGGCAGCAAGACTGAATGTTGTCGAAGAAGATTTACAGAAGGGTACTCCCAGGTATTACACATTAGACGGACAGGGAAAAATACCTACTGTCACACAGAAAGTTAAGCGCAAACAGAAGTTTGCAACTCGTACTGAGGCTCAGAAGGCAATTGATGATATGAAAAAGCAGTGGGGTACTGAAGGGCATAACTTCATAATGAACTACATAAAGGTAAATTTAATAGATAAGGATGGATATGTGAGGGAAAGATTTGGAACTGCCGATATAGATACTCCCTTGAACTCGGCAATAACAGAAAAGCTGGGAAAATTCGCACAGGAACTTGTAAGGTCTTTCAGGTCTGGGACAAGAATTCTCGTTGAAGAAAGGATAATCAATACAAGGGTGAAGGGGATGTTGGCTTCCACGTTCGACTTCAAGGCTATAGAACCCACAGCAGATGGAAAAGATATAAAGATACATACTCTGGACTGGAAGTTCATGGGTATAAATAAGGAAATAGAGGAGGATGTCCCTTTCTATAAGCAAAGGGAGTGGATACCTCAGATGGGAGAATATACAAGGATCGACTATAACTATGGGGCCAAACCTAGCCAAATAGGAATGGCAAGAATGATACCTTTCCAGCTTAACTATAAGTATAAGGTGTCTGGTGACTCAAGGAGCGGCCTCTATCCAGCCTCCATAGAAATCGGGAACTTAGACCCGAAGAAAGAATCTAACTTGTACTTGTTACCTGTTCCTACTGATGTTGAAAGTGCTGGAAGCAAGGAAGTGGATACTCTTCTGAAATCATTGACTACTTATTATCAGAAGCTCATAAATAAGAGAGTGTCTCCAGAGGAAAGATTGGCTAAGAGAGTAAGACTTGCTGAATTATCAAAGGCGATAAGACTCTTGAGGTGGAAACTAGACTTTAAACCATTGTATGAAGTAGCAAAGTCTTTTCAGCAAGATGCAAAAGATATTTTCAAGTCATTTGAAAACATAGACTATACAAAACTTACACAGAATGACATCAAGGAAAAATTAAAACAGCTTCTTGAACTAAAGGCAAGTGCTGAAAAATTTTCCACAATAGACGATGTTTTCCTTTCCATCTATCCTAGAGATGAACTTACAAAGTCTCAGTATGATCTTCTTGTAATGCTTGAAAGAGTAGTTGGTAGAACAGGAAGATTGATGAGAGAAATTGATGAAATTCAAAAAAAGTTTGTTGTTCAATATGCTTTAAAGGAAGGATATACCACGGAGGAAACAAAGGAAACTATTCTTGAGCCTCAGAAGGAAATTACAGGACTTGCAAGAACTCTCATGGAACTCTCCAGACTTCCTAATAGGATTATAAACATAGTAGCCAATGCTATAATGAATGCGAGAAGTTATACCGATATAAAGATAAAGGAGATGATAGACGAATACACAAAGCTACTCCTTCCTCTTGAAAAGTTGGCTAAGTCGCAAGGAAAGTCTGCGTTTGACTATATAGGTAAGGTTGTAAATGGTGAGCTTCGCCTTATTGAAAAGATAGATAAGGGATTCTGGGAAGAACTTGAAAGAAAGAAAGTGGCAAAAAACAAGCAATTCCTTATTGATAACCTCAACATGGAAGAGTATAGAAAGCTTGCCAAGGAAACAATTGACAGGATATCGGATGAAATTAAGAGGACGTATTCTTCCGATGAACAGGCTGTCAAGGACAGGAGGGAGTTTGAACTTAAGAAACTTAAGAACGCACTTGACATAGAGAGCAAGAACTTCGATGGTTACAATGACAGAAGATTTGCATATGTCTTTAACAAGACGATGAGAGCAGACCTGCATTATTCAGAGGACTACAAAAAACTTTTGAATATCAAGGAGGCCCATGAAGTATGGAAATTCTTCACGGCTTTGAATGAGAGAGGAATAAAGAATGGATATTTGTCTCACAGAAAGACATCTTTCTTCGCCCTTATAGAAGCTACCATGCTACAGAAACTGGCGGCTTCAGATAGTATATTGCATGAAGCAGGAAACATTGCCACAGACTTATATACGGTGAAGATAAATGAAGAGCATTTATATTCAAGAATAGATCAGGAGACAGGAGAAATCAAGAGGGAAATACCAAGGCTCTTTACAAAAACGAACAAGGAAGTCCATCAGTTATCCAGGGATCTTACAAAGGTAGGTATACTATGGATAAGAGCCCTTATGGAATATGAGATGGCTGAAAGAATGAAGGACACCCTTCTTGTACTTGAAAATGTAGAAAGAAACAAGGGTCATATCGTAGTAGACGAAAGAGGTGAACCTGTTAGGGAGGGAGGTCAATTAAAGATCGAAGGTAAGACTAATAAGTCAGCTGATGTAATTAAAACAATCATTGATGATTTTATATTCGGGATACATGAAGATGCATCATCCATAGGAACTGCATCTATTTCAACCTTGGCAGCAAAGACTACTGCTGATGCTGAAAGAGCTCAGGAGAAAGCAATATCTGCAAAAAAGGGATTGGAGAACATGAATATGCTTACTCAATCTCTTGCCGTGGGTTTAAAGTTGACAGTTGCCATTCCTAACTACTTTGGCGTACATTTCCAATCCTTCATAAACAACGGAGGAATGTATACATACAGTGAATTCTTCAAGAATCACCTCAAGATAATTACCAATATAAACCTTTCCACTATAGAGAAGGGATTGATGGATATGCTTGTGCCACTTAATGGCGATGTTGCTGTAGAAGAACATAGGAAACTGGCAGCCAAACAGGGTTTTATAAAGTGGCTGAGCTCTTGGAATATACAGGAGTTCATGATGTCTACCAATTACCTTCCTGAAAGGAACTTGCAGTTTACAAATGCCCTTTCTCATATTGACAACGCAATGGTTGTGGATGGAAAGATAGTCAATATAAGACAGTACTTGAAAGCAAAGGAAAGGGAAAGATATTCCAAGATGTCCTATAAGGAAAGAAGGGAGTTTGAAAAAGGTTTAGACAAAAGGGTGGAGGCACTAAAAGCATCTTCCTCCCTTGCCAAGGTAGCTAAAATAGAGAATGATAGGGTAGTTATACCTGGAGTAAGTGATGAGGAGCTTGCTAAATTTAGAACCAAGATTGTTGAATGGGGAAGAAACCTTAATGGTCAGATGAGCCAGGAGAACAAGGCTGGATATAGAAGAGACATTCTCCTGAAGTCATTTGCCATGTTCAGAAACTGGATACCTAAGCAGTTTACTGTAAGGGCCCACGATATACAGAAGAACCTGGAGACAGGAGATTGGGAGTATGGTAGGACAAGAGCTTTTATGAAGGCTTACTTGCAGGTTTGTCATTGGAACATAAGAAAAATGTTCGATATAATGCATGGTACTGAAAGAGGACTTGCTATTCTTGATGAGATGTTACAGCAAAAGAGGGATGACTACTTTAGGAAAAATGGGATTGAACTTGATATTACTACAGAGGAGTTCTATGACATGATGAGAACTACGCTCTCGAATGAAATGAAAGAGCTTGGAACTCTCTTGAGTCTGATGACTATTGTACTTGCTGCAAAAGCAGCTGCTCCTCCAGAGGAGGATGATACGAATAAGAATATATATAAATATGTAATGAGGCTGATTAATAAGTCAGTAGATGAAGTTAGATTCTACTATGATCCTCTCTCCTTCCTTAGTATGACAAGAGGTAGTTTCCTTCCTGCTCTTGGTACAATTGGCAAGGTACAAAGAGCATTGAATGCATTAACTAAGGAGATATATGGTCTTATGACTGATGATGAGGAAATGGTCAAGAAGGCATATCCTCTCAAGTATTTCATTGATATAATTCCAATAGGTTCTCAGTTTGAAAGAGAAATTCTTCCTATTATAGCTCCTGATGTAGCGAAAGAAATGGGTATAAGGGTAGTAGAACAACCAAGAATAAGACAATAAAGTAAATAATATAGCTTTAGCTATATTATGTCTAAAATGTTCTCGCTGTTATAATTAAGTTCATTATAAAAATGTAAATTTGTTTAATCGCTAAAAAATTATCATTATGTCAGTTCCAAG
>Ga0255347_1003240_pt1 | contig 21397 bp, 18 predicted proteins | sample wastewater_treat_2_FD_192479 | JGI IMG/M metagenome (GOLD analysis project Ga0255347, IMG submission 192479) | Wastewater microbial communities from Lulu Island WWTP, Vancouver, Canada - plant24 | ecosystem: Engineered > WWTP > Wastewater > Unclassified | place: Canada: Vancouver, British...
TAAAAACTAAAGATAATAATGGAAGGATAGAAATAATTGAAGCAATCACAAGGAGAAGCAATCCTATCTTTCCGAAGATATAAACATGAACTGATAATGAAGGTAAAATATAGCCATCCGAAGCATGCTTATAAAATTTTAACTGTATACTTCCAAATAGTATATAAAAACCAAAACTTTGTAAGAAGTAGAGTGGTAGATATAGAAAGGTTAATCTCTTAAAAGTTTCTTTTTACCCTATGTTTATGAAGGCCATCACTAATCATTGAACTTTCCTTTCAAAACTTTCAAAAATATGTGGAACTTCAACTCTTTATTAAGGGAATAGTGTTCCTCCAGTACTAAAGAAATCTCTTGCTTCTTTATTAATCAAAACAAATGAAAAAATAGAATCTAAAGTCATAAACTATGTCTAAATCACAGATTTCACTCAAGTTCTTTGCCTCAGTTCCATCTTGACTAATAACCCATAAATCATATTGAAGATTTTCGAAATTTCCTTCTTCCCAATCAAACTTTTTATTTGGCAAAAGAAAGAATATATATTTGCCATCAGGACTAAATGTTGGATACCAGCATTCAACAAATAGCCAGTCTATAAGCCAGTCTATATCTTCTTCAGAGAATTCTTTGATAAATTTATCCTCAATTTTTTTACCAAGGTCTTTTTTTTCGCTACCATCGCTATTCATTATCCACAAGGAATACCCATTTTTATCCCTTCCTTTAAAAACTATTTTTTTACTATCTGGAGAAAATTTTATAAAACCTGGCGGTAGTGCTGGTATATTTTGAAATTTATATCCTGGTATATAAGGCTCATATCTTCCAAGAGGGAATCTACACTTTGGTCCTTCTTCTGTTAGATTCCCAATATCAGTACCATCTATATTCATAATCCATATATCTAAGTCTAAATCAATGTAATTATTTCCATTATTGTCTTCATTTTTTAACTCTTTTAGAAATAGTATTTTGTTGTCAGAAGAGATAAGGAAGAATGGATATAGAAGCTCTTTATTTTCTAAATTTTCAGTAAGATTTTTCTTATCACTTCCATCAATATTCATGCTCCAGATTCCCATTTTATTTGTATATCCTATAAACATAATTATTTTCTTGCCATCAGGAGAAAAAAGAGTTTCAAAAATACAAGCTTCTTTATCGTCTAAGTACTTTCTTATTTCTTCTGTTAGATTTCTCTTTTCTCCGGTATTAATATTCATTAACCAGAGATTCAAATATTCAACATAATGAGAAAAAGGGTCTTTTGCAAAGAAAAATAAAATATTTTCTCCATCTGGTGATTCTATAAAAGATCCAAACTCCCAATATGCATAATACTGCTCTGGGTAATAAAAAACTCCTTTCTCTTTTAGCAAATTTTTTCTATCTGAACCATCAAAGTTTGCTTTCCAGAGTTGGGTTTCGTGTTCGGTTATTTTGCCTCCTTCGCTGAATTTTTCTTTCACTATAATATAATAATATTTCTTTTCGCTGACTGAAAACCAAGGGCTTCCCCAAAACTTGTATCCGTTATCTTCTTCCACTTTTGGGGGCTGGAATAGTAATAGTCTCTTTTCGCTTCCATCTGTGTTAACCATCGCATAGAATGGTGGAGTCTCAAGACATGAAAGTGGAGACTCTTTTCTATCTTTTTCTATGCTACAGCGAATAATCATTTTCTCTCCATCTATGGATGTAAAAGGAGGAGTAGGAAATAAGAAAGGGGCTTCCGCACCAAGGCAGAAGAATTTTGTTTTAGTTTTTTTATCTATTTCTACAATTGGATCTGTTATTTTTGTCTTCTCAATCTGCAGCTGCTCATTTATAGAAAGAGAATAAAGTGCATCATTACAGAAGACAAATAATTTACTCTTTTCTTCCTGTGTACAACCAGTAAAAGATAAAATTATGCTTGAAGTTAGAAGGATTGTTAGCAAATTTTTCTTAAAAATTAAAATTTTACGGGTTTTCATAATTTAATCCTCCTGTCTTGCTCATTTTCTATTTTCCCTCTTCTATTGTTAGAAATACTTATTTGGATAGTATCAATAGTTCTTACTCCAAATAAAGATTACTCTTGCACGAGAAATTAGATTTCTATATGGATCATCAAAAATCTTGATTTAACACCTCGTTCTAATCAAAATTCTTCATGAAATCTGACCATATTTTTAGGTCGCAGGTTTTGCTTATATTTACAATGTTTTTGCCGTCCTCACTTATAATCCATAAGTGTGGTCCACCATAAGAGATAAAGATAACATTTTTACTATCAGGGGTAAAACAAGGATAAAAAAATGGAATAGTTAGTCCTGCATGAGTTGGCACTTCTTTTAATTCAGTATTTTCCTCTTTAGCTTCTTTTAGAATATCTCTTGCACCACTACCATCCGTATTTGCAATTCCTAAAGAAAAGCTTATTTCTCCTTTTGTTATATGATAATATGCAAATTCGAAAACTATTTTTCTTCCATCGGGAGAAATATTAATGTATGGCATAAATTCAATTGATAAGGAGTTTGTTTCAGGCTCTTTTTCGAAGGATGCAGTGAGATTTTTCTTATCAGTTCCATCAATATTCATACTCCATAAGTCTTGTTTTACATATTCATCTTTACCAGTCTTTGAAGTAGCTCCATAAAATATTATCTTTTTTCCATCAGGTGTGATCAGAAATGGAATCCACGAAGATAGAGTAAATTCCTTTGATTCACCTAATAGTTTTTTCTTATTTGATCCATCAATATCCATTATCCAGAGCTCATATTTATGATCTTCCCAACCACTTTCCTCTTCACGCCACTTTACTTCAAGAAACATAACAATCTTTTTACCATCAGGAGTAAAATTTGCTTGAAGTCCATGTACATAAACTTCTAATTCGGGATCAGTCTTTCCTATCTCTTTTTCCATTTCTTCACTTATATTTCTTTTTCCTATTCCATCTGAATTCATTATCCAAAGGTAATCACCTACATAGAAAAGAATTCTTTCTCCATCTGGAGATAGAATTATAGGGAGATATAATAGGAAGGAAACTCTCCCAGAATAAGCAAGATCTCCCAAATCCTCTGTTAATCCGACTTTATTCTTAAGGTTTAAATCTGTTTTCCATAGTTCTGTTTTTGTTCTATCTCCATCTTCTTCATAAACATCATCATAAATAATGTAAAAAATCTCATCTCTCACAGGAGAAAACCACGCATCATGTATACAGTAGTTCTTTCTGTCATCAATTGGTTCATTGAAAACAAGATCCAGCAGGAACTTGTTATTAGAGCCAACTTCTTCTATCCATGAGAGTATGTTCCAGCAATCATATGTACGACTTCCGCTAAATCCTATTATCTTTTTTCCATCATTTGAGATTGATGGATAGCAGAATTGTGAAGTGAATGATGGATTAATCTTTTTAGGAAAGAAGAAATATGGAGAATTCCAAATAGGTAAGGCAAAAGGAAAATCTTCTTTCTCTCCTTCATATTCTATTTCTGGTGATATTATCTTTTCCTTTTGTGGCTTTCCATTTGTGCTTAAAGAAATTCTATAAAGTCCATCTTCACAATAAACAAATAGTTGTGTGCTTGTATCATTCATTATGCAACCAGATGCGAGAGAAAGAATAATATTAAGGACCAATATTACTGAAAATAATTTTAAAGTCTTTGTTTTAAGCTTCCAAACCATAGAAATCATCTCCTTAATAAATCATCTATTTAGCTTTCTAATTTTGAGGACATTTAATTAACACTGGGTTGCAATATGCCTTTTCTCCTCCCAAGATGAATCCTCTTTTCACTTCAAAATGAACCACAAGCCTTATATAATCATATTCTTTCAATATATCAATATTTGGAATTGTATAAATTATCTCATCAGTTATGTCATCTTCAGGATCTTGTGATGTGCTGATTGTTATAGTTTTAATAGATCTTGCTCCCCAATATGGCTTAGGATCGTCGTCACATGCTTTAAGTTCACCATCTGGCTTTCTACTTGCGCATGCACCTAAAATTTCAACTTTACTGATATAGTTTTTATTACTTGCTCCTTTATATGGAGTTAAAGCACTCACTTTTACCATTAATTTACTTCCTTTGGCTATTTCAATCTTTCCACCAGAATAAACCCAGTCACCTACCGGTGTCCCATCTGCTTTACGTTCCTGGAGTGCAAATGTAGCCCACCCTCCGCCAAAAGAGGCAGTTACTCCTTTATTATCTTTTCCACAGGATCTGAATTGCTTAAGAAACTTTTTATGATCATCTTTAGGTTTGTCTGCATATACATAAGTACATTTATCTATAAAGGGCACATCTTTTAAATCACCTTTAAGATATTCTCCTGTTTCCTCAAAACCAGGTATAAGTCTTAATTCTAAGTTAGGAATAGGAACACAGTCCTTTAAACATTTGATAGCTTGAAGATCTTCCATTGTTTGCCAATAATTATTGTAATGCATATCTGAATGACTGACACCAATAACAAAATTATTACCAGTATCAAAATCTATAGCTGAACCATCTTCATTCCATTTGTTTATTGCAACATGACCTGTTAATGGATCACCCAACACTACATCAGAAAATAAATAAGTATCCCATTTCCCGATGGAGTCGCTACCTGCTATTTCTATAGCAAAGAAGCCATTACCATTATTTTTTGACACACTATCGAGATGACTTCTTATTACACTTGGACAATTATGTTTATCGAATGTTTTTATCCATTCAACTTTTTTATTAGGATTCGGAAAATGTTTCCAGCCATAAGCTCCTCCACTAGCTATTCCAGAAGGATGAGCTATTATTCCCCATCCGAATACTCCTTCAGGAACTTCTGTTCTTACACAATGTGGTATAGGCTTTTTTGAGCAGGGGCATAAATCGCCAATTTTGTTCTTTACAATTTGTTTTCCATACCAAATATTATCAGATATTCTACCATTTTTTCTTATACCATCTTTTTGAAGAACATTATAGTTTAAGATATGTCCATCTCGATCTCCAAAGGGTCGTTGCTTAAGACAATCTGTTTCTTCAGGACAGTTATTACAGGTTCCAACTTCTTCTCTTGGTATTACTCCTATTCCATATTCCTGCTCCGCAGTTTTACATTCTAACCTATAAAGCTTAAACCATTTAGGGTCACCAGCACGCATATTATTATATTTACAGGGGTCTGGATAATTTGGAGGGCTCCATCCTGTTTGCTGTGGTTCAAAGTGATATTTGGAATGCTCAGTCATTATTATATAGTCCATTTTGGCTTGTGCTGCCTTATACCCAATAGTATAACTTGGTAAGACATTTTTATCAACGTCATCACACCAACCTTGTGGAAGTGGTCCAGGATACGGGACTTTATGAGTGAAATTTTCTATTTCATGATTTGGATCGATGTCTGGGTACGAATTAACTTTGTGGCAGATCCATCCATAGGCATCATGAGTGCTATAATAAGAATGAATATGTCCATCTCCTTTTTGCCAGCCTAAAGGAATACTTCCAGTCATACTCTGAGAATTTGTACTTTGTTGTTCCTCTGAGCCCCAGGCTAATTCAGGCATACGATATATTGTTACTTCTCTTTCACAATTATCTTCAAGATACTCATCTATCTTAAATACACCATCAAGCACAAGAACATAATCAGAATAATCTGTAAGCTCTCCAAATATAGGTTCAAGGTCAAGTTCTAAGTGACTTCCATCTACATCACTTGCTGCTGGAAGGGAAAAGAAAACATTATCAAACACAGGTTTATTAAACTCAAAAATACTGGGGTCAGGGCAATTTCCCTGAGCTAATCCTATTGCCTGTTTTAGAGTATCATCATAGCAAATATATTTTTCTTGAGTTGCTTCATTTAATTTACAATATGGTTCAGCATAGAGAATGGTGTGTTGATTAATAGAATAGTCAAGATACTCAAATCCATAGGTAGAAGGTATTTCTATGTCAACAATTTTAAATCCAACAAAGATTTTCTCTCCATTTTCAAGCTTATAGATATCAATCCTTTCAAAAGTTACTTCTGGGTATTGTTCAGAGACAAAGCCCGCAACATAAGGAATTGTTACTGTACTTGTTCCCTGTAATTCAATTGCATTTAATGGCTCAAATATTACACCTATAGCACTTCCACAATTTGTTGCTGCTGGAGTTATCTTACTATTAATTATACCAGAACATGCCATGAAAAGAATTAAAAAGCCAAATAAAATTTTTCTTAAATTTATCTTTTGCATAATCATTCCTCTCCTTTTATTTTTTCTTTATTTTGATTCTTAAATTCATATTCTTGTCTACTCAATGATTTCAAGAGTTGCTCCGTATATGTCACTCTCATCATTTCTTTCATCCTCCCAGATTACTTTGTTTTGTGAAACTTCAATAACAAATTGACCACTTTCTTGGATGCAGATTGGGAAAGTAATACTTGAAGTAAAGGAATATCCATAAATATCATATGAATCTAACCTCATATATAGGTCAGGTGTACTATTCCATACTAAATAATTATCGTTCATTCGAAGGGATGTTTTATATGTTTGATCTTCAATTAAGGTTTGAACAATTCCGCTTTGTAAATCCTTTATTTTGATTTTATCATTCCAGCCAATTCTCTTACCCTCTCCATCTAAAACTTCTTCTTTTTCAACCCATGCAACTTTGTTACCAAATGCAACTGGTTCTGATTCTTCTGCTCCTGAATTAGCAACAATGAATTCTTCTTGTGTTAGTATGTTATACCCGTAAATATCGTAATTAAATGGATTCTCTTGAGTTATATTTTTACCATCAATCCATATTATGAAGTCATCACCTTTATTTATGTTTTGCTGATGACAAGAGGTAAGAAATTGATCTCCTGGTGCAATAGCTACTTCAAATTCTTCTCTTACATTTAAGTTGTATCCGAAAATATCATAATTACCATTTCTATTATCAGACCAGAAGACAAAATCATCCTTTAATGTAACTCCTGTTATGCCTGAAGAAGTATCTGATATTAAATACCAGTAATTTAAAGAAGAATCCCAGCATATTAGCCTGTTTATTCCTAAAGTTATTCCCTCTGAAAGAATAACACGCTGTAATTCTCCTTTATCTTTCATTTTATCAGCACATTCCTTTGTCTCTTTATCTTCTGATTCGTAAGTTTTATTTTTATCACCTCCAGAGCAATTCATAACATATGTCTCGGATTTACATGTCTCTGAATTTATTTGTGACCAGGTAATCCAATTTCCATTTATATCACCGATATACTCTGTTTGAGAATTATTCATGAGTATTGTTTCAGTGGTTTGTAGATTGTAGAGGTAAACTCCGAGTCCACTTGAACCATTGCCAATCCATAGGATATAATTACCTGAAACTCCATAAGTCTTCTGCTCTCCGCTACCAGTAGCAATAGGAAATTCAGTTACAGAAATAGAGCTTAGTTTGCTCTTTGATTCAACCGAAGAAAAGATTAAAGAAGAATTAATTGAAGAAATGAGAAAAACCGATAAGAGAAGAAGGATTAAAGTAAATTTTAGTTTAGGTGTTAACCTTAGATGAAGAGAACTAAAGCTGTTCTCTCTCTCTGCTTGTAAAAACTTTGAATCTTTTAAATGAATACATTTTTAAAACCTCCTCATATTTTAATTTTTTTGCCAAAAAACTTTTTCTAAGTAATTTGTGGGAGGATATACTGCATTCTATTTAAACACTTTTCAAGTTCCGAATCTGATTCTAAACTCAATATAAGATTAAAACAATAATTTTAGGAAAGTCAATATTTTGTATCAAGCTTCGATGGCTAAAAACTGTTATTTGATGAAGAAGTAAATACTTGTATTTAGTCAAACAGAGAAATTTTTTGAAAGTCATAGAAAAGCTCAGAAAGAGATCTCCTCGTACTAACTCTGAGTATTGCCTCTCCTATAAGTTGAGCAATTGAAATAACTTTTATCTTTTTACATTTTTCCAGTTTTTCTTTGTCAATTTTCACAGAATTAGTAATGAGGACTTCGTCAATAGGTGAATTATTTATAATTTCTAAGGATTCACCAGCAAAAAGTCCATGCGTTGCACAAGCATAAATTTTATTTGCACCTTTACTTTTTACTTCCTCGGAAGCCTTTACAAGGGTACCACCTGTCGAAATAATATCATCTATGAGAATTGCACACTTGCCTTTAACGTCTCCTATCAAAGTTATGCTTTCAACTTTATCGTTTTCTTCACGATTTTTCGAACATATCGCTAATCCAGCACCAAGAAGTGTCCCGAATTGTTTTGCTCTATTCACTCCTCCCACATCAGGAGATACAACTACTATATCGCCTAAATTTTTATTTTTAATATACTGAGCAAAAAACGATGAAGCAGTTAAGTTATCGGATGGTATATCAAAAAAGCCTTGGATCTGTCCAGCATGAAGATCTATATTTATAACTCTACTTGCCCCAGCAGTTGTTATAAGGTTAGCAATTAATTTAGCAGTTATTGGCTCTCTTGCTTGAGTTTTTCTGTCCTGTCTTGCATATCCATAGTATGGAATGATTACAGTTATTTTTTCAGCTGAAGCTCTTCTTAACGCATCAATCATTATTAGAAGTTCAATTATGTTTTCAGCTGGAGGGTTTGTTGATTGAATTACAAATACTTCTTTTCCTCTAACATTTTCTTCAGATTTTAAATGTATTTCTCCATCGACGAATTTTGAAATTGTAATTTGAGCTTCTTTAACTCCAATGTAAGTGCAAACTTCTTTGGTTAATTCCGGATTGGAACTACCAGTAAAAACAAGCAATCTATCCCCATCACTCATTCTTCTTCCCCTCTCTTTTCTTTTTACACCAACCCTCTTTGTTTATCTGTCTTGCTCTTCCAATGCTTAATGAATCCTCTGGTACATCCTCTGTTATTGTTGAACCAGCAGCAGTGTATGCGCCTTTCCTTATTTTTAATGGAGCAACAATTATAGTATCAGAGCCGATAAATACATTATCTTCTATTGTTGTTTTGTTTTTCTTAAATCCGTCATAATTGCAGGTAATGGTTCCTGCTCCGATATTTACATTTTCTCCAATTTCAGCATCTCCTAAATATGTTAGATGCATTGATTTGCTCTTCTTGCCGAATTTAACTTTTTTAAACTCTACAAATGAGCCAACTTTTGCCTCATCTTCGATTAAAGTGCCATCTCTTAATGAAGTGAAGGGGCCTATAGTGCAATTATTACCGATTTTTATTCCTTCACTCCCTCCCCTTATACATACAAATGGACCAATTGTTGTATCCTCTCCGATTTTTACATTCCCTTCTATCACTGTAAAAGGCTTTATAACTGTGTCTCTGCCGATTTTTACTTCTCTATCTATAAAAGTTGTCTCTGGGTCAATTATAATTACGCCTACCTCTTCCATTAGTTGCTTATTAGTTTCATTGAAAACTAATTTTATAGCATAGGATAGATCTTTTTTTGAGTTAATACCGATAATTTCTTCCTCACCAAAAATTGTCTCAGTGCAAATTTTACCGCCAGTTTTCTTAATAAATTGTAAAGTATCTGTGAAATAGAATTCGCCAGATTTATTATTGTTCCCTATATTCTCTAAAGCTTTAGATAGGTTCTTACCTTTGAAGATATAAACACCAGAATTTACTTCATTAATTTTTTTTTCTTCATCAGTTGCATCCTTAAACTCAACAATTTTATCGAATTCTCCACTATTATTTCTTATTATTCTGCCATACTGCTTAGGTTCTTTAAGTATAGCAGTAAGTAAAGAAGCGGAGGCTTTACTTTTCCTGAATTGAGTTATTAGATTATTAATTGTTTCTTTCTTAAGAAGAGGTGTATCTCCGCAAAGGATAAGAATATCTGCTTCTTCATCAACGTATTTCATCCCCTCTTTTACTGCATCTGCTGTTCCTAAAGGTTTCTTCTGGATTGCTATGAATGAATCTTTAGGGAATGCTTCTCTGGCGATTTCATAATCTTTTTCGGCTACTACAATTACTATTTTTGAAGGATTTAGAGATTTTACGGTGTCATAAATATTTTTGACTATTGGTTTACCGAAAAATGGGAAGAAAACTTTTGAATATTTTGACTTCATCCTTTTCCCTACACCGGCTGCAAGGATTATTGCGTTGAGGCTTCTCAAATCTTCTTTCCTCCTGCATTTTTCTCTAATTATAAAAATTAAGCTGGGGCGGAAGGATTCGAACCTCCGAATGGTGGCTCCAAAGGCCACTGCCTTTCCGCTTGGCTACGCCCCAATAACAATAAAATTATAATTGTTTTCAAAGCACTTTCAATTTATTGTTTTAAAAATTTTGGGAGTTTATTGAAAAAGTACATTTTAAAATGAGAGTAAACGTAAAATTAGGATATAATTTAAAAAACGAAGCAAAAGATGCAAACATTTATTATAGAATGTGCTTTTAGTAGATGTTTACGGAGAAAAGGCTAATAAAGAGATAAATTATTTTACGTAATTTAGTGTATTATTCCTAAAGTGGACATTTATTGATGCTATAATTATAATATCAAACTTATTGTAAGAGTATAAATAAATTTTCGATAGATTCACTCGATAACGACAAATGAAATACTTTCCTCTTCTTTTTATTATTCAGTTTTAAGGATGGAGAGAAATGCTTCCTGAGGTATTTCAACATTTCCTATTGCTTTCATTCTCTTCTTTCCTTCTTTCTGTTTCTCTAATAATTTTCTCTTTCTCGTTATGTCTCCTCCATAACATTTTGCAAGCACATCTTTCCTTAAAGGGACTATATTTTCTCTCGCAATTACTTTTCCACCTATTGCAGCCTGTATTGCTACCTGGAACAATTGTCTTGGAATTATCTTTCTCAATTTCTCTACTAAACTTCTTGCTTTTGGGTATGCTTCCTCTTCTGGAACCATAAATGAGAGAGCATCCACTTTTTGTCCATTTAGAAGGATATCCACTAAAACTATATTTTCTTCTCTAAAACCAATAAACTCATAATCAAGTGAACCATAGCCTTTTGTAATAGATTTTAACTTATCATAAAATTCGGTTATTATTTCAGAAAGAGGAAATTCATACTTTAGTATTACTCGACCTTCTGAAATATATTCCATATTTTTATATGTACCTCTTTTTGTTTTTGATAGCTCCATAATTTGACCTATGTAATCAGGAGGAGCTATTACAGAAGCATTGATATATGGCTCTTCTATTTTTTTAACTTTTGCTCTATCTGGAAATTTTGATGGATTATCTACCATTATGACTTCATCATTAATTAAAGTAACTCTGTATACTACAGAGGGTGATGTCATTATAATTTCCTGTTCATACTCTCTATCCAGTCTCTCCGAAATTATCTCCATATGTAATAAACCCAAAAAACCACATCTAAAACCATAACCTAAGGCAGCTGATGTTTCAGGTTCAAAAACAAAAGATGGATCATTCAAACGGAGCTTATCAAGTGAATCTCTTAGTTTCTCATATTCATTGGGATTTATTGGATACAACCCTGCATAGACAAAAGATGTTGCTTTTCTATAGCCTGGATAAGGCTCTTCTGTGGGATTATTTGCTTCGGTTACAGTATCTCCGACTGTTACACTATGGGCATCTCTTATTATTGCTGTAAAATAACCTACTTCACCGGCTGCTAATTCATCTTTTTGGGTTAAACCTAATCTAAATACGCCTATTTCTTCTACTGTGTATTCTTGTCCATTTGACATAAACATTATTCTCATACCTTTTCTTATAACACCAGAAAAAACTCTTATATGAGCCACAACACCTTTGTAGGTGTCATAATGTGAGTCAAAGATCAATGCTTTTAATTTTTCATCTTTTGGTGCTTTTGGGGGTGGTACTTTCTCTTTTATTGTCTTAAGAAGCTCTGGAACACCTATACCATTTTTTGCTGACACTAAAAGTATTTCATTTTCATCAATACCAAGGAGATCAATAATCTGTTTTTTTGTTCCTTCGACATCAGCTTGCTTTAAATCAATTTTATTTATTACAGGAATGATTGTTAGGTCATATTCCATTGCTAGATATGTATTTGCTACAGTTTGAGCTTCAACGCCCTGAGAAGCATCAACAAGTAATATTGCTCCTTCGCAAGCTGCAAGACTTCTTGAAACTTCATAACTAAAATCGACATGCCCTGGAGTATCTATAAGGTTGAATATGTAAAGTTCACCATCAAAGTTATATTCAAGCCTTATAGGATGGGCTTTTATTGTTATACCTCTTTCTCTTTCAAGATCCATTGAGTCCAATACTTGCGATTCAGTTACTTTATAAGAGAGATCACTTAACTCAAGAAATCTATCAGCAAGAGTAGACTTCCCATGGTCAATATGAGCGATTATACAAAAATTTCTAATATTATTTAAGTTTTCCATATTTAATAGTATAACTAATTATAATTTATCCACACATTTTTAATAAATGTTGTTGAAAGTGTGGATATAATTGTTGAAAACTTTTGTTAACTTTGTTGAAAAAGGAGGGTAAAAAGATTAATGCAAAATTCCACAATTGTTAGTGTCGTTATGGGCAGTGACAGTGACCTAAAGCTATGTATGGAGGCATGTCATATATTTGATGAATTCGATGTTTCTTATGAAGTTAAAGTAATCTCTGCTCACAGAAATACTGAAGAATGCATTAAATTTGCTAAAGAAGCCAAAGATCGCGGTATACAGGTTATAATTGCTGCAGCAGGAATGTCTGCTCATCTTGCAGGTGTTACAGCAGCAAATACAGTTTTACCAGTTATTGGTATTCCCCTTTGCAGAACCAGCCTTTTAGGGTTGGATGCTCTTTTTTCAACAATACAGATGCCTCCAGGAATACCTGTTGCAACAGTTGGAGTTGATTCTTCTGCTAATGCTGCTTTCCTTGCATTACGTATTCTTGCACTTAAAGATAAAAACTTAGAAGAAAAACTGATTAACTACTCTGAAAAGATGAAAAAATCTTTAATTGAAAAACAGGAAAAAGTGGAGAGGAGTCTAAATGATTCAAAATAAAGTAATTTACGAAACTAACCTTATGGATATTAAGCTTCTTAAAAGAGGCAAAGTAAGAGATATATACGATTTAGGAAAGCACCTATTATTAATTTCAACGGATAGATTGTCAGCTTTTGATGTTGTGTTTAGAGAGCCTATTCCAAATAAGGGCATTGTTCTAAATAAATTATCTGAGTTTTGGTTTAATAAAACCTCCGAATTAGTCAGGAACCACTTTATAAGCACATTAGTTAGTAATCATTATCCAGAACTTATGAAGTATGAAGAAGAACTAAAGAACAGATCTATGATTGTTGAAAAAACAAAAGTAATACCATTTGAATTCATAGTAAGAGGGCATTTAATGGGGTCTGCTTATGAAGAGTATAAAAATGATTGTAAAGTCGGCTCTTATATGTTGGGAAAGGGGTTAAAGTATGGCGATAAATTACCTAAACCTCTTTTTACGCCATCAACAAAAGAAGAAGGAAAGCATGACAGGAACATAACTTATGAAGAACTAAAGGATTTAATTGGAGAAGCAAAAGCAGAAAAAATCTCAAAGATTTCTCTTAATTTATACGAATTTGCATATAATTATGCATTAGATAGAGGCATCATTATTGCTGATACTAAATTCGAGTTCGGAGAGATTGAAAATGAGATTATTCTTATAGATGAAATCTTTACTCCTGATTCTTCAAGGTTTATTTTAAAAGATGATTTTGATAAAGGAAGAGTAGATAAAAGTCTTGATAAGCAATTTGTCAGGGACTATCTTACCTCAATAGGCTGGAATAAAGAACCTCCTCCACCATCACTACCGAAGGATGTAATAGAGGAGACTTCTCAGAGGTATCTTCAAACTTATGAGCTTTTAACGGGAAACAATCTTTAAGAAAAGGAGGCTTTTTAAAATGGGCATTCTTGAAGTTAAGAAAGAATTAAATCAAAAATACGTTGAATTTTATAAGGAAGCTTTTAGAACTGGCACTTTAAGCTGGAAAGAAAAAGAATTAATAGCCATAGGTGTAGCTTTAGGAGCTGGTTGTGAGAGATGTTATAAATTTCATCTTGAAAGGGCAATTAAAGCAGGAGCCACCGAAGAAGAAGTAAGAGAGGCAATAGGTATAGCTGAGGTTGTAATGGCTGGAACTGTGCGAGGAATGGCAGAAGAGCAATAAACTATAATTTAAAAATATTTATAAACTTTCGTAAAGATCGAGAATTTAGATGTAATTGATGTTTTAATAGCAGTTTTATACATAAAAAAGTTTATAAATATTAAATAATTTTTAAAAAAGTGAGTATAATATAAATGTAATTTACCTTTTATATGGATAACGAATCCTCGACTTTATCTGTGTAATAGGACATTAGGAGGTTTTAATATGTTAGACAAAGAGGAAAAAGCAAAAATTATTAATGAATACAAACTTAATGATTTTGATACTGGCTCTCCCGAAGTTCAGATTGCTATTCTTACGGAGCGGATTAACTATCTTGCTAAACATCTTGAGGTTCACAAGAAAGACCATAGTTCAAGGAGAGGTTTACTTAAAATGGTTGGAAAAAGAAAAAAGCTTCTGAATTATCTAAAAGAAAATCATTTTGAGCGATACGCAAACATTGTTAAAAAATTGAAATTAAGGGGTTAATATAATTAATTAAAATGGATAAAGAGATTAATATTGAAAAAGAAATTGAAGGTGTAAAATACTCGTTTAATATTGGCAAATTAGCAAATCAGGCAAGTGGAGCAGTATTAGCAAGAGCTGGCGAAACAGTTGTATTATCAGTTGTTACGATGTCCAAGGAAATTAATGAAGAGTTAGATTTTTTTCCTTTAACTGTTGATTATATAGAGAGAATGTATGCAGCTGGAAAAATTCCTGGCGGATTCTTTAAAAGAGGTGGTAAGTCATCAGATTATGAGGTATTAAAATCCCGTCTTATTGATAGGTCAATAAGACCGCTATTTCCAAAATATATAAAAAACGAGGTTCAGGTTATTTGCTATGTTCTCTCTTCAGATGGCATAAATCAACCAGATATCTTGGCAATAAATGCAACTTCTATTGCTTTGAGTATATCCGAAATACCTTTTAATGGACCTGTATCTGCAGTAAGAATAGGTAGAATGGACGATAAATTTATTACTAATTCTCCATTCACCATTGAGGACGAGACTTTACTTGATCTTGTGGTTGCCAAGACAAGAAAAGCTGTAGTAATGGTTGAATCAGGATCAAAAGAAATTTCTCTTGACTTGATGATGGAGGCATTTTCTTATGCAGACGCAAAAAATGATGAGTTTCTAAGCTTTCAAGAGGAAATACTTTCTCAGTTACCCTTAAAGGAAAAAGCAGTCATTCAGGAACCAGTACTAATGGATGACATAAAGACAGCTACTGAAGATTATCTAATAAACAGGATTGAAAATGCTTTATTCAATCCAATAAAGCAACAAAGAGAAAATGCAGTGGATAACCTAAAGCAAGAAATGCATTTAGAGTTAGATCCTTTGTTTCCAGAAAGAACTGGTGAAATTGATCTTGCCTTTGATAAATTTGTTTATGACTATGTAAGAAGGAAAATAGTTCTTGAAAACAAAAGACCAGACGGTAGGGCAATAGATGAGATAAGACCAATTAGTATAGAGGTTGGCCTTTTGCCAAGAGTGCATGGTTCTGGTCTGTTCAAGAGAGGACAAACTCAAGTTTTAACTCTTGTTACTCTTGGAGCAAAAGGCGAAGGTCAACTTGTCGAAGGATTACTCGAGGAAGAGCTTAAACATTATATGCATTATTACAATTTTCCTCCTTTTAGCGTGGGGGAGGTTAGACCATTGAGGGGTCCTGGAAGAAGAGAAATTGGGCATGGGGCACTCGCAGAGCGTGCACTCATTCCTGTTGTTCCAACTGAAGATGAGTTTCCATATACTATTCATGTTGTTTCTGAGGTATTGGAATCCAATGGTTCAAGTTCTATGGCTTCAGTTTGCGGAAGCACATTAGCTCTTATGGATGCAGGAATTCCAATTAAAGCACCTGTTGCTGGTATCGCTATGGGTCTCATAACTAACGAAGATACATATTGTATTCTTACTGATATACAAGGAGTCGAAGATGCTACTGGAGAGATGGATTTTAAGGTGGCAGGGACCAACAAAGGTATTACTGCTTTACAGATGGATGTAAAAACAGAGAAGGTAAACCTCAATATAATACGAGAAGGATTAGAAAGAGCAACAAAAGCATATCTATTTATCCTCGATAAAATTCAAGAAGTGATTTCAACTCCAAGACAAAATCTTTCTAAGTTTGCCCCAAGAATGCAAATAGTAAAAATAAATCCAGAAAAGATTGGTGAACTTATAGGGCCACAGGGCAAAGTAATTAAAAAAATAATTGAAGATACAGGTGCAAAGATTGATATAGAGTCTGATGGAAAAGTTTATGTTTCTGCACCAAATGAAGTGAGCATTAACGGTGCATTAGATGCCATAAAGGACATTACGGAGGATATAGAAATTGGTCATATTTATAAAGGTAGAGTTACGAGTATAAGGGATTATGGTGCGTTTGTTGAGATTAAAAAAGGCAAAGAAGGACTTCTTCATATTTCACAGATCTCTAATAAAAGAATACCCACAGTTGACAGTGTTTTAAAGCTTGGGCAAGAAGTAACAGTAAAAGTTATAGGGATTGACGATCTTGGAAGAATAAGCTTAACAATGAAAGGGCTTTCTGAGATAGAGAACAACGAAAATAATATTGAGGAATGACCGATAATACAGAAGATGCGTGGAAGGAAGAAGTTTTTAAATGTATCGTTCATGAAATTTCTATCTGCAGGAATTGCGAACTCCATAAATCAAGGACCCATACTGTAGCCGGAGAAGGTAACCTAAATACTAAGTTAATGCTCGTGGGTGAGGGCCCCGGATATAATGAAGATAAACAAGGGAGACCATTTGTTGGTGAAGCAGGGAAGGTTTTGTCTGATTTACTTTCAACAATTGGTCTCACAAGAGAGGATGTATTTATAACAAATGCAGTAAAATGTAGACCACCTGGCAATAGAACGCCCTCTATATCCGAAATTATGTCCTGTAAACCTTACCTAATATCCCAGATAGCACTAATAGAGCCAAAATTTATTCTTATTCTTGGCAATGCAGCGCTTGTCTCGCTATTGGGTGGGGGCTTTTCCATAAGCAAAGTTCGAGGTAGACCAAAAGAGCAGGACGGAATAATTTATCTTCCTACATATCATCCTGCTGCAGCTCTATACAGAAGAGAGATTATGGATATTATAAAGGAGGATTTTAATTTACTTAAGTCATTAATGAATGGTGGAGAATAATTAAGAATGAATATAAAAGTAGTTTTTTTAGGTGGAATTGACGAAATAGGAAAAAATATGACTCTTTTTGAGTTTGATGATGAAGCAATACTTGTAGATGCTGGTTTTAAATTTCCTGATGCAGAAATGCTTGGTGTTGATAAATTAATCCCTGATATTAGTTATATCCTTAAAATTAAGGATAAAATAAAGGGAATAATTCTTACTCATGGACACGCTGACCATATAGGTGCTATGAGATATATAGTTGATAAATTGGATGCACCAATATATACAACACCTTTAACTTTTGGTATCTTGAAATCGGACCTTCCTGCTTATATTTCAAAAAAAATTAAGTATAAGGAAATTAAACTACCCTCAACGCACAAGATTGGTAATATTAATGTTGGATTTATAAGAGTGACTCATAGTATTCCTGATGGTTTTGCTGTAACTTTTAAAACTCCATATGGTTACATTGTTCACTCGGGAGACTTTAAAATTGACCAAACACCAATCGACGATAAGCCGATAGATCTTCAAGGATTAGCATCAGTAGGAAAAGATGGAGTATTGCTTTATCTTGGAGATAGTACAAATGCTGATGAAGAGGGTTTTACTGGCTCTGAACGTGTTGTTGGGGAAAAGTTAGAAGATATTATCCGGGCAGCACAAGGGAGAGTGCTTGTTGCTACATTTTCAACAAACCTTCATCGTGTTCAGCAGGTTCTTATGATTGCTAAAAAATTAGGTAAAAAAGTATTGATAGATGGAAAAAGCATTATTGAAGTTATAAATGTTTCATCAAAGCTTGGTTATGGTGATGTGCCTGATGGCTTAACAATTAATAATGATAAACTATCAAAATATAAAGATAATGAGGTATTAATATTGACTACAGGCACACAGGGCGAGCCTTTCTCTGGACTAACAAGACTCGCAAATGAATCTCACGAAATGCTAAAGATTAAAAAAGGTGATCTTGTAATAATATCTGCTGACCCAATACCAGGGAATGAAAGTCTTGTTAATAAGGTGGTTAATGGGCTATATAAGCTTGGAGCGGAAGTTATTTATAAAAGAGAGCATGTGCATGTGTCGGGTCACGGAGCAATAGAAGATTTAAGGACAATGCTCAGTTTGCTAAAACCACGTTATTTTATTCCAATTCATGGTGAATACAGACAAATGTACTCTCATGTAAAGATTGCACTTTCAACAAATGTTAATCCTAAAAATGCTCTGATAGCAGAAAATGGAGCTGTAGTCTCAGTAAAACCAAATGAAATGAAAATAGTGTCACGTGTACCAGCTGAACCAACAATGATAGATGGAAAGATTGTTGGAGATATAGAATATTCTGTTCTTGACGAAAGAAGAAGGCTCTCTAAAGAAGGTGTAGTAAGTGCTGTATTTTTAATAAGCAGACAGAACAAAAAACTTATTATCGACCCAATTATAGAAACAAAAGGTTTTATATCGCAAAGATTTTCTGGTAAAGTCTTAAGTGCTGCTAAAGCTGGTTCAAAAGAAATTGTTGAAAAATGGGCTCTTGAGAATAGTAGCAGGAGAGAACTTGAAAATACTCTTAGAAAGTTTCTTCAGGGTAAAATTATTGAAGTCACACATAGAAACCCAATAATTTTTGTTACTGTCCTTGAAGGATAAAGTGAATGTAAAAGTTTTTGTTAGGGGCACATTAATCGCTGCTATTTATTTCGCGCTAACTGTTGCCCTTCAACCGGTAAGTTATGGACATATTCAGATAAGAATTTCAGAGATTTTAGCTGTTTTACCTTACTTTTTCCCTGAATCTATTGCAGGATTGACAGTTGGATGTATATTAGCCAATTTATTTTCTCCATTTGGCTTAATGGATGTTGTTTTTGGTGCTTTATGCACGCTAATTGCAGCAATTTTAACTTACTCAGTAAGAAAAATAAAAAAGCCTTATCTGGGGATTATCCCACCGATTTTAATAAATGCTCTTGGAGTAGGATTATATTTATCAATTTTAACAAATAATCCTCCATCTTTTGAGATTAATCGATTTTTTTTCTTTAGCTTGACAATTGCAATCGGAGAAGCTATATCAGTAGGTATTGGAGGTTCTATAATTATTACTTATCTTTTAAAGAGGAAAAAGTTTAGTCTATGATTGCAGGAATTGCTCAAATTAAACCTATTTTTGGAGATCTTTATAGAAACATTGAAAAACATCTTTCTTATATTAACCTTGCCAGGGAGAATGGAGCAGATTTAATCATTTTTCCTGAAATGTCTTTAACGGGTTATTATCTAAAAGACCTTACTTCTGAGCTTGCAATTGGACCAGATTTTTCTATCCTAAAGCCGATATTTTCAGCTTCAAAAGATATTGATATAGTAGTCTCCTTCCCTGAGAGAGATGAAGCTTTCAATTATTATATAACCTCAGTTTATCTTAGGAATCAAAATATTATTAATTTACACAGGAAGGTATATCCTCCAATTAATGGAATGTTTGATGATTTGAAGGATTTTAAGCGAGGAGAAACTTTTAGAGTCTTTTCAAATGAGTTTTTAAATTGTGGTATGCTTATCTGCAGAGATATGTGGCATGCTGAAGCTGTAACTGCTTTAGCATTTAAGGGGGCAAAGCTTATTATAGTCCCCTCTGCTGTTCCTTTAAGGTCAATTTCAGAAAGTGGTCCCTCAATAAAAGGCTTTATTGAAAGGTCAGTAAAGTTTTATGCAGAGCACTTCTCTCTTTATTTTGCATTTGTTAATAGAGTTGGATTTGAGGAGGGAGTTTGTTTTTATGGTGGAAGCACTGTGGCAAGCCCTTCTGGTGAAATTATTCTTTCAATGTGCTTACTGGAAGAGGAAATTAAGTTTTTTGAGCTAAACAAAAGAGAAATAGAAAGAAGGATCAATACATTACCTCTCCAATTCGAGGAAAAAAGAGATTTACTAAAAGATGGATAAGGATAAAATTAGTCTAAAACAGGATACTCAATTTGTTTTAAAAGTCATAATAAACTTTATCAAAGAAGAAATTAATAAATATAGTTTTAATGGTGGAGTGATAGCTTTATCAGGTGGATTAGATTCATCTATCGTATCTATATTATCTTATCAGGCACTTGATGGGAAAATAAGGCTTCTTTTTATGCCTTATGGAGAAAGCAGTATTGCCACTAAAGATGCTTCAAGTGTCGCCTCTTTATTAAATCTTCCTCTTGAAACCTACAATTTAAAAGAAATTGCTGATAAAATTTTCTTAGAGCGAAAAATTGATGATAAGTTAAGAAGAGGAAATATCCTTGCAAGGCTTCGAATGAGTCTTCTCTTTGATGTGAGTGCAAGAGAAAAAGCTCTTGTTATAGGCACCAGTAATAAATCCGAACTTTTAATAGGTTATAGTACGTGGTTTGGAGATAGCGCTGCTGGTATCCAACCAATTGGAGACCTATATAAAACTCAGGTTAGAGAACTAGCAAAATGTGTGGGTGTTCCTGATGAAATAATCAAAAAACCCCCTTCTGCAGAATTATGGGAAGGACAAAGTGATGAGGAAGAAATTGGGATAAGTTATGATGATCTCGATAAAATCCTCTATTTATATGTTGATAAGCGTTTTAACGAGGAAGAAATAATAAATGTGGGTTTTGAAGCAAATTTAGTGAGAAAAGTAATTCTTAAGACAAAAAAAGCTCTCTATAAGCTCAGAACCTCAGTTATTTGCAAATTATCTGATAGAACAATAGGTATTGATTACCGCTATATAAAAGAGGCTGGAATTTAATTTATTAATAGAACCTCTTTAAAAGGGTCTCATTTTGGCACTCCTTTAAACTACAATAATAAAATAGAGGTTAGATGAGAATTAAACTAACATATGAAAGTTTAGACGGTGAACCTATCATTCTTCCAATGCATTATAACTATGTATTGCAGGCTCTCATTTATAGGACATTCTCACCACTCCTTGCTTCAAAACTCCATAACCAGGGGTATGTTT
>Ga0255347_1003241_pt1 | contig 21395 bp, 17 predicted proteins | sample wastewater_treat_2_FD_192479 | JGI IMG/M metagenome (GOLD analysis project Ga0255347, IMG submission 192479) | Wastewater microbial communities from Lulu Island WWTP, Vancouver, Canada - plant24 | ecosystem: Engineered > WWTP > Wastewater > Unclassified | place: Canada: Vancouver, British...
CCACCTCTTAACATTCCAATTCAAATACTAAAATTACTATCTTTGCAGCATCATCAAAAATTAATAATCGTGAAAAATACATTTTTATCCGAGCGTATTACAGCCATGAGCGAATCGGCTACATTGGCCATGACAAAAAAAAGCCGCGAAATGAAAGCTGCCGGTATTGATGTTATAAATCTTTCAATAGGCGAGCCCGATTTCTTTGTGCCAAATTTTATTAAAGAAGCTGCCAAAAAAGCTGTTGACGATAATTTTTCGTTTTATCCGCCTGTTGCAGGCTATCCGCAACTTCGCCAAGCAATATCAAACAAGTTGAAACGCGACAACGACTTAGAATATACTCCTGAACAAATAGTTGTATCAACAGGAGCCAAGCAGGCTATTTGTAATGTTTTTCTGGCTTGCCTTGATCCCGGCGACGAAGTTATAGTACCATCTCCTTATTGGGTTAGTTATACCGAGCTTATAAAACTTGCCGGCGGTGTACCTGTATATATTCAAACTTCCATAGAAGACGATTTTAAAGTAACTCCGGAGCAAATTGAAAAAGTGATTACACCGAAAACAAAAGCTTTTATTTTCTGCGCTCCAAACAATCCTTCGGGAATGCTTTATACTTATGAGGAACTGAAAGCATTGGCGGCAATGTTTGGTAAATATCCAAACATTTTACTTGTTTCCGATGAAATTTACGAGTTAATTAATTTTGATGGTAAAACATACAGCATAGGTATTTTCCCCGAAGTAAAAGACAGAACTGTTACCATAAACGGACTTTCGAAAGCATTTGCCATGCCCGGCTGGCGTTTGGGTTACAGCGCTGCTCCTCTTGAATTATCAAAAGCCATAGAAAAAGTACAGGGACAGGTAACCTCTGCTGCCAATGCAATTGCACAAATTGCCGGTGTAACAGCCCTGCAGGTAGATCCTAATCAGTGCGAAGACTTGCAAATGATGAAAAAAGCATTCCGCGAACGCAGAGATTATGTTGTAAAGCGTCTTGGCGATATTCCGGGATTCAAACCAAACATGCCCATGGGTGCATTTTATGTATTCCCTGACGTACAGCAACTTTATGGAAAATCTGACGGCTCAACCGTTATAAATAACGACAACGATCTTTGTATTTATATTTTAAACAAAGCTCATGTTGCCTTAGTTCCGGGTTCAGCTTTTGGTGATTCCAACTGCATCAGATTCAGCTATGCCACAAGCATGGAGAATTTAACTCTTGCAATGGACAGAATCGAAAAGACAATTAAGGAATTAAAATAAGTTCTAAAACAATAAAAAGAGATTGTAAAATACTTTTCAATGGCTTTTTATTGATAAACCTGAACCAGACTTTTAAACATACTGCTTTCGTTAACTGTTTTTCACATTATTTTTCTGTTATATGCGGGGGCATTAACTTATAAAAACTATGTCCAATGGCACAAAGTAAAGTTGAATCTTGGTTTATAAATGCTGTAGATGACAATAAAAAAATTAAAGCACATTGTCATCTAAAACCTATTATTACCGACAATTACGTTTCGCTGGGGCAACTAACTGCCCTGCGATTTCTCGAATGGGTTTGCGAAAACCCCGGAGGCGTAATTGCATTACCTACAGGTAAAACTCCTGAATTTTTTATTAAGTGGACTCAATTCTATTTGGCCAACTGGAATCGGGAGCTGAATAAAGGAATTCTTGCCGAAATCGGGTTTAAGAAAAACGCCAGGCCCGATATGAAATCGTTAGAGTTTTTTCAGCTTGATGAATTCTTTCCCATACATCCGGCCCATGAACGTTCGTTTTCCAATTTTATAAATCTTTTTTACATAAAAGGTTTTGGTCTTGACCGACGTAAAGCGCATTTGATAAATACTTGCGAAATGCGCGACAGAAAAGACATAAATCTTTGCGAATTGTTTTCGGATGGCGATATTGATTTAAGCTTACGTACACGACAAGTAAAATCCGAAAAAGAACTTCAGAAAAAAAGAGCCATTCAGTATATAGACTTGATGTGTGCAGAATATGAGGATGCCATTCGCAAGGCAGGAGGGATAGGCTTTTTTCTTGGAGGAATTGGTCCTGACGGCCACATAGCTTTCAATATCAGAGGCAGTCGTCATGATTCCGTTACCCGTCTTGACCATATAAATTACGAAACTCAGGCTGCAGCAGCATCCGATTTGGGCGGAATAGAAAATGTACGCAGAAAGGCGGTTGTAACCATAGGCCTTCAAACAATAACCGCAAATCAGGATTGCACAGCCATTATTATTGCTGCAGGAGCTTCTAAATCCAAAGTGGTGGCAAATGCCATTTTAAACGAACCATCACCTTATTATCCTGCAACGTGTCTGCAAAAACTGCCAAATGCCCGTATGTTTATTACCCGTAGTGCCACATCGGGTTTGATAGAAGTGAAATTTCCATCTTCCGCTACTTCGGTAAATGCAATTGAAAACAAAATTCAGCGCGGACTCGACCTTCCAAAAGGGAAAGTGATTATGCATACCGCACCTCATCATGATGATATTGAGCTGGCGTATTTCCCTGCCATTCATCATTTGGTCAGAAGCGATAAAAACGAAAACCATTTTGTTTATTGCACAAGTGGTTTTACCGCCGTAACCAATCAGTATCTTGCATCAGTTCTGGAAGCCAGCTCAGCATTTCTTAGCAGCAACGAAATTCAGGAAAAGGCATCTGAAATTAAATTGTTTGATTTTAATCTCAAAAACCACGATATTACCGGTTATCTAAATGGTATCGCCCAGCAACAAAAAGAAGAACAATTATTCTACGTTGCATGCAGAATGATACGAAACGTGGCCTCACACCTTAATTCAAAAAGCTGGGATAAAATAAAAAAATACATCAATTCTCTCTCAGACACAATTCTTTCACTAGAGCCCGGCAGCCGCGAACCAGAAGAAATACACCTTGCAAAAGGCTGGGTCAGGGAATTTGAAGCCGAACTTGCATGGGCACATTTTGGACTTCCGGATTCATATACACACCACATGCGACTTAAATTCTATTCTGCAGATATTTTTCCCGAATACCCCAATTACGAAGAAGACGTATTGCCAATTTATAATTTGATGAAAAAAATCAAGCCGGATGTTATTACACTAGCTATTGATCCGGAAGGTAGCGGACCCGACACTCATTATAAATCTCTAATGGCAATATCGGCAGCAATTGATGAGTATGTAAAGAAAACCGGACGCAATGATATTCGTATCTGGGGATATCGAAATGTATGGTCTTATTTTAAACTCGGCGAAGTAAATACGGTTATTCCTGTATCGTTAAACTCGCTTGCAGTATTGCACAATATGTTTAATACTTGCTTTATCAGCCAGCGTACAGCATCTTTCCCAAGCCATGAATTTGACGGAACCTTTAGCGAATTAGCACAAAAAATATGGGTTCAGCAATTCAACGAACTACGCGGTATTCTTGGCGACAAGTTTTTCTACGAAAGCTCTAGCCGTATGCTTAATCGTGCTTATGGAGCAATTTATTTAAGCGATATGAGCTATAAAGAATTTACCGAATATCTTGTTCCGCTTCGCAGACTGCTGGAAACAAAATCGTTGTTGGAGAAATAACCCGGCTTGGTTTGATTGTGAAATCAATGTAAGCGCAGATAACAACCTGTTAAGATTGGTTGCTATTAGTTATTTTTTAAAATTGATTTGATTGGATTCAAAAACCTCTCAATTAAACGCAAATCATCTGTAATTATTTCTGCTGAGCCCGACATCTCCTGCCAGAAATTAAGGTTATAATAGTAATTGGTGCGTAAGCCATTGGGAAAGGCAACTTCAACAATGTAGTTTGATTCTGTCGGCACTAATGAAATTGACTTCACAATCCCTTCAACCACACCATATTCCATATATGGGTAACTGTCAAATTTTATATTAATTTGCTGGCCTTGCCGTACTTTGCCGGCACCCTGCATGGGTAATATAATGGTGCCGACCAATTCACTTTCCTTTTCCGGAACCACTGTCATTACAACATCTCCTGACACCACATTCTGATTAATTTCTCTTGTGTTTGTAAATGTCACCCTGCCATCAATTGGCGTTTTAATCAGATATGTGTTTTTCCAGATATTAATGGAGTTTGATAACGTTTTATGTGCCTGCTGAATACTTTGTATGTACTGCTTGCTTTCATCAGCCTGCTGCAATTGCATCTCGACTATCTGCTGTTCAATCTGAGCCTTCTGAATTTGCGTGCTGGACAAATTTGTTCGTGAAGACATATATGATTGCTTCCTCTGAATCAATGAAGCCTTCGACTTATCAAACTCTGCTGCACTGAGCACTTTCTGTGAAAACAAAATGGAGTCTCGGCGAAACTCACTTTGTGCAATCTGTAAGTCCTCTCCCTGCAAATTGCTTTGGTCATAAAGTCGATTGTAATATTGATCTGTTAAAGAAAGTTGCTTTTGCAATGCCGAAATTTTTTTTGATATGAGATTTAGACTTCTGAATAATAAATAATCGGAAATCGATTTTTGGAATTGTAAAAAATCAGATTGAAGATCACCTAATAATAAAGCTGGCAGTAATAAAACAGCTTCTAGAGTGCTGTCATTTTTCACATCAAATGTGAGCAACAGACTATCAAGCAAAATCATATCATTATACTCTGCATTATTTTCTATAACAGCAAGGATATCGCCTTTGTGAACTAATTGATTATTTGAAGTAAATAAATGAGTGATTTTTCCGCTGGTTTTAGCAATAAGCGATGCAGGCACCTGAGAAGTGCTCACTTTTATTGCAGCTGTAATTTTATCCGGGTATTTAATAAACCAGGAACCAGCAAGTAAAAGAATAATTACAACTCCGATGAGTGTAATGCCATTTCTAATTATTCCTGATGGAGGCTTGCTAAGAATGTCGTTTACTTCTTCGGTGTATATTTCAGGGAGTTTTTCTTCCATACTATTGATTTGATGCGGATTTGTTCTGTTTGACGCGGATTTACGCGGGTTAACACTGATTCAATTCTGTTTGACGCGGATTTACGCGGGTTAACACTGATTCAATTCTGTTTGACGCGGATTTACGCGGGTTGGCACTGATCCATTTTTGTTTGACGCGAATTTACACCGTGTTGCGCTGACTTGAACTAATTTAAATTTCTCCATTGCGGTACTCTTTGGATAATACTTTTCTGACATATTTTGGTTTCGGCCCGAAATTCAGCAATAATCCAACTTCAATTCCTGTTGCTTTCAGGTAGTTTACTAATACAACTTCATGAATGGGTGCAAGCGATTCAATAGCTTTTAACTCAACAATGACTTTTCCCGCAACATTGATATCGGCAATAAAATATCCAACTTCATTGCCTTTGTAATGGACTGTAATTCCTTGCTGATTAAAGCAATCCAACTCTAACGCTTTCAATTCTATCAGCATGGCATTTTCATACACCTTTTCAAGAAATCCATATCCAAGCTCATTATAAACATTGTAAAACGCTTTAATAATGATTTCTGTTATTTCCGAATGTAACAGTTTGTTCTCCATATCTTTTTTCTAAAAATAGTACTTTATTGCCTTTATTCATTACTGTCAAAATTTTATTCTCTCCACGCTATTCAGCGTCCAAAAAAGAATCAATCCGTGTAAATCCGCGCTAATCAGCATCTAATTACTTTCTCATCTGCGTTCATCCGCGCCAATCCGCGTCTAATTATCACCCAGCTACGTTTATCAGCTCTAATCCGCGTCTGATTATTTCTCATCTGCGTTTATCAGCGTAAATCCGCGTCTAATTATTTCTCATCTGCGTTCATCAGCGTAAATCCGCGTCTAATTACCAAGTTCCAATTGATTTTTCACCAACTCATAATATGCTCCCCGCTTCTCAGTAAGTTCAGTATGAGTGCCCCTTTCAATAATTTTACCTTTCTCAAGCACAACAATTTGATCGGCATTTTTCACCGTACTTAGTCGATGTGCAACCACAACAACAGTCCTTCCTTTAAAAAACTCATTCAGATTATCCATAATCACGCGCTCATTGTTAGCATCCAATGAGTTTGTAGCTTCATCCAGAAAAATAAACTGCGGATCTTTATACACCGCTCGCGCAATCAGCATCCGCTGCTTCTGCCCCTGACTAATACCACTACCTTCCTGACCAATTTTTGTGTTGTAACCCAGCGGCAACCCCTCAATAAATTCTCGGATGTTGGCCACTTTAACTGCATGGAGCATTTTTCGCCTATCAATATCATCATCGCCAGGAGCAATATTTTCTGCAATGGTCTCACTGAAAATATATCCATCCTGCATCACAACACCACATTGCGAGCGCCAGAACGCACCATTCACATGCTCAAGAGATAAATCACCTACCTTGATTTCTCCCTGCTCCGGTCTATAGAATCCAAGCAATAATTTTATCAGTGTTGTTTTACCGCTGCCACTTGTACCAACAATAGCTGTAATTTTCCCTTCCGGAATATATAGGTCAACATCTTCGAGTACTGTCGGACTATTTGGCCCTTCATATCGAAAGGTAATATTATTTGCATGCAGACTTTTGTTTTCGGGCAATATTGCAACACGATTCATTTCTTCAGGCTCTTCATCGGGCTTGTTGTGAATTTCGCCTAAACGCTCCAGACTGATGCGCGCATCCTGCAACGACTGGATAAATCCAATCAACTGGTTTATCGGAGAGCTGATCTGCCCAATGATGTACGAAACCGCCATCATCATACCCAGGGTCATTTGTCCGTTGACTACCGCACGGGCAGCCAGAAACGAAACGAAGATATTGGTGGCTTGTGCCAGAAACAAAGAACCAACCTGCTGATATTGTCCAAGTGCCAGTCCTTTGATGGATACCTTAAACTGCGCTGCCTGCAGGCGTTCCCATCGCCAGCGTTTCTGCTTTTCGCAGTTGTTCAGTTTTATTTCCTGCATGCCGGTGATAATCTGAAACAAAGTGCTTTGGTTATCGGCAGCTAATGCAAATCGCTTAAAATCCAGTTCCCGACGCTTCTTCATGAACATCAGAATCCACACCACATACAAGGCATTGCCAAACAGAAATATTCCAAGTATTTTCAAATCATACCATGCAAGCACCGCACTGAAAATGACCAGATTCACCATGCTGAACAACGTTGAAAGCGAAGAACCAGTCAGGAAATTCTGAATACGCGTGTGATCGCCGATCCGCTGCATGATATCGCCAATCAGCTTGCTATCAAAAAAACCAATGGGCAGCTTCATCAACTTGATCAGAAAATCGGAAATCAATGAAATATTTATTCGGGTGCTAATGTGCAGCAAAATCCAGTTGCGCAAAAAATCAACCGACATTTGTGTAGCTGCCAGTATCAATTGCGAAATCAGAATTAAAGTAATGAACGCCAGATCCTGGTTGCCAATACCCACATCTACCACACTCTGCGTGAGAAAAGGCAGAATGAGCTGCAACAGGCTCCCCAGCAACATTCCTAGAAAAAGCTGTACAATGTATTTCTTATGCGGCGTCAGATATTTGAATAAAAACGAAAACTTTTGCCGATCGCTTTTTTCGCCCTTTAATTCATAAAATGCCGGTGTGGTTTCAAGCAGCAATGCAATGCCTTTGTTCTCATCCTCGCTCTTGGTGCTGATCCATCCTTTTTCAAATTCTTCCCTGGTATATTTGATTATTCCTGATGCAGGATCAGCCACAAAAACAGACTTGTCTGAAATGACATATACCACCACGAAATGATTCTGCCGCCAATGCACAATAGCAGGCAATGGCGCTTCCTCTTTCAGCTGCTCAAACGAAACTTTTACACCCAGTGTTTTAAAACCAATGGCCTCTGCCGCATCGCTTATTCCCAGCATACTCACACCATGTCTGGTTATGCTGCTTTTCTCACGCAGATACGCCAGCGAATAATTTCGCCCAAAGTGCTTTGCCACCATACGCAGGCAGGTGGGTCCGCAGTCGCGGGAGTCGGGTTGTAAATAAATGGGAACTCTCATTTTTGCGAAAAAGCAAGTATTAATTTTCAATAAACGAAAAAACAATAGATATTTTGTTTATTGGAGAATCGGGTTTTACCCCTGATGGCTTTTGCGACCAGTGAATGACATACTTCACTCTATCATCACTGAATCCATCCCATGCAAAGTACGAAACGATTCCATTGCAGGTAGCTGCAATTTGATCTGCATTTGTAAAATCAGTTGCAGCAATTGGTGTATAGCAATGAAATATAACCTTTGATTTTTCATTTTTTAACAATGCATTCAACACCTGACTAAAAAACAGGAATGATCTTGTTTCGGGCTTGTATTCACTTGAAAGAAACAGCCGGCCACGTGTGTCAATCTCCCGATCCGGAATAATCCAGTTGCATGTTGTATCCATCAAAGGGTCTGTTATTTGGACATAAGCGATGCGCGAGCAATCAGTATATCTATAATTAAGTTTTACACGTTTATGATTAGAAATGCTATCCCATCGTATACAAAAGCAATTCATGGCGTTGCTCACCTGCTTTCGCTTAAGATAGGACTGAACAAACAATGCTCGCTTATAATAACGAATAAACCAATCGGGCTCAGATACAGACACTTTATAAGCAGAATCCTGTACTAAGTTCGCAATGGCGTAAATATTCAAGACCGCATGGTCAAGCCTGACCAGTTCAAGCGCGAGCGAATCTAGAATAGAACAGGTAAATGACATATCCGACTGTGCCAAGGCGTCAGCAAAGCACGTTGTATAAACCGTGTCGCTAAAACTTATTTGAGTGACTGACTGATTACTAAAACATTTGCAACGTTCAAAGTCCTGCGCTGCAAGCGAGCTTGAACAAATAATTAAAATGAAAAATAACACTGTTGATTTCATACCAGAAAATTAATTTGAAAAATTTTTCAGATATTGCTCTGCAGTTGTATCAAAGCCCATTTTCCGCCTTCGCTTATCAACCGACTTTAAGTTGCGGACAGGATGAAAAATTAGTTCGCCATTACTGTCGCGCTTTAACTGTGTGGCAAATATTTGCTTTTTGTTGCGATATGCTTTGTTGCGATCAATATAATAAGCATATTCGACTGATGTAATCTCGCCTCGTCTGTATAGTTTCTGAATGTCTTTTTTTGTGTCCAAAAATTGAGCGTTGTCAAAATGCTGGACACAATTCATATATTGTCTCATTCCTGCTTCACCAACCTTTTTTCGAGTCGGCAAGCCTTTGATTTTTATTGTTTGCTGCAACACAACAAAATTCAAAGAATCTAATGACTCCTGAGCATCAAAAAAAGTCTTCATCTTTTCCTGATCTGAAAAATATAAACGGTATATCGAACGATAGAGACTTGTTTGCAAGTCGCAACTCGATAAAATACACATATAATCAAAATCAGCATCGGGACATTTTTTAATCACATTTGCCTGAAACAACATTTGCAAATTTGTAAACATTTTTACACCAAGCATTGAACGTATTTTTTCATCTCTGAAAACATATAAAACATCTACATCCGGGCTCACTGTTCCCGCAACTCGCATAAAACCTGCCGAATCGCCCAAAGACGCGTAACTGCTAAATAAATAATAATACAGAAAACCATCTTTTGAAGAATTCTCCAACAATTTTTCGGCTTCGCTGGCACACGTAGAATAATCTGCTTTGTAAAAAGCATCAATATATTCCGGAATAGAGTTGTCAATCACCATTATGGTATCATGAATTACAATCGTATCTGTTTGAGAAAATAAATAACTGCTTTGCAAAAAAAGAAAAAATGAGAAAATAAATAGTTTCGTTTTCATTTCCATTTGGTTGTTTTAGGGTTATATGAACAATTCAAAGGCTTTTCAAAAAGTTTATCTTCAACAGTACAGGCTCTACAATCGTGACAAAAATAGCGAAACTCACAACCACTGCACACAGAAATATCATCCTTCTTGATATGCCACCATTTCTGAAACTTTTTTAAAGAAATTATATCAGCCAAGGTGTTTTCAAACATTTTACCGTACGAATGGGCAAATAATGGGCAATTTTTTATGTTTCCAACTTCATCTATCACCACTTTTTTAAATAAACATGAGTTGTATGATTTTGAAAGACAAAAATGTGAGTAATCTAAGTTTAATAACGATGGATGGAAGACCCCACAATCGTTTTTGTTTAGCTTCCCCTTAATATAATATTGGTTAGGGGAACCTGGAATAAAATCACTTTTTTTACATCCAAAATAAAAGATGGAAAAATCAACATGGCTATTATTATCACCGATTAGGCAATTAACCAGGCCTTTATTCTCTATTGGTAAGAGCAATTCACAATGCAAAATTTGAGATTCTTTGATTTTTGATAAACAATGTTCAAGATGTAATAAACTGGCATTTTCAGAATACATCCTAATGCTTATTACTCTACAATTCAATTCTGACAATTGATTAATTGCTTCTGAATATATTGATGAGTTTGTATTCTCGTCTATAATTATAATTGCATTTTCTATTAAGTTGGGAGATTCGTATAATTCTGACAATATCAACATTTTACGGCTGTTTATACTACTTGTAACAATTCCACAGCCCGTTTCCACATAATTATTAATAAGATCATTCAGTGTTTTTTTGCTATAACGTAATGCTACAGTATCAATGTCATGTTTTGCAAGATTATGCAGTATTTCCACCTCCACTCCGGATATGAATTTGATATTCTGCCGTTGTGAATCGTACAAAATATTCCTTGCTACGCCATTAATTATCTTAACAAAAGGGAACAAAATAAAATAATTTTTCATCACTTTGATTTTTTGAACAAAAAAGGTGTTATGGGACAAACGTGCTGTCTTCTAATAACAACCCTTTTACACTCAATTGCCCAGCCGTTTTCCATATTCAAAACTTTAGAAAAACCTGGGTTTGCTTTCATGCCTTTTTTTTCAACCATATACGAAAAAAGAAAGTTTTTCATGACATTACAAATTCTTGTGAGTTACTTAATTGCTGAATTTTAATTAGATATTCAGCTATTTTTTTTTCAATATTATAATTACAAGGGACACTGACCATGTCAAATATGCCCACGGGGTTAACTTCCAGAAAGATTATTTCTTCATTCTTGCTAACAATAAAATCAAGAGATCCTGTTTCCAAATTCATATCCTTCATAAAACTCAATATTTTTTTCTTAGTATTTTTAGATATTTCATATGGAGTATAAGGTACCCATTCTTCATAGGTTCTGAAATCATGCTTCGTACTTGGAGAAAATTGAGAATGAATTGCCATTGAAAAAATCATTTCCCCAAAAACAAATACCCTTATCTCGAAATCCTTTTCTATACAATTTTGTATCAGTGAGTAATTAAATTGTTCTGGAATATTCGCTAATGTATCGACATTTATCGGCTGTGTATAAAGTATGTGAAATTGGTCATTATGTTCATATGGTAAAAAGTCCTTTACAGGTTTTGTTATAACATTATAACACTCCATTTTTTCTTTGAGTTGCTTCTTGTTATAACAAATAGAAGTTGTTGGTATCTTAATCCCATTTTTACTAGCCACAATCAAAGATTGAAGTTTATTTATTGGGTATTTTAACCTATTTCCAATTGAAGGCTTTAATGAGAACAAATAATGAATAAACGCATTGTAAGATTGAAATTCATCAATTTCCATTAGCTTTATACTTCGAATATTTTCATCCTTATTGTCATCAATTACCTTCTTTAAGAAAAAATCCGTCCTTCGCCACCAAACAGCAGAAATAAGATCATAATCAACTATTTCGCCTCGTACTTTATATACAAATTTAACACCACCATCGGATACATTTAATGACAAAATATCTAAAGTGTCTTCATCGAAAATCAAAGTATATTTCGTGTTTAAAAATTCAAGCCATTCGCACACGCGAAACACACTTTTATCATTTCGTTCTGTTAATATAAGTATCATAATAAGTATTTTATAACTGCATTTAGAAATCAGGTCTCTAAATGCAGTTATTGATTAAACAAACGATATTTTATTTAGGGCTATCATAAACTCTTCTAACATTTGTTTCATCTGTGATGATAGTTGGATCTGAGCTGCCATAAGTTGGATCATAGTATTTTGTGTCTGTGCCAGAACTTTGGCCACTTGTCCATGTTGTCCTTTCAGAGCATGTACCGCCCAATATGTGTTCTTGTCCATTTAAAATACAAGCAAGTTCGAAATTCTCAATGTTTTTTTTCATGTTTCTCAAATATAAATCCCGCCTACTCTCTCGCAGCTTTTCCGCCCGAGGCGGACAAGTCGGAATCGCTGTTTCCGCCAAACGGCGGAGTTAATTTATTTGTACCCACTTTCGCAGTATTTCCAATATTCTGCTTTTCGCTGCAACAACATCCGCCGCGGCGGATTTTTCCATTGAATAAACAATGGTTTTGATAAAAGACTAAAATTGTTGTTTGAAAAACTGGCTATTGAATGCCAAACGCCGGTAAAATATCGCCTTTTAACAGTGATTTTCAACGGTTTTGCGGTGTTTCTTCGTATATTTGCACGGCATTCGGTTTAATGACTGAATGAATTCTAGAAAGCCGGGGCGGGGAGTGCAAAACCCTTAACCGGTTTTTATTTAAGACGTTCTGAAAACCAATGACAAGTTTTTAAGTCTTATCTGTTTGTTTTCAGAGCACGTCTTTATGCCTTTCAGTGATGTAAACAGGAAATTAGTCTACAATGCAAATCACTTCAGGCATATTCGAAAAAATGTTTCTCTCTGCAAGAACTATCACCCTCTGAAAGCAGTGAAATTTGAGATTAAATTCTTTTAACGCAACAAATGTAAAAGATATTTTGTAAATATTCACCACCCCCCCCAAGATTAACAAATAAATAACATAGGCGATATTTTGAATACTTACATTGTGTCGCGTAATGCTGCTCTTTTCGCGCAGATACGCCAGCGAATAATTTCTTCCATAATGCTTTGCCACCATACGCAGGCATGTGGGACCGCAATCGCGAAGATCAACTTGATTATAATGAATAAAGCTTCTCAATACTAAAAACCAAATAATCCTGGATAATAGCCTGTCTTTAATGCAGTTGACCTAAAATGCTGCATGTTATTATTAAATTCTTCAATTTCTGCTGCTGAAAAAATCTGATTAACAAATACAGAGGCTGCATTATAGAACTCTATCTTGTTATAAACGAACACATCGTTGTTTGCAAGCATAATAATGTTCTCTTTAACTAATTTGCTAAGGGTTTTACTATCCATACAAGTAAAACCAAAAAAAACATTGTTATTCAGCACAAAAAGCCTGTACTTATCGTTATTATTAAAGTATGGATAGCAAATTTTATAGTACTTTTCAAGAGAATCGCATTGATTATTGACTGCATAAATTTTTGTCAAATCCAACATGCATGAATATTGCCCTGGCTCAAAGTTTTTTTCTACAAACATGTGTTGAGCAGATTTTAAAAAAATCTCACCTTCTATGAGTTTGTGATTTAATCCAAGCAATAAACCTTTGTATTTAATATTGTTAGCCAACTGCATTGTGTCACCTATGTCACTCCACAAAACTATGGCAGAATCTATTAAATCAATTGCACTATCGTATTGGTTTAACACTTCTGCAAATAATGAAGCTCTGTTTAAATATGAAAACGCCCGAAAAGGCAGGTTGTTCGTTTTAAAGTATAGATTGGTCTCTTCATTTAGAAAATACAAACACTGATATGGTGACGTATAAAACAATTTTGAATTTAAATATCCAAGAAATTGTCCATATCCATTTGACAATTTTGCGATAATTAAATTTAGTAAGGAATCAGGCAGCACAAAAGCTTCTTTGCCCAATGTGTCCCGGGCACAAAGAACAGATCGTTCAACACTATTCAATATTTCCTGTTCGTCATCCGACAAAACAGCTCTCATTAGCCAGTATGCAGCTGTATCATATGAGCTATGAGTTCGGAAATAAGCATTGCTGTCAGGAAAACTTTTTGGGCTTTGTGTGATTTCTTTAAGAAAAAATTTCTTTTGAATACCTGGAGAAAAAGAATCAATTATTGATGTGTTCTGTGCTAATGACAGATTTACAAACGCAAACACCTGCAAAATAAAAACGCTAGCTTTCATATTCATCAATTATTTTTTTCTCTTTTACCAATTCAACAATTACTTTTGAAACATCAAACCCTACAAAAGTGTCAAGCCAATAATGTGCTCCAGGTCTATTAATTTCAAGAAAAACATATTCATTATCTGTTGAGAAAATTAGGTCTACTGAATACCAATTTAGTTGAAGCTGTTTACCAAGTTGAAGTAATTGATTACACACTTTTTCAGGAAGTTTTGTCATCTCCCATTTAACATGAGCATCATCATGTACACGCCAATCATTCTTGGTCAAATTTGAATCTTGCGAGTGTATTTTAATTGGATAAATGTTGTCAAAGACAACCACAACCCTTAATTCATATTTTTTTTCAATATATTCTTGAAATGTACAGGGACTGTTTTTTATATTATTAAGCTTAATCTTATCTGAATGTTCGAATATAATAGGAGGAAATGAGTACGGAGGTGAACAAAACTCTCTCAGGCAAATTTTCTCATGCTTTGTAAAGAACCTTTTAATATCGCTTTCACAATTAGAAAAAATAAAGTCAGGAACTTTAAGCCCAATTTTATTTGCAATTAGATACTCTCCAATTTTATTTTGCCATTCCTGAGATCCATTAAATGGAACTGAAGGAATCCAAATCACCTCTCTGTTCACTAAGTACTCAAACTCTCTTATTAGTTGCCCCCACCTTTTGGTAAATAAAAAACTATTTCTATTTTTCCTCGGTGGAATCATATCAAAATCAAATAGTGGCGCAGGAAAACGTGGTGGAGTCCAAATGACGAAGCCAACATCGTCTAAATCTATCATGAAATCGTCGATTTTCAAAAATCGCTTTTCAATACCTTTGATGACTGAAACGATTATATATCCCTTAAGCACTAATTGAGTAAAAGAAACGTACACAAATTTCAAGTTATTACTAATAAGATTGTTTATTAATGAATAAGATAAATTTCCCATTTCAAATGAAAAAAATACTCTTTGTTTTAGATTTGAATCATATTTATAATTAGTTATGACAGCCTTTCGTACTGATTCTTTCTCTTTCTGCACTTCTTTTTCGATATTCCTTATTTTATCAGGCTTTGCAGGAGTCCATGTCCATTTATCAGGATCATTCTTGTGCTCTACTTTTATTTTCAATAATTCAGGAATTTTTCGCCCCAAATATTCTAAACCGAAAACCTTTTTTGACATATCTTTTTGATTACAATTACAATAAATGTTGAGCCACAGTTCATTGGGGTATGATTGTGGCTCAACGAAAATTTACTTAATAACGTCTAAACAACCAGTGATATAAGTGTCCGAAGTTCCTCCTCCAGAAGCTAGTTCACTGGATACATCTGTTGAATCTTGATACGTGTCAGTAGTTGTTCCTCCTGATGCTAATTCAGAAGAACAATCAATACCATCAACATTATTACCAGCAACGATTTTGATTAAATCAGCTTCACATATTGCTTCAACTGTTTTGATTTTCATAATAAAATATTTTGTCGCCTACTCTCTCTCAGCTTTCCCGCCCGAGGCGGACAGGTCGGAACCGCTGTTTCCGCCAAACGGCGGAGTTAAATTGTTTTCTCCCACTTTCGCAGTGTTTCCAATATTCAACTTTTCGCTGCAACAACAGACTTTTTCCATTGAATAAACAATGGGGTTGATAAAAGACTAAAATTGTAATTTGAAAAGCTGGCTATCGGATGCCAAACGCCGGTGAAATATCGCCTTTTAACAGTGATTTTCAACGGTTTTGCGGTGTTTCTTCGTATCTTTGCACGGCATTCAGTTTAATTATTGAATGTAACTATGAAAGCCGGGGCGGGGAGTGCAAAACCCTTAACCGGTTTTTTTAAGACGTTCTGAAAACCAATGACAAGTTTTAATTCTTATCTGTTTGTTTTCAGAGCACGTCTTTATACCTTTCAGTGATGTAAACAGGAAAATAGTCTACAATGCAAATCACTTTAGGCATATTTGAAAAAATGTTTCTCTCTGCAAGAACTATCACCCTCTGAAAGCAGTGAAATTTGAGATTAATTTCTTTAAACGCGACAAATGTATAAAATATTTTAGAAAATATTAATTACCCCCCCCTAATTAACATTAAATTAATTTATGCAGTATTTTGAATACTTGCATTATGCCGCGTAATGCTGCTCTTTTCGCGCAGATACGCCAGCGAATTAAACCAAATGAAATTGCAGATAGTTAATAGGCGTACTGGAATTTCAAATTTGGTTAATACCGTTAGCACATGTCATTTATTCATAGAGCTCAAGTACATAATTGACCTCTATTACACAAGTAAACACGGTATAATTCCGCCCATAATACTTTGCCACCATGCGTAGGCAGGTGGGACCGCAATCGCGGGAGTCGGGTTGTTTTTAGTGGGGAAAATTCTTCAATATAAAAATGATTAAAAAGTAAAACGATTAAATGGCTAACTGATTAAACGAATGATTAGATGCAACTCCGCGTTAATCCGCGCAAACCTGTCTGCAACAGGCAGATCCGCGTCTAATAATGACATTAACATCGTTTATCCGCTTCAATCCGCGTCCAATATCACTCATCGCCCCAGATTTGTTTGTTCAACCTCTTTATTTTTTTCTTATCCGGCACAAAGCCCGTTTCTCTGCTATACGTGCCGCATTCTTCTACCGGTACATAGCCTTCTTCGCCTTCCCATTTACAGATGTATGGATTATAGGTGCACTTTGCCGGCTGAGAATAAATATTTTCAGGATCCTTAATAAAGGCTCTGCAATCAGTACACATGTGCCGAAACTCACAATCCTTGCACACATCAATGTCATCCTTTTTTATATGCCACCACTTCTGAAATTCAGGAAGATTCACCACATCTTCAATATTTGTATTACTGATGTGCCCATAATGCTGCTCCATATATGGGCAGTTTTTAATGTAACCGTCTTTATCGATGCAGAGTTTGCGGTTGAGGCAGGTGTTGTGATTTTGAGACTCAGTGAATAATAATGTGTTAACGACAAAATAATCTGAATGTATATATGTACAATCTTCAAACGTTTTCTGATTTGAAAAAACTATAATAGAATTACCAACTTTAATAAATTCATTTTTCAATGAATTTAAAAAGTAAAACCTTCGAAATCTTTGATTTGAATTAATGAAACTATTCAGAAAATTTAAATTTGTATGACCTATTTTTCTTACAACAAACTCACATGATTTTATATTTGAACTATCAATCTTCATCCCAATAAATCTCATGGATTTGCTACTCATTGAAGATTGAAATCGAATTTGAAGATCCTGACACATGAGAGAACTAATTTGATTAAATGCTTTTTCGAAACAATCTTCTTTATAATAAATTATGCCATTAATTAATTTATATGGGAGGCTCCAATCAAGAGATATTTTAGAAAATAAATGCCTCTCGCCTTTTTCACAGAATAATCCTAATTTAAGCTCTTCAAATTTTAAAAACCACTCCTCTATTATTAAAGCATTTGTTTCAGATAATGAATCTTTTAAGGATTGATAATTAAATTTTTCTCCTTTACGAATAAGCGCTGAAATTGATTTGGGAATTCTATAATAATCTCCTTTTCCGATATCATATAATATTGATTTTATATATCCATCAACAAGTAAGCAATTAGGAAAAAGCTTAAAGTATTTTTCTTTTTTCATAGTTGCATTTTTTTAGAAATTTACATATCGGCTTATAATAAGTGTTTAAATAATCTAACACGGATTTTGTTTCTTTTATTGATACACCTGATGCATGTTTTTGAGGGCAAATTTCTATAGCTTCACTATATCTGATGAATTTATAATTATATGGCAAATCAAAAGAGTTCTTAGTTTTCATACTTATTCATCTCAATTAGTTTAACTGCAATTTCCTTTTCTATGAAATAATTACAAAGTTTGCTAACATAGTCAAATTGACCAACTGGGTTTACTTCAAGAAAAACATACTCATTGTTTGGGGTCACAATCATGTCTATAGAACCGCTTTCTAATTGCAATTGCTTCATAAGTAGAATCAATTTGTTTTTTATTTCAGAGGGAATTTGAACTGGGCAAATTCTTTTTCTTTCATACCCAATCACTGTTTCTTTCTCTAAGGTTTTACCATCAGCTTCAATTTTATCCCACGGAAAGATAGCACATGGGAAAATTTTATCAAATAAAAAGAATATCCGTAGCTCGTACTTCTTTTCAATATAATCTTGAAAAAGTGAATAATACAATTTGATAAAATCATCATTGTTCACATTGTTACTAATTAATGAAGTTGAATTTAGCATTATATCTTGATTGTTAATTTTCACAAACATGCTATCTTGAATGCACTTCGTAATTGTCTGTTTATGACTTTTAATAAATTTAAAGATGTCAATATTGTCTTTTGTAACAAGAGTATTTGGCACGATCAACCCAATGTTTTGAGCCTCAGAAAGGACAAATAATTTATTAATGTTATAAAAATGTGGAAAATTAATATGTGGCTTTTTCTTCAATGCATAGTATATGAAGTCAATAATTGTACTTCTTTCAGCTTTTAAGTGCCTATCAATTTGTGATGAAAAAGGTGCAAATACGTCATTGGGATTGGCTTTAGAAAATGGAATACTAATCCAACCTCTTCTAAACCAAACCACTCCTATGTCGTCAAGACACAATACTAAATCATTACATTTAATAGCAATTATTTTAGTTCCATTTTGTATCTTCAAATGAAAATCAAAATCATTTTCAGAATTCATCCGTACATATGAAGCATTAAAATATTTTAACCATTCAACTACGTTATGTGTCGAAACATCATCTTGTTCTGACAATATTAAAATTTTCTTTTCACTCACTATTCTGCATTTTTACAACCGGAGCTTTCTCCATTGACATGTCTGAAAACCACATCATTATTACAGGTAAGCCTGAAAATGACCCCGTTATATTCAAATCTGCTTTTGGTCATATAATCAGAATATGGTTCGAGATTGATTTTTTTTCGGTTCCTGTCAATTTTTCGTATCTGTTTTTTTGTGTATTCCGTTTTAACTTCAAAATACCTTTTATTCATATCTTCATCATATTTGACGTACCGAACCGGGTAGCCATAAAAATCCTGAATTGTACTATCCCCATTATAAGCCCTCTCATAATATAAAAACAAAAACCATTCGGGATGAAACTCGCCGGTTTTGGTTTTTTGAATTAACAAACTGTCAAAAGGATAGTCGTTATTATTATATTTCGGATGATAGTGCTGAAAAACAACTGCATATAGCGGTATCACACGAGGAACTATGCTCAATTTTCCATCGCGTTCATCAGGAAAATCATTTTTCAGAAAATTGATAAAGGATAAGCAATTTCCGTTCATTGAGTCCAAATATGAGGAGTCAATTTCATGAGTCAACTCAACATTATCATATAATCCAAAGAAAGAATTTCTGTATCGTTGGTCAACTTCCAGAAATGAATCGAGTTTCATTTTCATTTCCGATTTTGGTGGGGAATAATTAAAGATAGTTGTATCTATTTTTGAATAGCCGTTTAATTTTCTAAAATATTGTTTCCATATTTTCAATTCATATCCTCTCTCGGCAAACATCCGCAAACTGTTGTTTATTTTCAGAGAATCGCTTCCCAATATCATGTTCACAAGCAAATAATTGTAAACATCCATTGTGTAAGGACATTCGGAATATTTGAATGCTTTTTCATATAAACGGATAGCATTAACGTAATCACTGTCACAAATACATAATTCCGCACGGTTGATTATTTTGGAATACTGTTTTGCATCATGTATGCTGTTTTGAGAAAACAAAACAAAGCTTAAAAAACAAATGCTAACAAATAATAATGCTTTCATACCATAGTAAGTCAAAGATGCCTCTACAAAACAAAATGAAGTATTCTGAAAAGTAGAGGCACCCGGATTTAACAATCAACGACATTCATGATAAATGGATGCATCATCTTTTGTACCCCAATTATGGGTGTATGCCAATGTACCATTAGGATCGCTTGTATCCCATGTCCACTGGTCAGAACTATAACGCATTGCGCAGTTACAATTCGTGTTTGTAGCTGTACCTGCATCAGTTGTGGCACATCCATCAACTACTCCACCGAGGATGTTGTTTATAACACTATTTGACAATCGACAGCTTTCAAATTTTTTAATTTTTTCAAGTTTCATAACACAAAAAATAAATACCTACTCTCTCACAGCTTTTCGGCAACCGCTGTTTCCGCCAAACGGCGGAGTTAATTTGTATTTCCCACTTTCGCAGTATTTCCAATATTCAACATTTCGCTGCAACAACGGACTTTTTCCATTGAATAAACAATGAGTATGTTTAATGGCTAAAATTGTTGTTCGAAAAGTTGGCCATCAGATGCCAAACGCCGGTGAAAAATGACCTTTAAAAAGTGATTTTCAACGGTTTTGAGGTGTTTCTTCGTATATTTGCACGGCATTCAGTTTAATTATTGAGTGTTATCTTGAAAGCCGGGGCGGGGCGTGCAAAACCCTTAACCGGTTTTTATTTAAGACGTTCTGAAAACCAATGACAAGTTTTTAAGTCTTATCTCTTTGTTTTCAGAGCACGTCTTTATGCCCTAAGTGCTATAAACGAACAAGTTCGTCTACAATGCAAATCACTTCAGGCATAGTCGGAAAAATATTTCTCTCTTAAAGAACGATTACCCGCTAAAAGCGAATATTTATAAGACAAACTATTTTAACGTGGCAAATGTAAAAATTATTTTTCATCATACTTCTTTTTCTTAAAATTAATATTTATTTAACTTATATATGTTTTTGCATGTTTGGGAAAAGGTGGCTGGTAGCGCAATCGCGGGAGTCGGGTTGTTTACAGTGAGGAAATTTATTCATTCAATCCTATCATTTCATTTCTAATGTGATCCGCGCAACCAGCGTTAATCCGCGTCTAAAAATGTTTTAATCCGTGTATTTCCGCGCAAATCCGCGTCTAATTATTTTATCATCTGCGTTCATCCGCGCAAATCAGTGTCATAAAAATAATCAATCCGTGTTAATCCGCGTTAATCCGCGTCTGTTTATTTCTTACCCGCGTTTATCAGCGCCAATCCGCTTCAAATTATTGTCCATCTGCGTTCATCCGCGCTAATCCGCGTCTAACATCACTCATCACCACAGATTTGTTTGTTCAACTTCTTTATCTTTTTCTTATCCGG
>Ga0255347_1003243_pt1 | contig 21391 bp, 16 predicted proteins | sample wastewater_treat_2_FD_192479 | JGI IMG/M metagenome (GOLD analysis project Ga0255347, IMG submission 192479) | Wastewater microbial communities from Lulu Island WWTP, Vancouver, Canada - plant24 | ecosystem: Engineered > WWTP > Wastewater > Unclassified | place: Canada: Vancouver, British...
CTCCGGGCGGCTAGCCGCCCGGAGGGGCGGGTAAGTGCCCGGGAGCCTCAGGTCTGGGAAGGAAAGTGACCCAAAAGTGTTACCTATGTCTTGAACCTCATTTGTTACCTATGTCCTGACCGTGCCCAACGTTCAAGTTATAGGTGAGTGGTAAGTGGTGAGTTGTGAATGGTGGGGGGGGTAGGGAACGCGGGCGTCCCCGCCCGCTGGTAGGGACGGCTCGCCGAGCAGTCCGCGGCGGTTTCGGCGAAACCGCCCTACCGGCTTTAACACGGCTTTGGTGCGACAAAATGTCCAAGTTATAGGTAAGCGATAAGGTAGGGCTCGTTTCTAGAACGAACCGTAAGGCACTGACGCACTAATGAGCTTCTCTCTTCTTCACCTTTTCTTCATTGAGGCTGCCGGTGCGGTAGCCCTGCAAATCCATCGTCACGAAAACATAGCCGGCGTCTTTCAATTCGCGCACGACGTTTTCGCGGACGGTCGGATCCAGCAGGCGCGGGATATCGTTTGGGTCTACCTCGATGCGGGCGACATCGCCGTGGTGGCGAACCCGGCAATGGTTGAAACCAATGGCGCGCAAGGAGTTTTCTGCCTGCTCGATGCGGGCGAGCAGCGCGCGGGTGATGGTGGTGCCGTAAGGTATCCGCGAAGCCAGACAGGCCATGGCGGGTTTTAGCGCGGTCGGCAGACGCAGGCGTTCCGAAAGCAGGCGTATCTCGGCTTTCGTGAGACCAGCCTCCTGCAACGGGCTTCTGACACCCAGTTCGTGCGCGGCACGCCAGCCGGGCCGGGAGTCGTCCTCGTCGTCGGCGTTGTTGCCGTCGAGTACACAAGCGAAGCCTTTGGCTGCCGCAACCGCGCCGATAGCCATGAAAATACGTTGTTTGCAGAAATAACAGCGGTCTTTGGTGTTGGCGGCATATTTCGGGTCGCTGAGTTCGTCGGTGTTGATTGTGACGCACTCGGCGCCCATGTCAGCGGCCAGCGACAGAGCCCCGGCCAGTTCGCGGCGCGGCAGGCTGGGCGTGTCGGCGACTACAGCCAGCACCTTTTCCGCGCCGAGGACTTCAATGGATTCACGCAAAAGCAACGTGCTGTCGACACCGCCGGAAAATCCAATGGCGACTTGGCCGTAAGAGCGCAGCAGTTCGCGCAGCTTTCTTTCTTTCAAATCCAGGAGGTCTGTTTTGTCTGTCATCTGCCACCTTGCTGAACAAGACGCTGGTCAGAGAATCAGGTTGTCAATCAGCCGGGTTTTCCCGCAATAGGCTGCCACCAGCGCCACATCACCCGGGCTGGCCTGACTGACGGGCTTGAGGTTGTGCGGATTCACGATCTCGGCGTAGTCGGTGCGCAGGTCGTGGCGATCGAGTTCGTCGGCCATAATTCGGCGCAGTGTGTCCGCGTCACTAACGCCATCGGCCAGCGCGGCGGCGGCGGAGTGCAGTGCGCGGCTGACACCCAAGGCGCGCAGGCGTTCTGCGGGTGTGAGGTAAGCGTTACGCGAACTCATAGCGAGGCCATCAGGCTCACGCACAGTAGGGGCGGTCACGATCTCTACCGGGAAGTTCAGGTCACACGCCATTTGACGGATGACTGCGGCCTGCTGGAAATCCTTTTGGCCGAACACCGCCACATCAGGCAGGGCGATGTTAAAGAGCTTGGCGACCACAGTGCAGACCCCGCGAAAATGGCCGGGACGGCGTGCGCCGCACAAACCGGCGCTGAGACACTCTTCAACTACGCTGGTGCTGGCATCAGGGACGTACATGGCTGCCGGCGACGGCATGAAGACAGCAGCGACACCTGCGTTGCTGCATAGCTCGATATCGCGTTCGGGGTCACGCGGATATTTATCGAAATCCTCATTGGGGCCGAACTGTGTGGGGTTCACGAAGATCGAGACTGCCACGGCATCAGACCGTTTGCGGGCTTCTGCGACCAGCGACAGGTGCCCTTGGTGCAGGTAGCCCATGGTGGGTACAAGGCCGACACTCTTGCCGGATGAATGCTGTTCACGGCTCCACTGCCGCACATCTTCAGGTTTTTCAAAAACTTGCATAGTAAAACTCCAAAATGAAAGATACTAAACCGACGGGGAGCATGACAAGGGATAGTGAAATAAGGAAGAGGGAAAAATGGGAGGTAGGGGAGTTCATTAGTGCGTTAGTTCATTAGTGCGTTAGTGCCTTAGTGCCTTACAGCCTTTTTGTTGCGGGCTTTGCCCGCATTGGGGGGGGTAAGGTTGTAAGGAGTTAAGGCTGTTAGGGAAGGCGGCGGAGCGGACGGATGCGGGAGCCGAATGCTCTTTCAGCCTCACAGCCTCACAGTCTAACTACCTCACCGTCTCACCGTCTTCTTATTGCCAGTCACCGGCAGGGATGCCTCGCCGAGGCGTCCGTAGCGGTTTCGGGGAAACCGCCCTACCTTTTTTGCCTTTTTAAGCACGGTTTCAGTGCGACAAAACGGTCAGGTTATAGTACAATTTAAAGCTATGAAAACAAAATCAGTACAGCATGAAAAAATTGGATTCGCCTGTGCGCTTGCGATGATGTCAGCTTCGGTTGTCAACGCCGGGGAATTCAAAACCGGTTTCGCGCGAGTGGATATCACGCCTCCACTCGGCACCTACATGCCGGGCTATTATCAGAACCGCCGCGCAACCGAGGTTCTCGATCCACTGCAGATCAACATGGTTGCGTTTTCCGACGGCCAAGAGACGGCGCTCGTCGCGCAGATCGACACGATGGCCCTCAGCGATTGCACGGCTGATCTCATGCGTGATGCAATCGTGAAGGCGACGGGAGTCAAGCGCGACGCGATCCTGCTCCATGCCTCGCATACGCACGACGGGGGTCAACTTGCGTACACGTTGCCCCGTGGTTCTAATGCCAAGTCTGGTGACGAGCAATGGACCGATAAATTCAATGCGACTGATAAGCTCTATCTTGAGATGTCTGTTTCCCGTGTGGTGGATGCGGCAGTGAACGCGATCCGCGACCTGAAGCCCGCGAAGCTTGCGATCGGACGTTCCCGTGCTGAACGCATCTCCTTCGGTCGCCGCTATCTCATGAAGAGCGGCAAGGTGCAGACTAATCCGGGAACCAACAACCCCGACATCGTCAAGCCCGTTGGCACAGCAGATGACGAGGTTCAGGTTGTCCGGATCGACCGTGAAGGCGGCAAAACGATTGCGATCATCAACTTCCAGACTCATCCGGATGTGGTGGGCGGGACTACGATCTCAGCGGACTGGCCGGGGCTCACGCGCACGGTCTTTGAGGCGGCGACGTTCGGTGACACGCTTTGCATCGTCCTCAATGGCACGCAGGGGGACGTCAACCACTGCAATGTTCTCCCCAAGCCGGGTGAACTCAACGGGCTCAAGCGGGATTTTGATGCGGTCGACCGCGGCTACGATCACGCCAAGCACATGGCGAACGTCCTTGCGGCTGCCGCGCTCAAGGTCTGGTATAAGTGCGAGGCTGTCGAGGCGGGCGAGGTGAAGTACGCAGTCTCTGAGGTCAAGGTTCCCGCGCAGAAGGGCGATGGCGATCCCAAGAAGGATCTCGCTTGGGCGAAGGATGTCTGGGGGCTTCACGAAAAGAGCGTCAAGGACGGCGTCGTTGCGACAGCGAAGGACTATGTCACAGTGAAGTACGGCTGGGACGGTATGGAACTCACGACCGAAGTCGCTCGTGCCGGACGCATCATCCGTATGTCGGATCATGACGATTTCCACTATCTGCCGCTTTGGGGCGTTTCGATCGGTAAATCCATCTCGTTCGGTGCGTTTCCGGGTGAACCCTTCAATGACATCGGTGTCGTGCTCAAGAAGAAAACGCCGTTCCGCATGTCTCTCTTTACCTGTCTTACGAATGGGAGTCGCGGTTACTTCCCGTTCTCCGACAGTTACAAGCAGGGCGGCTACGAATCGGCGACCTCGCCGTTTGGTCCGTCAGTCGCGGATGATCTCATAGCCGGTCAGCTCAAGATTCAGAACCAGCTCTATTGAACCTAAAAAAAGTTAAGCCGGCCTCCGGGGTCAGGGCGAAAACGGGGTGGTGACTGGAACGCTCAGTTTATCGGTAGGGACGGCTCGCCGAGCCGTCCGCGGCGGTTTCGGCGAAACCGCCCTACCGGTTGTAAGCCTTTCTCGTTGTAAAAGCATCTTGAGGCGAACTTCGGCCTATACTAGCCGACGGCAGGCGTTTGTCAAATTCCGTTAGAAGCAGACCAAGATAACCAACCTGACATCTAATACGGATGGTGGCGAGGCACGTCATCGTTCGCTCCGGTATGTGTCGATGAGTCGTGGTCCGTCTGGGTCATGCTCATCCAACATCCGCTTTACGAAACCCTTAGGTTCCTCTCCGTCAAGAACATAGGCGCCCGAAAGGCGTAACTCTGGATGATACGGGCCTTTGCCCCACGCGCTCGAAACTCGTTTCTCACCGAGGACAACCCAGCACAGAGTGAGTTTTTCGCGTTGTTGCAGATCCCGCAGAGCGTCCGCGCGAAGGAGCAGTGCGCTTGGCCCAGCAGCGCTCGCTGTTGGATCCTGCGTCACCATCTGGCCTGATGATGTCGTGAACTCGGCTCCGTGACCCGTCCAGTGAAGACCGAGTTTCATCATCAGTTCATCGGCGGGGAGTCGAAGTGTATAGCTGTCATCCACCGAACAGTCGAAGTTGCCGGACTCATTGAGATACTCGACGGCGACTTGCCGGAGCCGCACGGGACAACCTTGCCCCGGTTGCGTCCAACCGTCATCGCCGTAGTACGCATTCTGGAAGTAGCGAGAAGCTGGCGCCCAACCGTGCTCACCGAGGAACATTCGGTGGATCTGAGGCGGTTCCGGCATCCAGCGCCCCCAGAAGTCGACCGTTTCCGACCACATCAGGAAGGCGTCCATGTCCGTCGTACGGATAAGGTATGCGTTTACGATGTATGAGAGTTCTCCTCGCGCTACGTCCGTTGGCTGCTGATCCGGTGGTGTTTTCTCCTTCCAATTGAAGTAGCCGTACCCATTCAGCCAGCGCGACCCATCTGCGGGGTTCACACAGACGAGCAGGTCTTCGACCCTCGGTAGATCGTCGACCTTTGCAACCCAGTCCTTGGGGCTCTCTCCATAGCCCCATGCGTCGTAGGGAGTAGCCCCCCACCAAGCGGACATGTGCCCAGCCCATGAAGTGCCGCCAGGAAGAGTGCGTATCGTGCATGAGGGATCAATGTCACGTAGGTAGTCCTGCCACGGCCCTTGGTAGCTCTGGTCGCCATCCTCGCGGAACTCTTCCCGATATTGAAAATGATCAGAGAGGAATGCCATTATCTCATGGTAGGCGATCCACTGGTACTTCTTGCCCATGCGTTCGGGTTTGGACGCCGCGCGTCCGTCGCCGCGCACGACGGAGCGTTCGAAGCGCCCGAATCGATCGACCGTCCAGCCAAGATCGAAGACGCGCTTAAGAATGTAGCGCTGCACTTGACCGAGATCAAAGCGTGGTGGTCGGCTGGCGGTGTATTTGTTTTCCTTGGCGTCTCTGATCGCGCTCAAGCGCGTCGCGTGTTCCGCAGAAAGGTTTGTTTCAAGCGCACGCTCGGCCTCTTCCTTGGCCGTCCTAAGACAGACGAGTTCGCACGGATAATCCTTTTCAATTTCGGCTTCGAACGCCTCGCGGTTGAGGAGGCCGATAGTGAGAAGTACATTCCGTCCGTCGCTATTGTTACCATATCGCTCAGCCAGCCACTTCTGAGCGAACGAAGACGACGCTTCCGCGTAGGCGCGATCAGTCTGCTCGAACTCCTGCCATGCTGATCGCTCATTATCAGAAAGGTCAGCGACAAGTGCGGCCAACTGCTCGGCAGGACTCGGAGGCGGCGTCCACGGTGGTTCGTCAAGTCGGAGCGAAAGATAGTTACGAGATTCGGTGGACCAGTTCGTGCCGATGATGTAACGCGCGAAATCGCCGGAGCTCATCACGGACGCGCCAATGGCGTTTCGGCCCCATTCGAGTTCACCGCTGTCATGAGAACCTTTAGACCAGTCAGGCAATAGCGGCTTGATGTCCTTGTCAGTGGGAATCGTGGGCCAAATGCTCTTGTATGGCGGGCGAACGCGATCAGGGATCACATTGATAGTTGCTCCGAGATGGAGGGCACGTTCGACGACGCCTCGTGCGTAGTCGCGCAAGAGGATGTGCGGCGGCGGACTTCCGGATTCGAATACGTGACGATACACGGCTGCGGCGAGGCCACCGACAGCCGCGGCATCATTGCTGCGCATCGCGACTCCATACGCGACGCCGTAGATACGCTCGGCAACGTACGGGTCATCGACATCCGCGAAATGGTCGACCAACCGGATCATGCCCGCGAGTCGCCCCGTGTAGAGATTAACGAGCGCCTTTGTCGCACGGTCGCGTAGGAAGCGATGGGATGTCGTGAGCATCCACGCGAGGGCGATGCCACAAAGATCAAGAGTGTCGTCAGCGATTTCAATAGAGCTTTCAACAGCCCATGCCCAGTCGACAATCCGATCAACGGCACCGTGATCTCCCCACACACGGTAGAGGTATGTGCTCCACCACGCATCACGATCCGCCATCCTATCTTTGCGCAGCCGCCGATCCAGAAAGGTCGCGTTCAGCGGGTGCTCTGGAACGGTCGCGACAGTGAGAAAGATATCCAGCGTCTCGTGCAGGTCATGCTCGTTCCTGCAGAGGTCGTTGAGCGCTGCCCGTGTGGCCGCCGAAAAGGCCGTATTGTTCCGCCAGATGAGGCTCTGGCGGAAGGCGTGGCCGATTCCCCGGCGATCCACCAGTTGTGGGGCGAACGTCAGTAGTTCGGTACCGGTTCGTTCCGCAACCTGAATAAACAAGGCCTCAAGCAGTCCGGAAGGGATGTGCTCGTCTGCAATTACAGCGGCAAGGATGCCGTCAGTGGAAAACGCGGTGGCCCAGTCCTGTGGCGCAGGTACTTTGTCGAGGAGAGCCTCTGCGATGATGTGATCGGCAAGGCGCTCATACGCAACGTAGACGATTTCGTGACGAGTCGTTCCCACGCGAAGAAGGGAATCTTCGGCTAGGACACCTTCAACAAGCAAGCCACGAAAAAGCGAACGCTCAAAGTCTCGATTAGGAAGAAGTGCGTCAACGACTTGGGCCGCTTGTTCACGTTGTAGCCACCGCTCGCCCGCGTCTACCAGTGTTGCCGCGAAAGCATCAATGGCACGGCGCACGAGCGGCGTTCGTGTATCGTAGCCGAGGTGTTTGGCCAATCGGGCGTTGACTGCGTCGAGGTACAAGTCGAACACAGCCGAAATCCCTTGGAAACCGCGCGGTAACCGCTTGTGTCCCTGTCTATTCAGTCCTTGGCATAGCGTCTTCAGGTATAACGGATTCTGAAACTCGGGCGCGAGAAGCGGAGTCGATGGAAGCTCCAATCCATAGTAGACGAAGAATGTCTTTGTGGCGTCGTACTCGCACTCGACAAAACCATGATGGGTCACGAAGAACGCTCTGTCGCGCACCTCTTTTGGAATGACCTCGTCTTTGTACGAACTGCGCACCGACAGAACGACACCAAGCCATGGAGACCGCTCCACCTGAGCCAAGAATGCGGCCAAGTGAGTAGGCCAGACCGTACGTCCGGTGCCCTCGTTGATTGCATCGATGACGATCAGTGCTCGCTCGCCACTCGCCTGTGCTGATGCCTCTAACGCTCCGATAAACTCCTCAGCGGAGAGATTCGCAAGGTCGAGGTGCTGCAATATCTGGGACCACGGGGCATCGTTACTCACGAATCTTTGCCCCATCAACAGGACGGTCGGCTGGTGCGCCTCGATACGCCGTTTTGCTACATCGCAGAGGAGATGCGTCTTACCCGTGCCCGCGTCGCCGCACAGTATAAATGTAGTGCTTGCGGCTAACTTGTCGGCACGGCGCACCGCTTCGGACGTTTCGTGCAACTCGCGCTCTAGGCGTTGCAAGGCGTAATCGCACTCTCGAAACGTGTCCGCACGATATCGGACGTGGCCAGCCTCATCCTTGGGTTGCTGCGTGTCATGTTTCTCTTCACGCTTCTTGAGGTGCGCGGCAAGCGCCTGCACTGACGCGCTGGCCGCTTCGATCTTCTCGATGACGCTTGTGAAGGGCAGTGGTCCGGCAGCAACCTGTGAAATCGCACCGAGCGCGTTCAAAACCGTCTGGACGGCCTCGGAGAGGCTGTCAGTCTTCGCCGCAGTCTCGGCGTCGTCGATTGGGTGTGCCGGGTAGCGAACCCTCTGAAGGGCTTCCCTTATTGGAATAGCCAAGGCCTTGATACGGTTGAAAAAAACCTGCGTTCTCCCGAATGTGTCCAAGTCTTCGGCGATCGGCAACTCGACGTGTATCTCTGGCGTGTACCGTGGCCCAGCCGCGCCGACGGCTTCGTCGAGGCGCGCAGAGAACCACGCTCCGTCGAAGCCGCGTTTGTCGAACCAGAAGCGAACTCGCCCGACATTCTCAGTTCGAGCGAGGCGTTCCAGCATCTCGCTGCTGCCCCACCAAACGAACTCGATGGTACGATTCCTTTCCTGCGCCCAGCCGCACCATTTCGTGACGTGCTCGTCCCAGCGATCCTTTGCGGACTTGCGTCCTTCGGTACGCGCATCAGGTAGATCGCGAGGAACGCAAACAAAGTAGCGAACCAGACGTGGGTGTTTCTCGATTGCGGTCTCGATGGATTGGTCAATCTGCTCCCATTGCGAATCACCGAGGGTGTCGATGTACTTTGACTGCCATCCCCACTCCGTCCCGTCGGCGAGGATCGCGTAACACTCGACGCCGGCATCCGGCGTCCCCTTTCTAACGAAACGCGCATCGGCAGGTACTTCCGCACGAGCGAGTTGTGAGCAGAGCTCTTCGAAGCCCTTTCCGCGATCACCGTTTAGCGGTCGAATCGCGGCCCAATCAAGTGTTATGTTACTCATGGTGTGCCGTTTGGTTAAACCTCATTCTCTGCTTCAATCTTAATCACCGTACCACTTGTTGCAACCATCAGCTTGGTTTCTGGCACCTCGTGATCCAGACCACATGAGATGAGAGTGCGCTCGCGTCCCTCATCTCCGTCTGATACGGCAGCGACGTCCCAGCCAGACTGTGATTCGGCATCTTGCTCGCTTCTGCGGTTCCGTGTCATCTCGAAACAAACCGATGAAATAGTATACATTCAGAAGAAAGGTCGGGGTCAGGATGCCCATTCTAGCGATGATTGTCGGACAGAGACACAAAGACGGCAAAGCGATTCGAATCCGTTCGGATGCCGCCAAAATGATGAGTACGAAAAGCAAGCACTTATTTTGGCAGATATAAATGCTGGCGCGGTGCCCAACGAGCCTTCTGTTCTTGCACAGGAAGTCGGTGATCAAAACCAACCCCAGTGCCCAAAATAGGGCTGAAAGCAGGATGTCCTTAACAAGGAGTGCAGCCAGAATAAACCAAGTCCATGCGGTAACCATTGGAGCCAGACTGCTTCGAGTTGTCTGCTTTGTGTTGTCGTGATGGTCATCAATGACATCGTCTACAAAGTACTTAATCATGAACATGGCGAGAGATGCGGAGTAGAAAAGTGCGATGATGGAGTCAAGTTGCCGCGAAGGATCGTCAGACGAACTATCAATGATGCTGACAATGATGCTGAATACGCTATTGCAAAGCGTGGATAGCGCGATTGCCGCGAAAAAACTGGCTGCCGTGAATCTTTTACTGGAAGTCATAGTGTTTCCGTTTCTTTCCAACAGTGTTATAGGACATACAGCCCCCGTTTGATGCGACTATGTTAGTTGCCCGGAGGTATATGGTCAAGCGCCCAATTTGTTGACCGGCAAAGCTTTGAACTTTGGATTTGTAATCCTGTTCTTGCCTTTCATCCACGAAAAAAGTAATCTTTGCGTATAGGTGTTTTGGGCGCGAAAATGAAAAACAGACGGTCATCAATCGAGTTGTTCACAGGCGCAGGAGGACTCGCGCTTGGATTAGAGCAAAGCGGCTGGCATCATTCCGCTCTGATTGAGCTGAATGAACATGCCTGCTCGACCATCCGTCTGAATGAGTCGCTCGGTCATCCCTTGGCCAAAGGATGGAGGCTCTTTCAGGACGACGTGCGGAACATTCGGTATGCCGAACTTGTTGATCGCATTGACATGATAGCGGGAGGGCCGCCGTGCCAGCCTTTCTCTCTCGGAGGAAAACACCGCGCGCATCAGGACAAGCGCGATATGTTTCCGGAGGCAGTCAGGGCTGTTCGCGAGTTGCGTCCGGCTTGCTTTGTTTTCGAGAATGTGAAGGGGCTACTTCGCCAAAGTTTCGCAAGTTACTTTAATTACATCATTCTTCAGTTGTCCTACCCGATGCTTCTCTGTCGGACAGGTGAGGATTGGCAATCGCACCTGTCGAAGCTCGAACGACATCATACAGCATCAAAAGAGACGGATCTTTCCTACAGGGTCGTTTATCGTCTGCTGAACGCGGCTGACTATGGTGTTCCACAGAACCGCCACCGAGTGTTTATCGTCGGTTTTCGTTCCGACCTTCATAAAGAGTGGTCCTTCCCGGAGCACACGCACTCTCTTGACCGTCTGCTTTGGGAACAGTGGGTTACCGGGGAATACTGGGAAGAGCATGGAGTCGCGACGAAGAAACGGCCAAAGTTGCCCGGTCGATTAGCGGCTCGTGTCAGTCGTCTTGAGGCGGAGTTCGGCTCGTCGCCCCCACCCGGCGAACGATGCAGGACGGTTCGGGATGCCCTTCGCGGTTTGTCCGATCCACGCGATGGGGATAACACCGTTCCGAATCATGAATTCCGCGACGGTGCCCGGCCCTATCCGGGTCACACCGGCAGCGAGTTGGACGCACCCTCGAAAGCGCTCAAGGCCGGTGATCACGGCGTACCCGGAGGAGAAAACATGATGGTTCTGTCGGACGGCTCCTACCGCTACTACACAGTGCGCGAAAGTGCGCGTATTCAAACATTTCCAGATGACTACGTTTTCAGTGGATCATGGACCGAGGCCATGCGCCAGATTGGAAACGCCGTTCCTGTAGAGTTAGCCAATGCTGTAGGCAAAAGTATTTTCAATCAGGTAGCTTGAAAGGATTTATGGCAAAGGAACCGAAACGAATACCGCCCTTTAATCCATTGGACAAGACGAACTTGGGCGAGAGCGTTGCCGAGGCGATGTTACAGCAACCGATTCATCCCCTGCCACCAGATGAACCCTTCATCGGTGCGGGTATTTACGCCTTGTATTACGAAGGGGACTTCGCGCTCTACGCGGATATCGCCGAACGGAACAGGGACGGGCGGTACAGTTGGCCTTTGTATGTCGGCAAAGCTGTGCCTGCCGGCGCACGGAAAGGCGGTTATGGTCTCGGTGCCGATCCCGGCCAAGCGCTTTTCCGGCGTCTCTCTGAGCATGCGGGGTCAATCAATGATGCCGAAAATCTCAGGCTTGCGGATTTTCGCTGTCGCTTCCTCGTTGTTGATGATATTTGGATACCGCTTGCCGAGTCGCTACTTGTCGCGATGTACTCCCCGCTGTGGAATCAGAAGATTGATGGATTTGGCAATCACGATCCCGGCAAAGGCCGGTATAATCAGCAGCGCTCGCCTTGGGACGTCATCCACCCAGGTCGACCATGGGCCTACAAGCTTAAACCGCCATCCAACGACGAGCATGCTGTTCGGGAGGATGCCGCAGCGTACATCGCGCGAACCAAAGCAAAGCTGATAGCGCAAGACCGAAAAGCGTCCCTACCGTGACTGGCGCTAAAGAAGGCTGTGAGACTGTGAGGCTGTGAGGCTGAAAGAGCATTCGGCTCCCGCATCCGTCCGCTCCGCCGCCTTCCCTAACAGTCTTAACCCCTTACAACCTTAACCCCCCAATGCGGACAAAGCCCGCAACAAAAAGGTTGCGAGGCACTAATGCACTAATGCATTAACGCACTAATGAACTTCTCCCCTTCTCTCCGTGGCAAGCCCATAGGCTGGACTTTAAGGGTGGCGGTTGGTATGCTTGCCGGAAATTTGCGTCTATTGCGAAGGGTAGATGCAGAGGATAAGAACGTAAGGAGTTCCATGGCCGGAGAATATGCTTTTTCGTTGATCAACGTGACCAAGCAGCATGAGAATAAAATCATCCTCGAGGATGTGAACCTCTCGTTTTTCCACGGGGCGCATATCGGGGTGATCGGCGCGAACGGCTCCGGCAAATCTTCGCTGCTCAAGATTTTGGCGGGTCTGGACAAGGAGTTTATGGGCGAGTGCCAGGTCGCCAAGAACACGCGGGTGGGGTATTTGGCGCAGGAGCCTGAACTGGATAACTCCAAGAGCGTCATGCAGTGTGTCGAAGAGGGGGTCGCGGGGTCGAAGGCCATTCTTGCCCGTTACGATGAAATCTGCGAAAAACTGGGCGAGGACATGAGTGATGAGGAGTCGGAGAAACTCAACGACGAGCTGGGGCGTGTGCAGGACATCATCGACCAGAACGACCTTTGGAGCCTCGACCACCAAGTAGAGATGGCCATGGAGGCTTTGCGGTTGCCGCCTCCCGAAGCGCCGGTGGCCCCGCTCTCCGGCGGCGAGCGGCGGCGCGTGGCGCTCTGCCGCCTGCTGATATCCAATCCGGATGTGCTGTTGCTGGACGAGCCGACCAACCATCTCGATGCCGAGTCCGTGGCATGGCTGGAGACCTACCTGAAGGGGTTCAAGGGCACGCTGATCGTGGTGACCCACGACCGCTATTTCCTGAACAATGTGACGGAGTGGATACTGGAGCTTGATAACGGGCGGACATATCCCTACAAGGGCAATTACGAAATGTGGCTGGTGCAGAAGCAGGAGGCCATGCTGCGCGAGTCCAAGCAGGCTGAATCGCGGCGCAAGCTGATTGAGAACGAACTGGCTTGGGTGCGCACCAACCCGTCGGGACGCCGCGCCAAGAACCAGGCCCGTGTGCGCCGCTACGAGGAACTGGTTGCCGGAAAGGTGAGTACGCGCGAGGATGACTTGCGCATACAGATTCCCGCTGGACCGCGGCTGGGCGATCTGGTGATCAGGGCGGAGGCGGTGGCGATGGGGTTTGACGACCGGCTGCTTTTTGAAGACATGAACTTTGACTTGCCGCGCGGCGGCATTGTGGGGGTGATCGGCGGTAACGGCGCGGGCAAGACGACGCTCTTCAAGCTGATCACGGGTCAGTTGCAACCGCTGTCCGGCACTTTGACGGTCGGGCCTACGGTGCAGATATCGTACGTTGACCAGTCGCGGGCGGAACTGGATCCAGACAAGACGGTGTATGAGGAAATCACCGGCGGCTCGGAGTATGTCAGTCTGGCAGGAGAGGCGATGATGAACGGGCGGGCTTATTGCAGCCGTTTCAATTTCAGGGGCGGGGAACAGCAGAAGCTGGTGGGGGTGCTGTCCGGCGGCGAGCGTAACCGTGTGCATCTGGCCAAACTGCTACGCAGCGGCGGCAATTTGCTGTTGCTCGACGAGCCTTCCAACGATTTGGATGTGGCGACGTTGCGCTCTTTGGAAGAGGGCATCTCTAATTTTGGCGGGTGCGTGATGGTGATCAGCCACGACCGCTGGTTTCTGGATCGCATAGCCACGCATATTCTGGCGTTCGAGGGTGACAGCCGGGTCACATGGTTCGAGGGTAATTACGCCGACTACCATGAGTATCGGCGTAAGTTGCTGGGCGATGCGGCAGATCGTCCGGCTCGGATACGTTTCAGGGCTTTGAAGCATGGATGATGAGGTTGTGAGACTGTGAGGCTGTAAGGCTGTGAGACTATGAGGCTGTAAGGCTGTGAGGCTGTGAGGTTGTGAGGTTGTGAGGCTGTGAGGCTGAAAGGCTGAGAGAGCATTCGGCTCCCGTATCCGTCCGCTCTGCCGCCTTCCCTGACAGCCTTAACCCCTTAAAACCTTAACCCCTCGATGCGGGCAAAGCCCGCAACCGAAAGGCTGTGAGGTGGTATGGGCTGTGGAAGTGGATATGCCGGTGGTGGCGGAGGATATGACGGACGTGATAGAAAATGTTTCTGAATTGCTTTGCGGCTGGTTCAGCGAGGGCGCCCTTGACAAGGTCATGGGAAATGCGGTGAGCGAGACGGAGCAGATCGGCCGCGCATGGATGTTGACCGGAGGTAAGCGCTGGCGTCCGTTATTGACAACATCGGTATTTGATGTTTACGGCGGCGCGGTCGAGCGGATCAGAGATGTGGCTGTGGCAGTAGAGTGTTTCCACAAGGCGTCTTTGGTGCATGATGATATCGAGGATAATGACGACGAGCGCTATGGTCAGCCGACGGTACACAACGAGCACGGTGTGCCTGCCGCCATCAACGCCGGCGACTTTCTGATCGGTGAGGGATACCGCCTGTTGGCGGGCGCGGATTTTTCTGATGCCGTGTGTGCCGAGATGGTGCGTGTGGCGGCACGCGGCCACCGCGAGCTTTGTTTGGGACAGGGTGACGAGCTGGCTTTTTGCCGCGAGCCGGTGCCTGTTACCGAGGCGGCGGTGCTGCGCATCTATGAGCGCAAGACTGCGGCGGCTTTCGAGGTCGCGGTCTTGCTGGGGGCGACGGCTGCCGAGACTGACGCGGAAACCCGGACGCGGCTTGCCGAGTTCAGCCGTGCGGCGGGCACCGCTTATCAGATACGTGACGACATCGAGGATTTTTGTTCAGTGCCCGGACGGGCCGCCGACATGCTATCTATGCGGCCAACGGTTTTCTTGGCTGCGGCTTGCGCCAGCGGACATCCTGAAGTGTGCATGTCATTGGAGGCGGTCTGGCGCGGCGCTGAGCCGGATGCCAGACACGGGCTGATCGAGGCGATCAATGTGGCAGGTCTGCGTGACCGGGCGGAAGTGCTTTACGCGCAGTACCGCAAAGAGGCGGAGAAGGCGTTGGAGGGAGTGCGCCACGCTGGAGCTAACCGCCTCTTGCAGCAAATCATGGAAAGTATGTTCAACAGCTAATCCGGTCGCGCCGCGCCTGTTGTCAGGACTTTGTGCCCTAGACGATGATATCGCTGTCCTCGCGATGCTTGTTGCGGCAAGAGGAGCAGTAGAAGTAGGGCTTGTCCCAAGTGGTTTCCTCTTCCCGTCCGCAGGTGTCACAGACGCGTATCTGTTTGCGGTGCTCATTGCGGCAAGACGAGCAGAAGAAGTCCGGCCCGGCCCAAGTGGTGCTTTCCTCGGCTCCGCAGTTTTTGCAGGCGCGGACTTGCTCTTCGCGCACGAGGCGTATGTCCTGCGCGTGTTCGTCGAGAAAGATCGGCGGCATGTCCTGGATGCCGGGGGTGGTCAGAAGCATGGCGCTGGTGAGGAACTTTCCGTCAATGTTGTTCATGCCGACTATCTGCACGCGTTTACCCATGGTCCGGACGCGTTTCAGCAGGGGGATGTAGTCGGCGTCGCCTCCGACGATGGTGGCGATATCATAAGCGCCCGGTATGGCGGCGTAATAAAGCATAGAGGCGGCGAGGGCCACGTTTACCCATTTGTCATCGGGCCGTGCGTGTGGTTCACGGCGGAAATCGATTTCGAGTATCTCGGTGTCGTAAGCGCACTGTAGCGCAAGAAACTCATAGAAGGCTTTTTGCTTGGCGGGGTTGTAGCCCTGCTTGTTGACAGGGATCGTGCCGAAATAATTAGTGCGCACGACATCCACTTCGACATCCAGGATATCTGCGATTGCATGGGCGATGATATCGGGTATACGTTTATAATCGATCTCGAACCCGCTCTCTTCTCCAAGGGATTCGAAAAGTGCTTGGCGGCTGTGATATAACCAACTCCCGTCAACAAAAATCATTGTTTTAACCGACATTGTTATTTCCTCCATCAACAAGTTTATGTTTTACATTTTCGCACATTGTGCGGCATTCCCTAAAAAGACTGATTTGTTGCAGTATCCCAGAATCCAGTGCGGTTGTCTAGTATGAAGCCACGATTTTAATCACGATTTTTTTGACTGTGGAACTTTGGCTGGTGTGGCGGCACGGCATATGGGCATCCTCAGGAAAGAACACCGCGAACATGCCTTTACGCATGTTGATCAGCGAGCCGGCGCCATCATAAAAACCCGCGTCATTTTCAGGAACGTACTCTGTGACGGTGCGCAGGTCTGCCAGCGGGGCGTAGCCGATCACCTCTTCGCCTTCGGCGATGAACTGGATGTCTATATAATTGCGGTGGGCCTCGTAGAGCCCGCCCTGAAGCGGCTTGGTTTCGTAGGATTGGGGGAGGGCAAACAAATCGTTGCCTGCGATATCCACGCGGCCGTCAGCGGCGGTGTAGTTGCGGCTGTCTTTCAGAAAATCGAAAGCGGCTTTGAAAAGCGGGTGCAGGTTTTCATAAACCGAGCTGTTTTCAATCGTGTCGACGATCATGAGGATATCCTTTGTTTATGAGTTTTTTAATCGCTGGTTCTGGTCTGAGCCAGAAAGCGCGCGAGGCCGGGCACGGCCTTGTTAATAGTGTCGCGGCAGCGTCGGTAGTCTTCCAACGAGCCGAGAAAAGGATCGGTGACGGGGCTGAGCGCGGGAGCGGCGGGATCGAACTCCAACATCAGATGCAACTTGTCTGCGGCTTCAGGGAAACGCTCGCCGATCTGCCACATGTGGGCGTCGGTCATGGTGACGATCACAGATGCTTCGCGCACGATCCGGCTGGAAAGGGTGCGGCTGCGGTGTGCGCCAAGATCGCACCCGACTTCAGCCGCTGCCTTGACGGCGTTCTCTGAGGCCGGGTGGCCGTCGACCGCGCACAGTCCAGCAGAAGCCGCACGCCACGGCGAATCAGCAGGCAGCACCTTGCGCAACAGAGCCTCAGCAAGAGGACTGCGGCAGATATTTCCGGTGCATACGAAAAGGACAATAGCGTTCATGTGTGCTCATTCCGGCATCAGCACGCGCCACGGTATGGTTCCTGACTTTTTGGTTTTAAGCGGTATGGCGGTAGAGATCATGCCCGAGGGAGCGGCAGGCGGCGTGATGCCGTCCGGTGTCAGCGGCGGGTCTTTCACGGCTGGCGGGAAACGCGGGTCGGGCTGCTTTGGTTGCTCGGCGCGAGCAACAGGCGTGGCCGGAACCTGTGCTTGCGCGGGCGGTGGTGGCGCTGAGACGGGGCCAGGCACCGCCGCGATGGTGGTTGTGACTGGGGCAACAGCGGCAGTCGTTTGCTGGGCGGGCACGGCGGCTGCGTTCACCTGCGGCGCGGGTACCGCTTTTGCCGCTTCAGCCGCTTTTGCTGCTTCAGCTTTTTTTGCTGCCTCTGCTGCGATCTTCTCGCGTTCTTTCTTGGCGTCTGCGATCTCTTGCCGTAGCAAGGCGCTTTGCTCTTGCATCTTCTTCAGCGCTTCACGCAGGCTCTGCATCTCGTTGTCTTGCGATGCCACGCGGTCGTGCATTTTGGCGGCGATCTCGCTGACGCCTTCGATTTTCTTGTCGACGGCAGACTGCAACTCGTGAGAGGCGCGGGATAGCTGCCGCACCGACTCCTCGATCAGCGGCGAAGTCTGCACGACAGGCGCGGGCGCGGGCGGCGGGGCGTTGCGTCCGGACAAGGCCACGTCCAAAATCTTGTTTTGCACTGTCGACATGTTGCGCAGCATAAAGATGCCGGCAGTCAGGAAACCGGCTACGACCACGACCATCAAGATCGCGAAAAAGATGGAAAGCTGAATCACGCGCTTGCGGGCGGCTGAACGTTCGGCTTCGATGTAATCCTGAAAAGCTTTCAGAACCGGGAAGGACTCCGCATTGGCCTGAGAGGCCGCGTTGTACATGGCCACAAGCTGGCCACCTCCTTCGCTGGGTTCGTAGTTAGCATTATCCGGAGCATGTTTTGGGGGTGTATCACTCATGCCATAAAGGATAGTTGATTTGTCGGAACGGATAAAGGAGAAAGTGACGGGTGGGTGCGATTCAATAAAATTGAATCGCAAAAGGTCAAAGGGTTCAGGGGAGAGAGACGATGTAAGTGGTAAGTGGTGAATGGTGAGGGGCGGGGAGTCGGGAACGCGGGCGTTTTCGCCCGCTGGTAGGGACGGCTCGCCGAGCCGTCCGCGGCGGTTTCGGCGAAACCGCCCTACCGGAAGGGGAAACGCTCAAGGAAGAAAACTCTTGGGGTCTGAGACACCTTTCAAAATCACCCGCGCAGCGGGCCATTCTTAATCATGTTAATCTTGTCAATCATGTCTCTCACCCTTTCCAACTGAACCCTGGCTCCTGAATCCTAGGTGCGGTGTAACGAAGTAAAACCACACCCAGTGACGGGTTCAATTTGATTCGCGTCTTTGAAGTGTGTATGATGACGGTATGAAAATTTTGGTTACGGCAGGTCCGACACGTGAACATCTGGACCCGGTGCGGTTTTTAAGCAACCGTTCGACCGGACGCATGGGCTTTGCCACGGCTGCTGCGGCGGTGGAGCGGGGTCACGAAGTCACGCTTGTGGCTGGGCCGGTCGCACTCGACACACCCGCAGGGGTCAAGCGCGTGGATGTTGTGAGTGCCTGCGAGATGCTGGAGGCAACGCGCAGCAGTCTTGCCGGGCATGACGCTCTTGTGATGGCTGCGGCGGTGGCGGATTGGCGTCCGAAAATATGCGAAGCGGGCAAAGTCAAAAAATCCGCCATGCGTCCGGTGATCGAACTCGAGCCTAATCCTGACATATTAAAGGCGCTGTTGCCGCTCAAGGGCGGGCGGGTCTTTGTGGGCTTCGCCGCCGAGACCGGCGACCCGACGACGGAGGCCCGGCGCAAACTGTGTGACAAGGGCTTGGATCTGATAGTGGCTAACGACGTGTCGCTGCCTGACGCGGGTTTCGCGGTGGAGACCAACCGCGTGACGCTGTTCAGCCTTGACGCGGAACCGGTGAGGCTGCCTCTGCTGAGCAAGCTCGAAGTCGGGCGCGCCCTGATCGCTTGGATCGAGGACAGAAGTGCGTTAGTGCGTTAGTGCATTAGTGCGTTAGTGCGTTAGTGCCTTACAGCCTTTTTATTGCTAGTCGCATGTCGCCAGTCGCCGGTGGGGACGGTTCGCCGAACCGTCTGCGGCGGTTTCGGGGAAACCGCCCTACCAAACTAGGCGGCTCGTGAGGACACCCGCCCTCCAGCACAAGCCGTGAAGGAACTTCCAGCGCTCAAGTCACCGCGAGGGGACTATAAAGCGCCGAAGATCGGCTGCAGGTGCCGTTTGTAGATATTTTCGGTGACATGGGCCGCGACAGTGGGGGCGTTCGCGTCCAAGGCCTGCAGGTAACGTTCGCCGAGTTCTGCCGCGATCTTGTATGAGACATGTATGAACTGGCGGAAGTCGGAGTTGAAGTTACTGTCGTCAGGGTTGTGGCGCAGGGCGGCGGCAAAGCGTTCGGCGCTCCATGTGCGCACCTCGGCGATATCCGGCAGCCGGTCAGGATGGATATCGATAACCGTGGCATACGGCTGGCAAAGTTCGTCGAAACGCTCCAGCGCCAGCGCATAAATGTCTTGGGTCACAGCCAGCCCCTCGCCACCCGAGGCGGCCAGTCCGATGACCTCTTCCAGCCATGTGGTGCCGGCGGTCTTGATATGGACACCGGCATCATGCCGCTTCAAGGTGTCGGCTATATAGGGGTACAGCGAGAATTTGTCGCTGCCAGAGTGGACGCTGAGCTTGAGGCCCGGCGGCAGGCCGAAACGTTCGGCAGCATAACGCGTGATGCAGACATCCTGTTCGAATTCTTTGCCAAAAGCTTCCGGATCGCCGACGTAATCAACCCCTTTGTTAAAACGCCCCGAGAATTTCGGCGCGATCGTCTGGGCCGGGATGCCCTCTTCGGCTACGGCGGCCAGAATGACCAGCAGCATCAAGGGCGTTTGGGGCAGGTCGGTCTCGTCCATGGAGACTTCGGTGACAAAATCGTCCTTGCCGCGTTCTTGGACGATGTGCTTGTAGATACGGCTCGCCTGTCTGACCGCGAAGAGGGTCTTGCGCAGGCACTCGGCGGCTTGGTGGCGCGTTAAAGTTAACGGTTCGTCGAACCCCTTGATGTCATGGGTTCCGACCAGATCCTCGTGACGCGCGATAAACCCGTAAATCTCCCCTTCGTCGGTGGTTTCACCGATGAAGTCAGCGACATCCAACGTGAAAAAGTCAGAGGGTTTAATGAAGGAATCAACGTTTTTGAGGTTGATGTGGTCAGCGTCGACATAGTAAGGCCCGTCCCATCCTCCGCTAGCGACGGCGTTGTCGGCCTCCTCCCTGACTGTGTCGGGGTGCGTGCCGACAGTCGTGTGTTCGCGGTTGGATTTGTTCCATACAGGGGCTGCCAGCACCTTTTCGTTCTGGAGTAAAAGGCGGAAGGCTTCGAGCTGGGCTTGCCCCTGCTTGCCGAAACGATCACCGACACCCATCGAATATTTAGCCAATGTCTTCATGCCTAATAAAATATCATAGTGGCGGTCGGTAGGCAACAGGTTGCGTAAATGTGCGCATTGGTGTATATTATGAAAGTGTTAATGAGTCCATAGCAGGCAGAGGGGGTGTGACGGATGCGAGCAGGGTTTACATATGTGTGCGTGGTGATGGTGCTGGTTGCCGTTAATGCCATGGCGGCAAAAGGCATCGGCAATCTGAGCGAAGCGGAGCGCAAACAGGTGAACGAGTGGATGGCGGAACGGGTCAGCACGATGATCAGCGCCAACAAGCTGGCGGGTGAGCTTGCGAGTGCTTGGAAAGACCCCGAACATACCAGTCCTGAGATCGAGGAGTTGCGTAAGATTTACTGGAAGCTCCAACAGCAACTGATCAAGACCGAACAAGATTTGCGGCAGAAGGTTGCGGAGTTGCCGGCCCTGCGCGAAAAACAGCAACAGCTAAAAGAACTGCAAGATCGGACAAAAGAGTTGACCGATAAAGTCGAAGAAAAGGTCAGCTTGCCGAAATGAGCGCAGAGGCGACACGCTAAAACAGGAGAGGACGGCAGAGAGGCATGGTCAGCAACAGAAAATCTAAAGGCACGAGCAAACCCCGGATATTGATTGTTACGCCGGAGATCACTTATCTGCCGTCCGGCATGGGTAACATGGCGTACCGCATGATGGCCAAGGCGGGGGGGCTTGCGGATGTCTCGGCTTCGCTGGTGGCGGCGCTTTTCGATCTGGGCGCTGATGTGCATGTGGCGCTGCCGCATTACCGGCGCATGTTCCATGTGGATGTGGGCCAGCTTATCAGCGACGAATTGCGGATCTACAAAAGCCGCCTGCCAGATTCCCGCATCCATCTGGCGGAAGACCGTTGTTTTTATTATCGCGACACTGTCTACAGCAACTCGCAGGAGGAGAACCCCAAATTG
>Ga0255347_1003244_pt1 | contig 21384 bp, 8 predicted proteins | sample wastewater_treat_2_FD_192479 | JGI IMG/M metagenome (GOLD analysis project Ga0255347, IMG submission 192479) | Wastewater microbial communities from Lulu Island WWTP, Vancouver, Canada - plant24 | ecosystem: Engineered > WWTP > Wastewater > Unclassified | place: Canada: Vancouver, British...
TCTGGCCATCCGCATGTTTGCCGACCATCTGACGCGGGGTGAATGCGTGCCCATCTTTGGCGACGGATCCAGCAGCCGTGATTACACTTACATTACCGATATTGTGGCTGGAATCCTGTCCGCCGCGAACCTCACCCGCGAACGCCTCTGCTACGAGGTGGTCAACCTGGGCGGTGACCACGGCGTCCCACTTCTGGAGATGCTGCGCGCCCTCGAGAAGGTAAGCGGGCTTCAGGCACGGATTCAGTATCTGCCTCCCCAGGCTGGCGACATTCCCCACACCCGGGCGGACATCTCCAAAGCCAAAGCATTGCTTGGCTTTGCCCCCCGCACCAGTTTTGAAGAGGGCCTGCAAACCTTTTGGAACTGGCTGCAAGACCAGATTTAGCAAGTATAGGCATTCTATCGCTTCTTTTCTCGTCCACGAATTAATTCGTGGAAAGGTGGAAAGGTGTTTTTGAGGTGGAAAGGTGAAAAGGTGGAATGGTGGAAAGGTTCCCCCGAAACAAGCACCAAATCCAGAAACTGCACCCCATAACCCCAGTCCGCGCTAATCCGCGCCTTTTATCCGCGTAAATCTGCGTGAACCACTTGACCCGGAATCCAGTGCCCAGGGGTGGCAAAGTCCGTTTGCCACAGAGACCGCAGGTCTCTTCCAAACAGGCAACTCCGTTGCCTCTGCCGAACAGACTTCGGCAGCCCCCAAAAATCGTGTCATTCCGAACTTCGGGGGGCCGTCAGATCAACAAAAGATCAGGTGAGAAATAAAAACCCCCGCGGCGATGCGGGGGTAAATACGCAGCAGAAAAGTCCTGCCATGGTTTGTTATTTGTTACGCAAGGTTGTCGTCTTACTGGACAATCTGGGGTTGCGCGTGACATCAGCTTTGACACTTCTCGCGTTGATGCTCAGAGGTGTTGCAGTAATCTTGGGAGCGATCTCTGTGTTCGCCGTCTTGCTGCCATCAAGCTCAGTGGAGGCTGTCACATAGAAGAACTTGTAGGGTTCTGTGCCCTGATAGGCATAGCCAAGGTCGCCGATGCCGGTTTCGATGGCTGTCCAGGGCTGGGCGGCATAGGGATCGTTGGAGCCATAGACGTTGTAGGATTGGGCTCCAGTTACCTCATTCCAGGTGATTGTGGGATAGCCACTGTCCAGGGCGATGGAGATGATGGGCGCTTCCACTCCCAAGGGATTACCAATGCCGATGTTGGCGGATATCGACCAGGCACCTGTTCTGTTAGTGAAAGTGTACCAGACACCAGGATTGGTGGACAGTGTGAGACCGTACATACCATAGTCGTAGGTAGGGTCAAAGACGAAAAACGAGTTTGTTGATTGATTACCGGTATCCGGGAGGTTTTCAATGGCTATGGCGAAGAAGGGATCGGTGATCTCCACGGGCTGCATGTTGCCATAGTCGGCAAAGGTGAAGGTATCCCAACCACCTCCAGTTACAGCAGCGCCTGTCATATTAACCGTTATGGGGGTGGCATAGTAGGCGCGGCTCACGGGGCTCGTTTCCACATCCGGGTCAAAAAGATAGACCTGCAGGGTAGCTCCTGTTTGGGGATAGAAGGTTGCTGCTTCTGCCTGGTAGAGATAGAGCGAGTTTCCGGTACCATAATAAGGGTTGTAGAAGATGTTGAAGGCACCCCAAGTGTTGGTACCAAGTGAGCCAGGCATGAGTCCACTATAGTTTTGGGCATAATCGTAATACACCCAGACAGGGTCGTCAACCAGGAAGACAAAGACTTCTGTTTCCCCAACATTGTTGTGTTCATCGGTGGCCTCTATCCAATAAAAGAGGGTATCTGGTATGACACCGCCAGCCAGGAAACCACCGTGCCAAAGGGTGGGGTCATCTGCATCCTGCGTCATTGCGCTGTAGTAAACAGGGTCGGCATCCGCAGTGCCGTAGGCGAAAAAGAGGTTTACGCCCGTCACTGCGCTGTCGTCAGTTACTGTGCAATCCACATAGTGGTTTTCATTCGGATTGGGGGTGCAGAGAAGGGGAAGAGTGGTAATTTCCGGAGGGAATACATCACCCGCGCTGGTGTCATAGACCAATACGTCGTCAATGATCCATGCATGCGCGTATGTGCCTAAATAACGCCAGGAAAGATAGACTGTTCTGTTGTTCCAATCCGCGGGAATGTTAACTATCTGTTGTGTCCAGGCTTCAGCGACAGACGTGGGGTTCCACAGCACTGCAGCCCCAAGTTCTTGCCAGGGCATAGCTGTGTTGCTGATAACCAGATAATTATTAGCATAATCGCCTGGATAGAGGTTGTAATCGTACCACGATATGGCATAAGTACCGGCGCCCAGTGTAACCGGGGTGCTTACCAACCAGCCATTCTGTTCATCAGTTGATCCACCCCATTTATGCCAGGCACTGTAACTACCGCCATGAACATAACTGCTAAACCGTGCCCAGGTCGGGGTAATGGTATCAGCGTCATGCACAGTCCAGCCGGTGGGTGGGAAGGTTGCACCCTCAAAACCCTCGTTGAGTAGCTGGGCCTGCAAAGCGACAGCGGCAAACACCACTGCCAGTATGATTAGAAATTTCTTCATAATGTTGTTCTCCTCTTTTCAGAGTTCTTGATGTGAAGAACTAAATCGATGGGAGCTCCCTGGCCGGATGTCCCGCCTGCGGCAGGTCCGGGAGCGGCCCCCGGTTTGATATTGATTCATTAAGCATGGTTCGGACTTCCGCGGCTTGGCCGGGCACGTATTTAGCGTGTACATGTGCGATGTTGTTACGTGCAAAGCAGTGCCTGGACAGGAACGGAAAAACCGATGCCAGAGAATAGTTAAAGCGGGCCCTGCGCCCGGTTTGTGTGGACGCGTCCACCCTGCCGGCGTCAATGCCCCTGTTTAGGCAAAGATGGTAATGGCGCTTGTCGGTAAAAACAATGTCCAATCATCTCTCCTTACATCCCGCCGCGCTGGCTGGCAGTGTTAAAAACCACGGCACAACTGAACGGCGCAGCATAAAACTAAAATAGCAATTCATTGAACAAGACCTATTAAGTCAGTCAAAGTCAACTCAATAAATTGATGTTTTCCGTGTCAAGCTTTATTTTTCAGATCGCAGCAAATCGTTTGAAAATTGCCTGCAGGCTGTCCTGAAAAAGGTGGACACGGGCTGGGTACATCGTGTTGGCGTGGTGACGTGCTGCTGCTGAAAATAGATAGAATACGGATGACAGGATCTTTGAAGGTGGAAAGGTGTTTTTGAAGTGGAAAGGTGGAAAGGTGGAATGGTGTAAAGGTTTCCCCGAAACAAAGCCAGCAGGCTAAAAAACCGTGTCATCCCGGGCTGTCGGGGTCCCCGCCGAAGCGCGTAGCGGTTTGGTGGGGTGACTTGACCCGGGATCCAGTCTTTTAGAAACAACCAACCAAACCCCGAAACAAAGCCAGCAGGTTAAAAACCGTGTCATCCCGGGCAAGCGCATGCTTGACCCGGGATCCAGTCTTTTAGAAACAACCAGACAGACCCGAAACAACCACCCCCAGACTACATACTGTGTCATCCTGGCAGACAGTTATCCTTGACATTTAATGTTCCCGGCTGAAACAGTGTTGGCCCTCGTTGGCGTGAGTGAGCTAAGTCTATATTTTCCGTAGGTCATCCTTAACTTGGTGAGGGATGACCTAAGGATGATGGCACCAAATGCAGGAGCAGCAAGGGAGGGCGCTATGAAGGAATTTGCAGAATATTGCCGTTGTATTTGGTGAATGTAATGCTAATTTGCTTGCGATATTTTTACATGATAGTGAAAAGGTGTTCACGCAGATTGCCGTGGATTGGGATTATGGGGTACAGTTTCTGGATTTGGTGCCTGTGTTTTTGGCTGGACGCTTGCCCTTGTCATGTTCGTTTAATTCGTGTTAATTTAAGGGCTGCCGAAGTCCGTTCGGCAGAGGCAACGGAGTTGCCTGTTTGGAAGAGACCTCCGGTCTCTGTGGCAAACGGACTTTGCCACCCCTGGACACTGGATCCCGGGTCATGCGGTTCACGCAAATTCTCGCGGATAAAAAGGCGCAGATTACCGCGGATTGGGGTTATGGGGTGCAGTTTCTGGATTTGCTATTTGTTTCTAAAAGACTGGATCCCGGGTCAAGTCACCCCACCAAACCGCTACGCGCTTTGGCGGGGACCCCGACAGCCCGGGATGACACGGTTTTTAACCTGCTGGCTTTGTTTTGGGGAAACCTTTCCACCATTCCACCTTTCCACCTTTCCACTTTTAATAATTCGTGGACGATTATTCCAAAAAGACTGGATAACGGCGCAGAACCACCTTCCTGTCCTTTGCGCTTTTATTCTGAATACCGTTTCAATTCCTAACTCTCCACCCGGGGGTAATACATACAACATATTGCCACAGTTGATGTTCTCTCGGAGGCGAAAAAAGAACTTGACAAAAACACAGCCCTTATGCTTTTTCTCATAATTGAGAGATCGTTTGCTATATAGTTTTATCCTTGGGCTACACTGGTGAAAACACATCGGGGTAGCGTAGCAGCAACGCTCTGCTGGTTTTACATAGCAAAGCAAGGAGATGTGATGCCGCGAAATTTGGTTTGTTACTTTGTTTCGTATGGGATCCAGGGTTTGATTCCTGTATGGCATCGCGTCCAAAATCCACACATTTCCCGTGTCAGAAAGACACATCAACAATCACAGACAATCATCAAGGAATACCCTACCGGCGTTTGCGAGCCCGTTTGTATGATAACATCGCACATTATCACTCCAGAACACGCCGCAAACTCCGCGAAACCATTCCTTGGGCATTCATGCAAACCTTCGAAACCTATTATGCGAGGCTATATCGCATAAGAATGAACTCACCTATAACCTCATCAAAAACTTACTCAAGGAGTAAATAATGAGAAAAACTCTTATTATTGCCCTGTTCCTGCTCTTGGTGGCTTTTGCCTGGGCCGACACATACACTATAGGCACCGGCACATCGTCCACCAGCTACAGCCCTTTCTACGGTTTGTACGATTACAGCTGGAACAAGATTATTTACACCGCCGCTGAGATCAATACCGCGGGACTAACTGGAGCCGCGGACATCTACGGCATTGGTTTCCAGGCTTACAACACCCCGGCCAACTATGTGATGCTGAACCAGAAAGTTTACGTCCGGCACACAACCCTGTCAAGCTACGGTACTGCAACGGATGAAACCGGAACCGGTTACCCAGCAACATCAGGCTTTACTCAGGTTTTCAATGCCAACGTGGTTTTCAATGGCACCGGCTGGTATTACATCATGTTCAACAGCCCCTTTGCCTGGGATGGAAGCAGCAACCTGGAGATTCTCTGGGAAAACCGGGATGGTGACTGGTATAGCGGCTATCCCACCCACTGTTATACTTCCACCAGCACAAATTACATGACTGTGTATAAATATGCGGATGATAGTTTCCCTACAACAGTGGGTAGCAGGGGCTATAACCGCCCGAACCTGAGGCTGGTAACCCAGACCCTGGATGCCGCTCCCACCGTCAATCTGTTATCCCCCGCTGATGGCGTCTATGTCTTCACCGGTGAGATGCTGACCTGGAACAACGCCCAAGGCATGGCTTCCAGCTACGACCTGTATCTGGGAACTACCAGCGATCCCTCATTTCTTACCAATACAGCCGATATGGTGTATTTACCTACACTATCTGCAGGGACCACCTATTACTGGAAAGTAGTGGCGCGCAATGCCAATGGACCTGGCACCGAATCTGCCACCTGGAGCTTTAAAACCCCAACTGCCACTCAACTGGTGGAAAGCTTTGAGAATACCGGCTTCCCGCCTGCTGGATGGGCCAACCCGGGCTCTTGGAGCCGCAGCACCACCACTCCAGTATTCCATGGATCCGCGACTGCGTACAAATCAGCTTCCACAACTCCTGCAATCCTTTCCACGCCGATGGTGGCCATCGATGGAAGCTCCGTCCTGGATTTCTGGTACCGCACTGGTTCCACTAACGGTTACGGCATGCTTAACGTGAAGTATTCCACCGACCGTGAAAACTGGAGCCAGGTCGGCGCCACCATCACGATGCCCACAACTACCACCTGGAACAATGCGTCAGTAGCTCTGGGCACGATTCCGGCAGGTAACTACTACCTTGCCTTTGAAGCGCTTACCAGTAGCTCCACTTCCAGCATCTATATCGACCATGTAGTTGGCCCCGAGCCGGCTGCTCTTCCGCCTGAACCGGCAAGTCTGATCTATCCCTTGGATAATGGCTGGACCTTCCTCGATGGCACCCTTAGCTGGACTGCGTCAATGAACGGGGGACTGCCAAGCAGTTATGATGTATATTTAGGCACTTCCAACCCTCCCAGTTTCGTAGCAAACCAAACCGGAACTTCGTATGCTCCCACTCTCGCTGCCGGAACCACATACTATTGGCAGATTGTTCCCCGCAACGATACAGGCACGGCAGCTAACTGCCCCGTCTGGAGCTTCAAGACTCCGACCGACACTCAACTGGCTGAGAGCTTTGATGCCACTACTTTCCCTCCTGCCGGCTGGGCTAATCCAAACTCCTGGAGCCGCAGCACGACAACTCCATATTATGGAGCCGGTTGTGCCTACAAATCAGCCAGCACAACTGCTGCAATCCTTTCCACGCCACTGCTGGCTATCGATGCAAACTCCGTATTGGATTTCTTCTACCGCACAGGTTCCACCACCGGTTACGGCCTGCTTAATGTGAAATATTCAACCGACCGCCAGAACTGGAACCAGATCGGAGCCACCATCGCGATGCCCACAACCACCACCTGGAACAACGCGTCAGTAGCTCTGGGCACGATTCCGGCTGGCAACTACTACCTGGCTTTTGAGGTATCCACTTCTACCTCCACTGCCAGCATCTATATCGATCATGTGTTTGGCCCCGAAGCGGCTACGGTCGTTCCAGACCCCGTAACCCTAACCGCGCCTGCGGATGCGGCTGTCGATGTCGTACTTAAGCCCACCTTCACCTGGACCGCTGCCACCATCGGCGGTATCCCCACAGGCTACAAGGTATATTGCGACACCAACGCCAATCCGGTCACCCAGATCGCGGATGTTAGCACTACCACCTACACTGCCACCACCGCCCTGGCCTATTCCACGACCTACTACTGGAAAGTTGTGGCTTACAATGCTAATGGCAACTCTGCTGACAGTGAGATCCGTAGCTTCACCACCATGGCAGATCCCACCATCTACACCTTCCCCTGGCTGGAAGACTTCGGCACCACAGGCACCAACTTCCCGCCTATGAATTGGACCAGATGGAGCGGCTTACTGACCCAAGACCCGGTTACCCTGACAAGCGCGAGCGGCTATTGGGTTCAGGACGATTTTGCCAATATCGTCACTAGTCCCACCAACAAGAGCGCCAGAATCAATATCTACGGCGCAACAACGATCAGACACTGGCTGATCACCCCGCCGGTGAATATGCCCGGCGCCGGTTATCAACTGGATTTCGATCTGGCGCTTACGGGTTATGGCAATTCCAACCCTCCTAATCTGTCCGGAGTCGATGATAAATTCATTGTCCTGATCGGCAACGGCAGTTCCTGGACACCCACTAATGCTGTGATGACATGGGATAATGACGCTTCTACATCAGGCCCGACCTACAGAGTCTATAACGACATTCCCTCAACTGGAATCAGTGTTACCATTCCTCTGGACAGCTATCAGGGTATCTACTATATTGCCTTCTACGCGGAATCGACTGTCTCCAATGCGGACAACGACATCTTCGTGGACAATGTGTTTATCCGCCAAACGCCCACCTCCGCTGTCTTTACCATAGCTCCCGCGATCACAAGCTGGGATTTCGGTATGGTGCCTGTGGGTGGTTCTGTAGAGAAGGAATTCGCTGTCACCAATACCGGTTCCGGCACCCTGACTGTTTCCAGCATTACCCAAACCGGGGCCAATCCCCCCTTCTCGATAGTTCCGACCCCAGCCCTGCCTTGGTCGCTGACAAATGCCGATCAACCCAATACCTTCAAGGTCGTGTTCTCGCCGCAGGCTGCTGGAGGACCCTTCAGCACGGATGTGACAATCACCTACAACGACGGGACACAGGCCACCTATACGATCAGCTTCACCGGTTCCGCCTACGCGCCTGCCACACTGCCCCTCACCGAGGGTTGGGAAAACGGACAGGGCACCTGGATCTTTGTGAACGGGACCCAGACCAACGCCTGGTACATCGGCGCCGGCGATGCCACTTACGGACCCTATGAAGGAGACAACTTCGCCTACATTTCCAATGACAATGGCAACACAGTTGCGTACACTACCGGTTCGGCATCTGTTACCCATATTTACAAGGATATCGCTTTCGATGCCGACTGCCTGGAATTCCCGCTTTCCTTCCAGTGGAGATGCCAAGGCGAAGGCACGGCCTGGGATAGGATGAGGGTATATCTGGTCGATACAAGTGTCAACCCCGTTGCCGGAACAGAGCTGACAAGCGGACAGATTGGACTAACGAATTACAACGTGCAACCCGCCTGGACAGCTGAAACCATCACCCTGCCCGGCGAACTTTCAGGTACTGTAAAACGTCTGGTCTTCTCCTGGAGGAATGACAGCTCGAGTGGATCCAATCCTCCCATCAACCTGGACAACATCAGCCTGACCGCCGTTCCGGTCCCCTCCGGGCCGGTCGTGGCGCCCAACCTGGATTATCCGGCTGACAGGCAAACCGATCTGCCCAAGACTGGATTCTCCTTCCAGTTCAGTTGGAACATAGCCGGTAGCGAACCCGATACCTACAACCTCTATCTGGCCAATCTGGCTGACCTCGATCCAGGCTATTCCTCGGACGACTTCTTTGCCGCTGCCATCCCCTATGAAGACATAAGCAGCCCCTACCGTCCGTCCTTCACTTACGTTTACGGCGAAACCTACGTCTGGACAGTCAGCGGATCCAACGCCGCGTATCCCGACGAGGTATATCAGTGGCCACCCTATGAATTCACGATCGAGCCTGATCCCACCATCATCCTCCCCCACACCCAGAATTTCGGAACTGACGCCACTCCTGTCTGGCCACTCGGCTGGACCCAAACCTACTCAGGCGGAGTGATCTCCGACCGCTGGACTGTCTCTGCCTCCACAAACGCCGGCGGAACAGCCAACGAGATGAAGTGCTCGTGGTACGACGCAATCGGCGTCTCCCGCCTGATCACACCTCCCATCGATACCAACGGCATCCCCATGTTTACAGCCAGTTTCAACCATTACTACAACGACTTTGGAGCTGGAGTAACGGCAAAACTGCAATACAGCCACGACCTTAACACCTGGTATGACACCGGCTATGCAATTATCAGCGGCTCGGGAAGTTTCGGTGCTTATGAGACCGTTACCATTTCCGGCCTGAACGCGCCTGTCACCTACCTGGCTTGGGTTATGGACGGAAACCACTACCAGTTCAACTACTGGTATGTGGACGACGTTTACCTGGCTGTTCCCCATAATCTGGATGCCAAGGCTGTATCCATCGAAATGTATCAGTTGGTTGAGCCGGTTGCCTTCACCCCCATGGCCACAGTGGGCAACAAAGGAGCACAGACCATCTCCTTCACCGTGACCATGACCATCGGCGGCACCACCCTGCCTGCCCAGAGTGTGACCGCCCTGGCGCCGGGAGAAACCCAGCAGCTTAGCTTCGGCAGCTTCACGCCAGTGGCAAACACCTTCTACGATGTGACTGTCACCACCAACCTGGCTGGCGACGAAAACCCTGCCAACGACACCATAACCGGCCAGTTCGTCTGTATTGAACTGAACAAGACTGCCTATGCCGACGTGGCTCATGATGCCTCAGGGGCGTTGAGCGGCCCTGCCACCTTCAGCCTGCGTAACCCCGGCGCCATCACTGATTTGGCACCCGGAAACCCCTACACCAATCCCGACAGTTGGCTGACTGCCGCGGATTGGATCAACGGCGGCTGGTGGGGAACCGATTATAACGGTAACGACTGGTGGCAGATTGACACAACCACCGGCGCGGGAACTGACAACGGCGATGTCGGAATCGGAATGACCGGCGTCGCTTGGGACCCCGTCGCCGACATCCTTTATGGTGTATCCTATGATGGCGTGAACTACGTCAACAACCTCTACACCTTGGACAGGCTCACCGGCGCGCCCACCCTGGTTGGCACATTGACTTGGGACGGCACCGCCTTCGACGGCTTGATCATCGATATAGCCTGGAACAACAATAACGGCACCCTCTATGGGCTTGATCTCGGCTACGACGCTGTATTCACCATCGATCCCGCCACCCTGGCCATTACACCCTTGGGCTATACAGTCGGTTACGACCTTAACTACGCCCAGGGCATGGCCTTCGACCAGGATACCGGATTCCTCTATCTGGCTGCTTATGCGGGAGCTGGTGCGCTGATGTGGGTTAATACCGTCCAGCCTGATGCTGATGGCCTGCTGGGTGAAGCCTACGTTATCGGCATCTTCCAGAACAACTCCGAGGTTGACGGATTTGTGATCCCCTATCCGCAACTGGCAATCCCTGACCTCACCATTGCCCTCGAGTCAGGCGTGCCCACCCTCAGCTGGAACTCCATTGTCGGCGCCACCGCTTACAAGGTGTATGGTTCCAGCGATCCCTACGCGGATGATCCCTGGACCCTGGTTGCCACCACCGCCAGCACCACATACGCGTACACTGGCACCGAACCCTATCACTTCTTCAAGGTCACTGCCATTGATGGCCCCGCCCCTGCGCGGACTCAGTTCACTGGCATCGAAAGAGTGAGACAAGTGATGCAACCCACCAAGGTTCAGTCCATCAGGGCTAAAGGACCGAAAGCTGCAGAAATGGGAGCCTTCAACCCCATTAAGAAATAAACCCCAATAAAACCCTGGCGGAACTTTCCGCCAACCAATATAAACCCCCGCATCGCCGCGGGGGTTTTTCGTTCCATCCTCTGTGCAAGAATAGAACGCGGATGACAGGATCTTTGAAGGTGGAAAGGTGTTTTTGAGGTGGAAAGGTGGAAAGGTGTTTTTGAGGTGGAAAGGTGAAATGGTGAAAAGGAGCTTTCGTGGTGAGGTGGTGTCGTGGTGACGTGTTGATGGTGGACGCAGCCCAGAACAAGCACCCCCAGACTATACACCGTGTCATCCCGGGCAAGCTTGCTTGACCCGGGATCCAGTCTTTTAGAAACAACCAGCCAGCCCCCGAAACAAAACAACACCAAACAATAATCCGCGCCAATCTGCGTCTTTTATCCGCGCATATCCGCGTGAACCTCATGACCCGGGAGCCTTTGGGGTGGCAAAGTCTGTTTGCCACAGAGACCGGAGGTCTCTTCCAGACAGGCAACTCCGTTGCCTCTGCCGAACAGATTTCGGCAGCCCAGGGGTGGCAGCACCGCCGCTTGAACGCAAAACTAAAAGCTACTCGTCCTTTACCAGGCGGAACTGGATGCCATGCCCGTAAAAGTCTCCCCGCCCGTCCTTGTCGTGTTCCTTTGCCGCTTGCAGGGTAAAGTCATCCAGGCTGACCTGTTTGCTGGCCGGTTCCCAGTGCCATCCCTGGGCGGGGGCTTCCAGGTGATACTCCCCCGCTGGGTCGCCCGCGAATTTATCGATCATGAGCACGCCGTCTTTCAACTGGCCAATCTTGTTCCCATTGTGGAAGACCGCGGCATCCTTCTTGTTGTCTGCTTCGATCTTCAGCACGCAGGGCAGCAAGCTGAGAGGTTCGCCGGGGTAGTCTTTTTCCGCCGTGTCGGGATACCCCCACCAGATGGCGTCGGACCCCTCGGGGATCGGAAGCACAAACTTCACCATGCTGGAGTTCCCGCCACTCCTGAAAACAGCTATGGACAGGGTATCGCCCGGCAGCCAGTCTCTCTGGAAGTTGCCCAGTTCAAACTTGGCAAACATATCCCCATTGCCATACACAAAGCCAAAGCCTTTGGTTTCGTGATTCTTTTCCACATCAAAAAGCCTGGATATGGAAACCAGGGAGCTTCTTTCATCTTGCAGGGAACTGCCATCTTCGTTTAGCAGCCTGAAATACACTGCCCGGGGATTGGGCGGATAGGAACACAGCGCGTGAACCACCATCAATAAAGCGACCGTTAGAATCAGTTTGTATTTAAGCATCTTCATTCTCCCGTTTACGTCTTTGCTCTTTTTCCACAGGTTTCCAAGCAAGGAACCATGGAGCGTATATATAATGATACCACGCGAAGCGCGAATCACTGCGCGGATCATGGAACGCCTTTTAATCTGACGCCTGATCCTGTCAAGTGAATTGCCCCACGGTTCACGCAGATGTATGCGGATAAAAGGCGCGGATTACCGCGGATTGGTGTGTAAGTTAGGGGGCTGCCGAAGTCTGTTCGGCTGAGGCAACGGAGTTGCCTGTTTGGAAGAGACCTCCGGTCTCTGTGGCAAACGGACTTTGCCACCCCTGGACACTGGATCCCGGGTCAAGCCACCCCACCCCACCGGATCGTTGCCGATCCGTCGAGGACCCCGACTTGCCCGGGATGACACAGCATATAGCTTGAGGACTTGTTTCGGGGGGAACCTTTCCACCATTCCACCTTTCCACCTTTCCACCCTTTATAATTCGTGTTAATTCGTGTAATTTGTGGATGTTTTTTAAAAGACTGGATCACGGCTCGCAGGCCCGGAATGACCCGCTGTGATCCGTCAACGGTAAAAAAAAGGAAAAAAGCAAATTTAGAACTTGACAAGATTAACAAGCCCCTTAGTCTGGTATTCAAGATAATATGAATACAAATTCATATAGTGTAATGTGCGATGGATTACCTTTTTAGGGACTTTCGAGATCAAACCCGGCCCGGCCTCTGGCCACCGGATAACCCTCAATGTCGGTTGGCCGGCCCTTTACACCGGCCGGAAAACCAAAGCTAAATTTTGGATATTATATCATTCTCATGGAGGAATGTTATGAAGAAACTTATATTGCCGCTGTTGCTCCTGGTTGCCTTTGGCATGCTGGCAGCGGTTGAATCAGACACTTCCGCGATCGTCGGATACGTCAAATACCCCTGCGTTGCAGGTCTTAACACAATCGCCCTACCCATGCAGCAAGGTTATACCATGGCTTCCGAAGTCGGCGACGCCATACCTTCAACCATGGTTGCCGCGTGGGACCCTGCTGCTGAAGCTTGGGACGGTATCAACGCCTTCCCCTGGGGCGGCTGGGATGGAACGGACTTTGCCGTAGCACCAGGTGATCCCTTGTTGATCAGCGTTGACGCCGCTACTGATTTCTACAGCATCGGCGACCTGCCGGCTCCTGCCACTTACAGTTTGGTGGCTGGGTTGAATACCCTTATGGTTCCTCTTAACAAGAGCGCCCTGAACATGGCTTCCCTAATCGGCGATGACATACCCTCGACCATGGTTGCCGCGTGGGACCCTGCAACTGAAGCTTGGGCAGGAATCAACGCTTTCCCTTGGGGCGGCTGGGACGGAACTGACTTCGCCACCACGATCGGCATGCCCTTGCTCGTAAGCGTTGACGCTGCCAGCACCTGGCCAGCCCGGGCTGCCTCCCAAAACATCTTCAACGTCAAATCTAAATAAAAGGAGTAAAACATGAAAAGGTTATTGTTAATAGCCATTGTCCTCTCCATGGCTGTCTTTGCCTCAGCTTATTCTTATAGGATGATAAACCAGCAGATTATGTTGGAAACATTGGATATCATGACCTATGTCACTGCTGCGGCAGGAACACATGATGCCAACTGGCAGCTGGATGTCACCGATGGCATAGACGTTGTTTCGACAACAACTCATTTGCCACAATTCTGCAGAGTTGAAACCAAATCAGGCCCCACCGGACTGGCCGCTTGGGCTACTGTTGACATGCAAGCATTTACAACAACTTCTGGCCCCAGCGCTGGCACGGAAATCACCTGGACCCTGACTTACCTTCCCAACACGGATGAAGCGACTAATAAGATTGTCTTTAGCTTTGTCCTCCCCACAGGTACCTCAGCTGTCTGGAGAGCAACTCACAACGGCTTGCATTTGGTGATGCCTGACAGCATCATCCTTGGTGCCGCACCCGCAGACCAAACCCTGACCATCACCTCCGAGCCCACCAACCAACCCATCTGGATGAACGGAGCAGACTCCGGTTTCACAACTCCGCACGATTTCGTGAATCCAGTCGTAGGTTCGGTCTTCACCATTAACAATGCCGCCTACACCTGGGAACCCGTGAACTACACCGTTCCGGAAGGATTCGTGACCGCAACTGTCAACTTCGTTGGCACCCTGGTCCCTGACACCTTCGCCTACAACCTGTATGTGAATGGCCCCGATGGATACGCGGTTACTGGCCCTGTTGCCGGAACAACAGATTATGTAGCCACCAACGCCGACGTTACCGCGCTGGTTGGTGAATACACCATCGCTGATGCCCCGGAAAACTACCACTGGGAAGTCAACCCCATCAACGTTGTTGCCGACGACTTTGTCGAGCAAACCGGTGGTAAGATCACCAGGGCGCACCGTATTTTCAACCACACCATCGAATTCGTGCTGGCTCCCAATCCTCCCATCACCTACACCGTGAACGTTGCTGGTCCTGCCGGCTACTCCGTGAATGGCGTGGATTTCCCTGCCGTGTTCACCGATAGCAACGACTACACCAACGACCTCATCGGCACCGTCCTGACTCCCTCTGCCGCTCCTGCCGGTTACCATTGGGAGCCTGCGCAGATCACAGTGGCTGCTGCCGATTTCGTGAACAACGTTGCCAACTACACATTCGAACTTGTGGAAGACGCACCCCAGGCCTTCACCATCACCATCGTTGCACAAGATAGTGAAACCAACGCTCCGCTGAATGCTCGCATCCTTATCGACGGTGTCTATACCGGCTTCACCACTCCCTATACCTTCACCCAAGGCGTGGATTATGTCGGTGGAACATACACCCTGGAGCTTGAAGGCTACTCCGCCTGGCTGCCCGTGGACATCGTGTTCCCGGCTGAGCTGACACAAGACTACCCAGAGCCGTATGTCTTCAACGGCATTCGCGATCAAGTTACCCCCGTGGAACTGAGCAGCTTCAGCGCCACCCTTACCGCCAACCTGTTTGTGAAACTCACCTGGGTCAGCCAGTCTGAGACCAACATGGTCGGCTACAGGGTCTATCGCAACACCAGCGCTGACTTTGCCACCGCTGAGATGCTTGATATCCCGATGGTGCCCGCCACCAACACCAGCAGCACCCAAACCTATTCCGTCACCGACAACGGCGTGCTTGCTAACAACACCTACTACTACTGGCTGGAATCCATTGATTACAGCGAGCCCCAGTTCTTCGGACCCACCTCGGTGTTCGTGGAATCTGTCACTCCTCCTGTGACCAACCACACCATGATCGTGAAGAGCGGTCCCAACCCCTTCAAGGTCGGCGAGACTTATAATATCGAGCTGAACGTGAAGACCGGCGAGACCGGAACCGTCACCATCTACAACGTGATTGGCCAGGTCGTTCGCACCTACAGTGTGACCGGCGGATCCAACCAAATCGTGAAATGGGATGGCAAAGACAGCAGAGGCAATACCTGCGGAAGCGGTATCTACTTCTACAAACTGAGCACTCCCACTGCCAACCAGAGCAAAAAGATCGTCGTGGTCAAATAAGACCTGACAGTCTCTGCAATATACGCCCCGGCTTTATGCCGGGGCTTTTTTGCTTTTTCATTAAAGACAGCTATTATATATTATGCAAGGAGGACGCCGATGGCTGATGATTTGGTATTAAACCCGGGGCAGGGCCCTGCTTTGAAACCTTCGCCATGGGTGGGGTCTTCCTGGGGTCAACCTTATAATTTATAAGGATGACCTAAGGATGATGGCATAAGCGCTTGTGGCATCGAAGGATGGCGGCATGAGGGGGGTAGTGGCGTGGTGACGTGGCGATAGAACGTGGAAAGGTGGAAAGGTGAAATGGTGAAAAGGAGCCCCTGACAGACTTTAGTGGTGACGTGTTGCCGTGATGACGCGGTGTATAGTCTGGTTTGATTTATTGCTTGGTCGGGTGCTTGTTTCTAAATGACTGGATCCCGGGTCAAGCAAGCTTGCCCAGGATGACAAGATATGTTGCTTGGTTGGCATTGTTTCAGGGCTGGGTGCTGTGATGCGGCTTTAAAAGACTGGATCCCGGGTCAAGCAAGCTTGCCCGGGATGACACGGTAAATTGCCTGGTGGATTTGTTTAGGGACAGGCAGGAACGCTTTCTTGTTTTACCATAGTAATCCGTAAATCAGTTAAATCAGTCAATCCGTATATGATTGGCATGCCAGGCAAATACGGATGAAACGGATTACACGGATTAACGGATAAATCGTTGTGCCTTGTGTTTCTCTCACCATTTCAGCTTTCTACCTTCAAATATCCGCGCCAATCAGCGTGAACACCTCAGACTTGTTTCGGGGGAACCTTTCCACCATTCCACCTTTCCACCTTTCCACCTCAAAACACTTTTCCACCTTTCCACCAAAACAGCTATTCAAAGTAGTAGATCGCCTGTATGGGATCGATGCTGGCGGCCTTGATGGCGGGGTAGAGTCCGGAGAGAAAGCCTGTGAGGATGGAGAAAAAGAGTCCCAGCACCACACCCTGGAGGGGCAGGTAAAGGGGAAAATTGATGGCTTTGCCGATGAGGGTCAGGATCAGCCAGGCCAGGGCAATGCCCAGCAAGGCTCCCAGGGTGGCAAGCAGGATGGCTTCCAGGATAAAATAGACAAAGATATCCCGGTCGGTGGCGCCGATGCTTTTGCGCACCCCGATCTCGGTCATGCGTTCCTGGATAGAGATCAGCAGGGTGCTGAAAAGCCCGATGCCGCCCACGATCAGCGAGATGGAGGCGATGGCGATGAGGGTGATGTTCCATTTTTCCATGAAGCCGCTGATCTCCTCGGTGATGGTGAGCATCATCTGGCCGATATCCAGGAAGCCGAAGTTGGGATACATGCTGTGGCGGGCAAGCAGCAGTTGGCGCGCCTGGTTCTTCATGGCGGAGAATTCCTGCTCCGAGCGCGCCTGCAGGTAGATCATGTGGATGCCTTTGTTGGTTCCGAAATTGTAAACCCCATATTTGAGGGGGACATACACCGCGCTGAGATCCTGCCTGCGTTCCCAGTTGTTGAAGTTCATGTCGTTGTCTTTGTTGATCTGGTCTTCCGCCAGCACGCCCACGATCTGGAAGCGGCGGTCTCCCAGTTGCAGGGGCTTGCCCACCGGATTGGCGGAGCCAAAATGCTCCCTGGCAAAATGGTAGCCCAGCACAAGGACCGGGAGCAGGTTGTCGTCTTCATAGCGGTTGTAGTAGCGCCCCTGCAGCAAGGCATAACTTTTGTTGGTAAAATACTCCTGGTCGGTGGCCCGCAGGCGCACCTGGATGTCTTTGTTGCCCAGGCGCAGGATCGAGCTGCTTTCGATCATGGCATAGCTGCTTTTGAGGGGCAGTTGACGCTTGAGCGCCAGATAGTCCTCATAGTTGAGGCTGTGCACGCTCTGTCCTGCCCGGCGCAAGGTCCGGCGCGTTCCCCGACCCCCGGAATCCATCTGCATCTGATCGGCGGTGACCACCACGGAATAGTTCCAGCCCATGCCTTCCATATTCTGGTTGATGAGCTTTTTGAGGGCGTAAACGCTGGAGAACATGCTCACCACCGCCAGCACGCCTATCACGATGCCCGTGAGGGTGAGCAGCGAGCGCAGCTTGTGGCTGAGGATGCTCTGCAGCGCGCTTTGCAGGGCGTCCCAGGCGGGAACCCTCCGCCTCAGGCCATGGTCTTTTTGCATTTGGGACACTGCTTGTATTCGCCCAGGGCTTTGGAGTATTTTTCGTAAAGGAAGGGATTGCCGCAATCGGGGCAGGCAATGGCCAGCGGTTTATCGTTGGTAATGAACTTGCAATCGGGATAGCGGGTGCAGGAGAAGAAGGTTCCCCCTTTTTTGTTGCGCCGCTGGGTCAGCTCTCCCTGGCCGCAGTCGGGGCACTTGACGCCGGTGGTGATGGGGCGGGTGAATTTGCATTTGGGGTAGTTGCTGCAGGCGATGAAAGCGCCGTAGCGGCCTCTCTTTTCCTGCAGGGGTGAACCGCACTGGGGACACTTTTCGTCCAGCGTCCGGGGTTCCCTGGCTTCTTCGATATGGATCTTGCCGTCTTTGTCGCGGCTGAAGTTTTTGATGTTTTTGCAGGCGGGAAAACGGTTGCAAGAGAGGAACTCGCCGCCTTTGGAACGCCTCACCACCAGTTTGCCTTGCTGGCATTTGTCACAGATAATGTCCGTTGCTTCGGTGAAGGACGCCTTTTCCTTTTTGAGGTCAACACTCTTCACCAGCTTCATCAGCTCGTCGTAATAGCCGCTTACCAGCGTGTGCCACACAGTCCGCCCCTCTTCCACGCCGTCCAGCTCGCTTTCCATGTTCGCGGTGAACCTCACGTTGAAGATGGGGTCGAATTTACTCACCAAAAAGCTGTTCACATCGGTGCCGAGGGGGGTGGGGACGAAGCTCTTCTTTTCCATGCCCACATATTTGCGCTTGCGGAGGGTGCTGATGATGGCGGCATAGGTGGAGGGCCTGCCGATGCCCTGGGCTTCCAGCTCCTTGATCAGCGAGGCTTCGGTGAAACGCGAGGGAGGCGAGGTGAAGTGCTGGGACTTTTTGAGTTCATCGTGCTCCAGTTCGTCCTTGCTTTTGTAACCGGAATCGATCTGCTCTCCGCTGACAATCGTCACGTGGGGATAGGCTTTCAGGAAGCCCTCTTCCAACACCTTGCTGCCCGAGGCGGCAAAGACAGCTTCACCCAGTTCGATGGAGGCGGTGGTGGTTTCCAGCCTGGCGGGGATCATCTGGGTGGCCACAAAGCGTTGCCAGATGAGGGTGTAAAGCTTGTATTGGTCTTTGCTGAGGCTGGCCTCCACGCTTTCCGGGGTGTGGAAGGTGTCGGTCGGGCGGATCGCCTCGTGGGCGTCCTGGGCGCTAGATTTGTTTTTGTAGGTGCGAACCTGGGCATGAACGGCATTTTCGCCAAAGCGGTCTTTGATCAGTGCCCGGCAGTTCTGTTGGGCTTGTTCGGCAATGCGCGTGCTGTCGGTGCGCATATAGGTGATCAAACCGGTGCTTTCGCCCTTGAGGCTGATCCCTTCGTAAAGTTCCTGGGCGATCCGCATGGTTTTGTCGGAGGAAAAGCCCAGAATCTTGGAGGCTTCCTGCTGCAGTGTGCTGGTGATGAAGGGGGCGGGAGGTTCCAGCTTGCGGGGGGCGCGTTTGATCGCGCTCAAGACTGCCTGGGCGGACTTGATCCTGCCGATGATCTCCACAGCCTTGGCCTCATCGGGAATCTCCAGCTTTTTGCCCTCCCATTTTTCCAGGCTGGCCTTGAAGGGAGGCAGCCCCTCGCGCCAGAAATTGGCTTCCAGCTTCCAAAACTCGCGCGGCACAAAAGCGAGGATTTCAGCTTCCCGCTCGCAGATCAGGCGCAGCGCCACCGACTGCACGCGGCCGGCGCTGAGGTCTTTGGCGATCACCCTCCAGAGCAGGGGCGAAACGGTGTAGCCCACCACGCGGTCGAGCACGCGTCGCGCCTGCTGGGCTTCCACCTTGGCCATGTCCACCTGCCCGGGCTGTGAGATGGAGGCTTTGATGGCCGGAGCGGTGATCTCGTTGAACACGATGCGGTAAACATTCTTGTCGCCCAGCTCCTTTTTCAGAACTTCTGTCAGGTGCCAGGCGATGGCCTCTCCCTCGCGGTCATGGTCACTGGCCAGAAACACGGTGTCCACGTCTTTGACGGCATCGCGCAGTTCAGCGATCACCTTACTCTTTTTGGAGTCCAGTTCATAGACCGGGGTGAAGTTGTTCTCCACGTCCACGCCCATCGATTTGGCGGGCAGGTCGCGCACATGGCCCATCGAGGCCCTGACCTTGTATTTATTGTCCAAAAACTTGGATATGGTGTTGGCTTTTGCCGGTGATTCCACTATGATCAGCCCTTTGGCCATGCTATATCTCCTTCAGCAGCAGTTTGTGGGAAGCGGAAGCTGTCATTATTCGCCTGGTTCGTTGATGCCGCAGCATTTCTTATATTTCTTGCCGCTGCCGCAGGGGCAGGGGTCGTTGCGTCCGACCTTGGCAGCCACCTGCACCGGCCTCTGTTTGGGAACGTTGTCCGCGTAAGGCCCGCTGAATTGCGGGGGCACGCTCATGTCGGTCTGGGAGGCCTGTATCTCTTTGGCGTGCAAGAAAGCGTTGATATCATCATGTTGGGTTTTGGCGCTATTCAGCATGGATTCCATGTCTTCCTGAGACAGCAGATAGGTGGTGAAGACCTTGCGGGTCACGCCTTCCTGGATGCGGGCGATGAGCGCCTGGAAGAGGTCGAAGCTCTCACGCTTGTATTCGATGAGGGGGTCTTTGTTGGCATAGGCGCGCAGGTGCACTCCCTCCTTGAGCAAGTCCATTTCGTGCAAATGGTCGCGCCATTCGTCGTCCACCACTTCCAGCATGCTGCGGCGTTCGATGTCGCGCAGGGCTTCGGTTCCCACCTGCAGTTCCTTCTTTTCGTATGCCTGCATCACCAGCGCTTCCAGGGTGTTGCGCAGCAGGTCCTCGTTCTGGTGGTCGCTTTCCAGTTCGGCGGGCGAAATGACCACGTTGAGCGATCTTTTGAACCATTGGCAGAGGCGGGGCAGGTTCCAATCCTCTGGATAGCTGCCGGGGGGAATCTGCTCGCCGATCACGCGGCGAACCGTCTCGATGATCATTTCCTGCACCTCGTGCTTGAGCGAATAGCCTTTCAGGATGCTGCGCCGGTAGGAGTAGATGACCTCGCGCTGCTGGTTCATCACTTCGTCATATTTGATCAGGTTTTTGCGGATTTCAAAGTTGTGTTCCTCCACCCGCTTCTGCGCGCGTTCGACCGCCTTGGTCATCCAGGGATGGCGGATGGCGTCGCCGGGCTGCAGCCCCATCTTCATCATCATGGGGGCGATGCGGTCGGAACCGAAGAGGCGCATCAGGTCGTCTTCCAGAGAAAGGTAGAAACGGCTGGTGCCGGGATCCCCCTGGCGTCCCGCGCGGCCACGCAACTGACGGTCGATGCGGCGGCTTTCGTGGCGTTCGCTGCCAATCACGTGCAAGCCGTCCACAGGCAGGCCATAGGGGAACTCCGCATTGGTGGAGGAAGGCAGGTCGCGGTAGTTTTCGGTGCTTTGGGTCACCACACCGGCGCCCAGCTTGATGTCCGTGCCGCGTCCGGCCATGTTGGTGGCGATGGTCACCGCTCCCGGCT
>Ga0255347_1003246_pt1 | contig 21380 bp, 17 predicted proteins | sample wastewater_treat_2_FD_192479 | JGI IMG/M metagenome (GOLD analysis project Ga0255347, IMG submission 192479) | Wastewater microbial communities from Lulu Island WWTP, Vancouver, Canada - plant24 | ecosystem: Engineered > WWTP > Wastewater > Unclassified | place: Canada: Vancouver, British...
TAGGATGGCGGTGTAAGTGCGGTAACGTATTCAGCCTACCATTACTAATCAGTCGTGAGGCTTGACCATATTATTAAAAACCCTACCTTGGTTTCAAGGTAGGGTTTTTTTATGCTTAGAATAAATTTAAAATGATGATGAGGGCTTCAATATTTGAAATGGTCTATCGGTAAATTATAAAACAATCAACAGATACCGGACGATTTATTGTAAATTGGTTTTTTGATTGAAAGCACTCTACTGAAAAAGTATATTTCAAATGAAAGGACGAACATGAATATATACAATAAAATGTATGATGACGAAGCGTACAGAGCTGAACAATTCGCACTCAATTTCCATTGGCCTCTGTATGGGATTCTCTTTTTGCTCGCATTTGTTAAATTCATCGCGGAGAAAGATATCATCGGATTTGTGGGAATGATGCTTCTCGGAAGCTGTCTTATATACAACGGTGTTCTTGCCGTGTTCATTCTAAAAAAGAAAAACTATATCTGGATACGGTATATATCCGTCACCATCGATATCTTGTTGCTTACATTTTACAATGGCCTCGACACGTATTTTAATTCCACGCTCACGCCTGTCACCACGGCAACACTTCTCATATACCCCGTGATTCTTTTTCTTGCAGCGCTCCGCCATGATAGAAAGCTCATAGTTTATTCCACGATTATAACTGTAGCCGCGATGAATATTCTTTTTGCGGCCGCTTATCCGTACTTTGACCGGTCAATTGCAAGCAAGCTGATCTGCGCTGATTTGCTCGGACAGGTTTACCGGACTGTGTATATTATTATGATCGGAATTCTTATTTTCAGCATTCCTAGGATTATCGAACGCCTTCTCAAGAATCAGAAAGAGATTTTCGAAAGAAGTATTGAACACTTCACACTGGCGCATCATGACGTGCTTACCGGTCTTGCAAACAGGAGGCTGCTCGTCGATTTTCTTGATAAAACAATTGCTCTCGCTTCAAGAAACAAGACCTCATTTGCGGTGATCTATATCGATCTTGATAGATTTAAACCTGTCAATGACACGTACGGTCACGATGCCGGCGATCTGCTGCTAAAAGAAATTGCCGAGCGTCTAAGCGGAATCGTTCGAGAGTCAGACATAGTCGCACGCGTCGGCGGAGATGAATTTGTCATCGTTACTGGAGAAATAAATTTCGGCTCCGGAGCTGAAATTATCGCCCGAAGAATTAGCGAGATAATCACAGAACCTGTGCTTGTCGGCGGCAACAGCGTCAGTGTCGGGGCAAGCATCGGTATCTCAATTTTCCCTTTACATGGAAATGACAGCGAGTCCCTCATCCAGAAGGCGGATGAAGCGATGTATCGGGTGAAAAAATCTGGAAAAACAGTTTCACGCGTTTAGAGAAATAAGCCGTATTTCATCTGCTCATATCTATCTAGAGAATTCAAATTAAGAAAGGCACCAGTCATTCATTATGTATGGAAAATGGGTTAAGTGTTATTGATTCAAGGGATGAAATCCGTATTTTTTGGAAATAATAAATGGTTCTGAAGTATTCTGATTTTGATAGATTATTGTTGAGAATGAGACCCCGAAGCATTGATTTTGGATTGCTGTCGTGGTTTGACTATACGGCGGTTCTTCTTTATGAAATGGGGCTCGACAGGCTTTCGCGCAAAGATGAAGTCAATAAAAGGGATTACTGGATATACCGAACTGACAATAATTTGCTTTCTTTCTATTTTCATCGTGCGGAAAGCGGACAGGCTCACGGACAATATGAGCTTGGAAAAATGTATTTGAATGGTTGGGATAAGCATAGTCCTGATCTTCAAATGGCGAAGTACTGGTTGGGAAAGTCTGCCGAACAGGGTTATTCAAGAGCGGTGAAAATAATAGAGTCAATGATATGACTAAAGTGAAAATTTCATAAAATTCTCCTGTTGAAATTTTGTTTTATTCTAGGTTTCTTTTGGATTCGTTCTATTCAACGCTTCCGATGCGATAATCAGAATTATGGCGAATGCAAGCATAATCGGAACAAGCAGTTCAAGTGATGTCGCAGCGATAAATTTACCTGTTCCCGTAGTCAAAAGCATTACTCCGAAATTGGCTGAAGCTACTTCACAACCTAAAAGAAGATGCGACATTTTTTTTGATACCCGTTTAGGTGTTTCGTGCATCATGCATGGATAGATGGGCGCGAATCCGGCGCCTGTTATAATCATTCCTGCTATCGATAGAGCAGGTGTAGTTTTAAAGAATAAAAGCGATATTCCGCCTGCCGCGAGGATGAGGCCCGCGCGTATCATGTTTTTGTTGCCTATTTTATCTACAATAAATCCCGAAACGAAGCGCATCGCTGTAAGTGAAAAATAAAACATACCTATCCATGTTCCGGCTGTTGCCTTCGGAATGCCTCTAGATTCGATAAATATACTGTTTGCCCATAGTCCGGCACAGAATTCGAGACCGGTATAGACGAAAAAAACAAGCATTGCGAGCAATGGCGCGCGTGATGAAAAAAGTTTCAAGTATGCTTTTACCGTTTCGCCGCGTGTTGATTCGGTCTTGTTTCTTTTCTCGGTTTTCCAAAGGGAAATAGTGAATATGAAAAAAACGAGAAGAGTGAACTGCACTATTGATATTGCAGTATATGAAGACCGCCATGTTTTTCCGGCTGTTGTTAGTGCGCTGAATACGAAAGGACCGGTTGCGGCACCTATCCCCCAACAGCAGTGAAGCCAGTTCATGTGGCGCGATGAAAGATTATTTGCTACATAGTGGTTGAGCCCCGAATCAACGGCTCCCTGGCCGAATCCGAGCGGCAATGCAAAAATAAAAATCCATAGTGCTGACGGCATTATAGAATAACCGAACAGAGCGGATGCTGTCAGAAAACAGCTGAAAAGTATCAGTTTGCCTGTGCCGATGCGTTGTACGACCGCGCCGCTGAAGAAACTTGAAGTTGCACTGCATATTATGAGCACTGTTGTAATTATTCCGGCGTATTCAAGCGGAAGCTTTATGTCGAGACGAATGCCGGGCCATGCGACTCCGAAGATGCCGTCAGGCAGACCGAGACTTATGTAAGCGAGATATATTATTGCGACAAGAAGAAGAGGAACATGTTTCATTATTATGAATCCTTTGTACTTCCATAGCTGAGTATTTACTTAAAACTGCAATTAGTTTTTCGTCAATTGCGAATTCTAAAGAAATATCAGACTAAAACATTGCTATGTTATAGTCTGATATTAATTGGTTATTTAAGCATCTGATCGATAGCTTTTTTATCAGATACATTTACCTTTGATCCAAATAGAAACCATTCTTCAGTGTGAGAATATGTAACTCCGGGAGTAAAGACAACATTAGGGCTTAATGTTTCAAGTTCAACGAAGTCTGCGCAGGTAAAGCATTCAACCGCGCAATTATCATCCGGATAATCATTAGTGTTCACTCTATCGAATTTTTTGATGAAAGTGTAATTGTCTGTTGTTATTCCGACATACCCGTCATAGGCAGCTGAACCGATTTTGCTGGTTTCGCCGTTTATATTGATCATGAAGTAATCGTCATTTTGAGAAAACTGCGAGCTGTTGACATTGGTTTTTTTATCAGTCCACTGGTTCCAGTAGATTATTTTGCTCATTTTGAAGCTTCCGTGTGATGCCCAAGGAACAAAAATTGTCCCTTTCGGTTTAAAGCAGGTGAGAGCCCAGATTGCTCCTGCGAAAAGAAACTGTCCTTTATTCGTTATTTCGTGTGTTACGTTGAAGCGCTGATTTTTTTCTGTTATAGTGATCGTTTTTTCGAGTTCGGTGTTTTTGTTAAGTTTTTTTACTGTTATGCTGTTTTCTCCGAGAATAACATCGCATTTTTCATTATTAGGATCAAGATCCCATCTGTTTTCAGGAGAAACCCAAAGTCTGTGTCCGCCGTAAATTCTCCAGTCGCCGCTTTTAATTTTTTCAGCCTCGTCGTTGAAAAGCATGTTTTCCCCTCCGTCAATTGAGAGGTGCATTATTCTGGGACCAAAATCAGTCGCGACAATCATTTTTTGTTTGCCTATGGTGAGTTCGTAGCAGTTTGGAGCCGAAAAATAGGTGATTTTTTTGATATCCATATTTCCATCCTTACGGTTATTGGTATTCTCAACATAACAAACATATTAAACTGGTATTTAAAAGTCTATTAAAAATCATTTAATAAAGTTTCTTTTCCTTGACATATTCAATATTGATGTTTTTCTCGTCGTGTTTTGTAAGAATCGTCATTATTCTGCTTTTTAAGTGAATTACGGTGATTGTTGCAGGAAGGGATGATTTATGCCGCTTTTACTTTAATTATTCGCGGTATTTTGCTGAATATATATAAATAATGGAAGTTTGCTTTGTTAGATCTTGATTCATTTTATCAGAAAGTCGTAAAAAACAACAACCGCAAAAAAATATTCCGGGTTATTCAGGAAAAGAAAAGAATTACAAAGCTGGATATTTCACGGATTTTAAACCTAAGCATAACGACTGTCAGCAGTAATATTAAGGATATGGTTCAGATCGGACTTATCTCCGAAAGGGGATTTGAAGATTCGACCGGAGGGAGAAAGGCACAGGTTATTGAATACCTTCCTGATTCGCGCTTTTCTCTCGGGATGGAGCTTAAGGAATCTCATGCCCGCATCATTCTTACAAATCTCGACAGCACTATTCTGAAGGAAAGATGTTTTGATGCCATTGATACCAACATTCTTATTGATGAATGCAAAAGGATAACTGAGATTTTTCTGGAAGATTTTGACCAGAGAGACCGGATTATGGGGCTTGGGATATCTCTTCCCGGAACAGTAAATATGAAGACATCTGTTTTGGAAAATGCTCCGAATATGCATGTAAGCAATGTAAGCTTTAAAAAGCTTGAAGAAGACCTGAATATGCCTGTTTATATCGGAAATGAGGCAAACTGTTCGGCTTACGGCGAATACGAATACAATGATACTTTCAAAAGCCCTCTTTTTTATATTTCTGTTACAGAAGGAATTGGAAGTGCTATTATAATTGATAGAAAGCTTTATAATGGGAAAAATCACCGTGCAGGTGAGATCGGGCATATTTCAATAGACTGTAACGGTGACAAGCTCTGTTCGTGCGGCAATACGGGATGTTGGGAGCTTTTTGCTTCGGAACGTGCTTTGGAAAAGTCTTTTGCTGATGCAACAGGTTCCAGTGTTGTCAATATTGATGAAATTTTTAAACGTATCGGTGAGCCTGTTGTCAAAAAACTGGTAATGAACTATGCAAAGTATTTAGCGGTGGGTATCAGGAATCTTCTTATGATTTTTGATCCGAGTTTTATAGTTATAGGCGGCAATATAAGCAAATACGAAAAAGAGCTTTTGCCGGCTGTAAAAAAGCATGTTTTTGAAAATAATGAATTTTATACGGAAAAAGATATCAAAATCGAGTTTTCGCGCTTGAAGGAAAATTCCGGGATCATCGGCGCGTCATTATTTCCGGTAAAAAATATGTTGTAATTTTTTTAGACACTTATTAAAATGGTTTTTAAAAGTATCACAAAAAGGAGAAATTATGAGCGAAATATTTGCAAATATCGGCAAGATTCAGTACAAGGGGGAAGGCTGCGGCGAAGAGCTGGCTTTCCGTTATTACAATCCTGATGAAAAAATAATGGGACGTACGATGAAAGATCATCTTCGTTTTGCCATGTCATACTGGCATACGCTTTGCGGAGAAGGCAGTGATCAGTTCGGATCAGGAACTATGCAGCGTTCTTGGACATCTACTGAAGATGAAATGAAAAAAGCCGAACTTAAAGTAAAAGCCGGCTTTGAAATAATGGAAAAACTCGGAATCGAGTATTATTGTTTCCATGACCGTGATATTGCTCCTGAAGCAGACACTCTCGAAGAGACAAACAAACGTCTTGATATCGTAGCGGACATGCTTGAAAAAGAAATGAAAAGAACAGGCATCAAGCTTTTGTGGGGAACTTCAAACTGTTTCACTAATCCGCGTTTTGTTCATGGTGCGGCTACAAGTTCCGAGGCTGATGTTTTTGCTCATGCAGCTGCTCAGGTTAAAAAAGCTATGGAAGTAACCAAACGCCTCGGCGGAGAAGGTTACGTTTTCTGGGGCGGACGTGAAGGTTATGAAACTCTTTTAAATACAGATATGAAGCTTGAGCTTGATAACCTCGGACGCATGCTTCACATGGCTGTTGATTATGCAGCAAAAATCGGTTTCAAAGGCCAGTTCTATATCGAGCCTAAACCAAAAGAACCTACAAAACACCAGTACGATTTTGATACAGCGACTGTAATAAGCTTCCTTCGCCAGTACGGTCTTGCAGATAAATTCAAGATGAATATTGAAGCAAACCACGCGACTCTTGCAAGCCACACTTTTCAGCATGAACTTCGTGTGAGCAGAATAAACGGAATGCTTGGAAGCATTGACGCTAACCAGGGTGACCTTCTTCTTGGATGGGACACTGACCAGTTCCCGGTTAATATCTATGATTCAGTTCTTGCAATGTATGAAGTTTTGATGGCAGGCGGTTTTACTACCGGCGGACTTAATTTTGATGCAAAAGCAAGAAGAGCTTCTTTTGATCCGTCAGATATTTTTTACGGTTATATCGCCGGTATGGACACTTTTGCTAAAGGTCTGAGAGTTGCTGCGAAACTTATCGAAGATAAAGTATTTGAAAAAAATATCGAAAAAAGATATTCAAGTTTCGGTTCCGGTATCGGAAAAGATATCGTTAGCGGAAAAGCCGGTTTTGAAGAGCTTGAAGCTTATGCGATGAAGAAAAATGTAACTGTATCGACTCTTATGTCCGGTCGTCAGGAAATGCTTGAGAATATTCTCAACCAGTACATTTTCACTAAGTAATTCAATAATTGCCGCGGCTTAAAATGCCGCGGTGATGTTTTTGTTGTGCGTTAACGTTAATTATTTATACAAAGTTCTTTCGGGAGGACGGAATGTTTTTAGGAATAGATTTGGGAACTTCAGCATGCAAACTTCTGCTTATTGATACTAAGGGAAAGGTATTAGCTTCAGTATCGAAAACATATCCTGTTAATTATTTTAACCAGAACTGGGCAGAACAGAATCCCGAAGACTGGTGGAAGGGCGTAAAAGAAGGCATTGAAGATATCATGAAGGGAGTTGACCGCTCTCAATTGCGTTCTATAAGTTTCAGCGGTCAGATGCACGGACTTGTCATTCTTGATAAAGAAAATAATGTAATCCGCCCTGCAATTCTCTGGTGTGATCAGAGAACACAGAAAGAGTGCGATTACCTGAATAAAGATATAGGCACTCATAAAATGCTCAACTGGACTGGAAACATAGCCCTCACGGGTTTTACCGCTCCAAAGCTTTTCTGGGTTAAAAATAACGAACCTGAGAATTTTAAGAAAATAAACAAAGTTCTTCTTCCGAAAGATTATATCGCGTATAAATTGTCGGGAGAATTCTCTTCGGATGTTTCGGATGCTTCCGGAACTGTTTATTTTGATGTTAAAAAAAGAAAATATTCTTCAGAAATGATTGATCTCATAGGTTTAAAAGCCGACAGTTTTCCAAAAGTATACGAGTCTTATGAAGCGGTCGGGAAAATTCTTCCCGGGCTCGCATCTGAAATGAATCTGCCATCGTCGGTTCTGATTGTTGCCGGTGCGGGTGATCAGGCTGCGGGAGCAGTAGGTACAGGCGCTGTTGAGGAAGGTATTATTTCAGTTGCGCTCGGTACGTCTGGTGTAGTATTTGCACCGAATGACGCCTTTACTTTGGATAAAAAGCATGCTCTTCATTCTTTCGGTCATGCGAGCGGTCAGTGGCATCAGATGGGAGTTATTCTTTCTGCCGCTTCTTGTCTTAAATGGTGGGTTGAAGATGTAAACGGAACCAAGGACTATGATTTGCTTCTTTCAGAAGCGGAAAAAGTACCTGCGGGTTCAGAAAGATTGTTTTTTGTACCGTATTTAATCGGAGAACGTACTCCGCATAATGATCCTAACGCGAAAGGCTGTTTTATCGGTTTGAACGTTTCGCATAAACGCGGAAACATGACCCGTGCGGTGCTTGAGGGTGTTGCTTTTGCTCTTAGAGACACACTTGAACTTCTAAAAGAGTCAGGTATAGCAGCTAAGGAAATTATAATCAGCGGCGGTGGTTCCAAAGGCAAAATATGGAATCAGATAGTTGCTGATGTTTTCTCTTCAAATGTGAAGACTCTAGTTTCTAACGAAGGACCGGCTTACGGTGCGGCTCTTCTTGCCGCTGTTGGTGCGGGTGAATTCTCATCGGTAAAAGAGGCATGTTCATCATGCGTAAAATATTCGGAGAATTTTACGCCGGATTCAGCTAAAGTTGTTGATTATAACAGATATTACGAAGTTTATCGTTCATTATACGATACGCTGAAATCTTCTTTCGCGAAGATATCGGCGCTGTAGAATTGCAGAGAAAGGAGTATGCAGTGAAAAATCTTACTGAAAAAAAAGATATCTCTCTTGAGCTTGATTTTCTGAAAAGAAAAGCCTGTGAAATAAGAAAGATGACATTGGAAGAAATAGGTACGCTTGGTGTCGGTCACATAGGCGGCGCGATGTCTATCGTTGAAGTGCTGACAATTCTTTACTACAGACATATGAATGTTGATCCGTCTAATCCTAAAAAAGAAGACCGTGATTTGCTTGTTCTTTCAAAAGGACATGCCGGACCGGTTCTGTATTCTGTTTTAGCTGATAAGGGATATTTTCCTAAAGACTGGCTTATGACCTTGAACAAAGGCGGAACTAATCTTCCGAGCCATTGCGACATGAACCGCACACCTGGTATCGATATGACTACCGGATCTCTTGGTCAGGGAATATCGGCTGTTGTAGGAATGGCATTGGCAAACAAACTTGATAAAATCGACAGCGATATTTATTTAATTATCGGTGACGGTGAGTCTAACGAAGGTCAGGTATGGGAAGCTGCAATGTCGGCGGCACATTATAAACTTGATAACATCATTGCTTTTACTGATTATAACAAAATGCAGATTGACGGTTATACTAAGGACATCATGGATGTCGATAATCTCGTTGCAAAATGGGAAGCCTTCGGTTGGTTTGCGGTTAAAATTCATGGGCATGATTTTAATGAACTTGATAAGGCCATCGCAAATGCGCAGAAAGAAAAAGACAGACCTTCAATGATTATTCTCGATACAGTGAAGGGAAAAGGCGTTTGTTTTGCTGAAGGCAAACTGGAAAACCATAACATGAATTTTGATATTCAGAAAGCTAAGGAAGCTATTGCTGTTTTGGACGGCGAGTTTAAATAAATCATGAATATGAAGAATTTTGACGGGCAGGAAAGATAATGCAGAATAAAGAAATGAGAGCGGTTTATGCCGAGACTTTAATAGAACTTGCTGAAAAGAATGAAGGAATTGTTATTCTTGAAGCGGATCTTATGCGCGCGAACGGAACCGGAATTTTTAGAGATAAATTTCCGGAGAGAGCTTTTAATATAGGTGTTGCGGAAGCAAACATGGTAGGCGTTGCTGCCGGAATGTCGGCAAGAGGGAAGATTCCTTTTGCTACAACTTTCGGATGTTTCGCCTCAAGAAGAGCTTATGATCAGTTTTTCTTATCAGCGAATTATGCAAAGCTTAATGTTAAGCTTGTAGGTTCAGATCCAGGTGTTTCTGCCGCATTCAACGGCGGAACTCATATGCCTTTTGAAGATGTCGGACTTATGAGAATAATACCCGGCTTGATCGTTTTTGAACCTTCTGATCCTTATTCATTGAAACAGCTTCTTATTCAAAGTGCTGAGCATAAGGGTTCAACTTATATGCGTCTTCATAGAAAAGCAGTTCCGGCTATTTATACTGAAAATGATAAATTTACTCTCGGTAAAGGAATTGTAATTGAAGACGGAAAAGATATTACTTTGATAGGTTCCGGATCGGTTATGATGCAGGAAGTAATTAAAGCGGCAGATCTTCTTAAAAAAGACGGAATTTCCGTAGCAGTTATCGACATGCATACTATTAAGCCTATTGATGCGGATCTTGTTGTTAAGTACGCTTTACAGACCGGACTCATTGTCACATGCGAGAATCATCAGATTTATAACGGTTTGGGTTCTGCGGTTGCAGAAGTCACTGCGGATAAATGCCCAGTAACTGTAAAACGCATTGGTGTTAATGATATGTTTGGTGAAGTCGGTACTCAGGATTATCTGAAAGAAAGATTCGGCTTAACGGCTCAGAATATATATACGACGGCAAAGAATTCTTTGTCTTCTAAAAAATGATCTATTTACATAATAGATAACTCTCTTCATAACGGTTTCCGCGTTCTGAGTTTTGTTGAATACTCGGGGCGCGGAAATTAGTGTTAAAACCGGCATTAATTTAAATTTTATCCGTCATTACCTAATTTGAAAATATCCGCGGTTCTAAGATGCGACATCAGATTTTCCTGAGTGACGATATCAATCGGCATCAATTGCTCCGGTATAATTTCGTGACCGAGTATAATGTGCCTGTAGATTGTCATAACACTTAAATATCCCTGATCAATTGGGCGCTGAGTTAGTATAAAATCAATAGTACCGTTCTTGAGATAATGAATATTTTTCGGAACCATGTCGAAACCTATCATGGGAACTTTCGTCTTTAGATTATTCGATTCGATGATTTCTGCTGCGAAGTGACTCGAGGCGTATGTGACAAAAATGGCACCGAATTCTTTGCTGATTCTTCTATTGATTTCTTTAAGCATTTTTTTATTTTTAGAATCATCGGGAGACAGTTCTATTACTTCAAACTGATGTTTTGTTTTCTCGATAAAACCGTTAACTCTTTCGCAAAGATGAACGTTGTGTGAGCATGTTGTTATTATCAGCACCTTTTTGTTTTCGTCTACATGGTGATAGTTGAGAAGTTTCGCAGCTAGTTGTCCTGCTTCCTTGGATTTTTGACCTATATATGATGATCTTTCCGAGTTTTCAATATCACTGTCAAAGAATACAACCGGCCTGGTACTGAAAATATTATCAAAGAAATCATGGAATTCATCGTGGAGTAGAGGAGCTGCTATATATGCGTCATATGATTTCCCTTTAATTTTTTTTAAAGTTTTACTGAGATCTTTCCGGTCATTCTCATTAAATAGATGAAAGTCGGCGCTTACATGACTGGCAGAAAGTTCTTTGAGAGCTTTCTGTATTCCCTGATAAGGAAGATTCCAGTATCCGCTATTGGAATCTGTGAAAGGCATTATAACTGCAATATGGCATTTGCGGGATAGGGATAAGTTTCTCGCTCGTATGTCGGGTTTGTAATTCAGTTTGAGCATCGCTTCTTTTACACGGCGTGCTGTCTCATCAGAAAACCTTCCTCTATTGTGAATTATCCGGTCAACTGTACCTAGTGAAACTCCTGATAGTTCTGCTACATCCTTGAGTTTTGACACGACACTCTCCTCGATGTTGGGAATAATTATTGATGTAATATTTAATAGTTTATCCCTGCAACTGTGTCAGCAAAATATACTCTGTTTTTTTTCCAAGTTTTTTTTGTGTTTTGAATAAAAAACTGTTGCGTAATAAAGTCTAATGCGTTAGCGTGCACGCATAGCATCGCTTATGTGCTGATTAATGTGTGAGGAAAGAGCATGAATTTAATGGGAGATGGTTTAGCCGTTCTCGGTTCGCGGATCGGACTTATTTGGGATCCTTCAAGCAGAAAGTCTTTTCTCGTGAGACATGGTGCTCATCCCGGCATTCCTCTGGAAATTAAAGCCGGTCTTAGAATTAAAGATAAAACTATATGCTTTCCTCTTTCTGTGGAGAATGAATTCTTCGGTTTTCTTGATCAGGATAATACTCCTTCTACTATAAAACTGAGCGGTGTGGATCCCGAAACGGGACTTCATGCGAAACTGATTGTGCGCATACCTTTTCGTCCGCGCGACTTTGAATTCAGTACCATTCCGGTTCTATTGTTTGATGTTTCTATTGAAAGATTTTCTTCACAGTTCAGATGGACTGAAAGCGTAAAAGATGAAAAAATAGAAGGCGATGTTTTTATTGAATTCAAAGGAAGTGAATTCAGTTTTACTAAAAAGAATAAATCTATAGAAGCTTCATATACTTCTGTCGTAAAAATTCCGTCTGTCTCCGGTGTTGACATGGGTACTTTTGAACCTTTGAACATACGGTCGAATGACAGAATTGTTCCGATATCAGGTAGTTTTGAAGGAAATTCAATAACTCAGCATTTCAGTCTTGCCCGCGGTGAAAAGTCAAAACTTCTGAGTGCTGCATGGTGCACTTATGATCCTCCTGTGTTAAATGTTATGGGAGACAGGTGCCCTTTTGTTTATTCGAATAAATTTAAATCAGTTGATGATGTTGAAAATTGGATACTCTCTCATTCTGATGAATTGAGGGAAGCTAATACAAAGGTTGATTCACTTTTTGCTTCTCATAATCTCGGCGACTCTGTTACGCGAATGATGTCCTATACGCTGCACTCGTGGCTTATAAACACCTGGCTCGTTCAAAGACCTGACGGGCGGAAATGGCTTTCTGTCTGGGAAGGCAGCTGTTATTTTCATTCGACTGTTGATGTCGAATATACTCAGTCTCCTTTTTATCTTTCGGTATGGCCTGAGCTGCTTGCTCTTCAGCTTGATGAATGGCCTTCTTTCGGAAAAGACGCTTCTGTGCTTCTCGGTGATTCGGGAAAAGATCTTCTTTTTCTCTCGCATGATATCGGTTATCTTTCGGAGTGTACCAAACAGTACTATCCTCATGAAATGGAAGTTGAAGAAAACGCAAACTATATCCAGCTGGCGTATGCCTACTGGCGCCGTACAGGGGATGATTCTCTCATTAAGAAACATGAGCAGTTTATTTATAAATTATTAAATTTCATTCTTGCATGTGATACAACCGGAAACGGAATTCCCGATAAAGGCTGTGCTAACACTATCGATGATGCGTCTCCGGCGATTCAGTTCGGTTCGGAACAGGTATATCTCGGTGTTAAGGCAATGACTGCTGTCAGGTGCGGAATTGAAATATTTAAACATCTCGGCAAACCTGTTGCACCTTACGAGAATTTTGTAAAGAAAGCCGTTGAAACAATTGAATCAAGAGGATGGGTGAATGATCATTATGTTGTCACACTGACTAGAACTCTTGACGGAATTATTAATCCTTGGTCGGGCGAAGAAATGAGCGGCGAACTTGAAGGATGGGATGCTTATCATATTTACACATCCAACGGAATTGCCATTATGAGAATGGTCGGCATGGAAAATGTTTTGGATGAATCAAGATTGAAATCCGATTTGATTAATTCATTAGCCCACACGAAAGGAAAGTACGGATGCAGACATACTAGTTATGTTAATACGAAACCGACGAATCTTCTTGTTCCGGGTCTTGCCGGAAGCGCACCGAAAGTCGGTTGGGTATCTATGAATATGATTCGGGATATTGCTGCTGCGTATCACGGTGTTGATATGTTCTCTATGGTTCAGAATTATTGGGACTGGCAGGTTACTTCTAATTCACAGCAAGTGTTTATGTTCTTTGAAACATTTTACGGAAATAATCTTAATTTTTATCCGCGCGGTTTAGCTGTGTTCGGATACCTTGAAGCAGCTCTTGGTTTTTCATTGGATAATGTCAGCGGACATCAATCTGTTGATCCTGTGAGAAATTCTTTAGAGATTCCATTGCTTTACTTCGCTAATTGGAAAGAAGGAAAAGCTCCTGTTGTCAGGAGCAGTGATGATAAAATAAAAATTACGAGTTCAATAGAAAAAAAGTAATATTTTTCTTGTAATTTATTATGATAGGTTTTAGTTTAATCAAGAACGAAGGTTCTTTTAAAAAGCACCTTAAAAACTATAATATAAAAGGAGAAAGAAAGTGAGAAAAAAGGTTTTAGCACTAACACTAGCTCTCACGACTTTAGTCGCTCTAGGCGGCTGCGGTCCGAAAGAGAAGAAGCCGGTAACCATTACCTTCTGGCATCTTGATAATCAGGATGACTTCAAAGCGGTATGGCAGAAACAGGCTGATGAATTCATGGCGGCTAATCCGCACGTGAAGATTGAGATTACTGTCCTCGAAAACGAAGCTTTCAAACAGAAAGTTGCAACTGTAATGCAGTCGGGAAATCCGCCTGATCTTTTCAGAAGCTGGGGCGGCGGAACAATGAATCAGTATGCCGAAGCTGGTCTTCTAAAAGACGTTACTAAAGAGATGAAAAAGGGCGACTTCCTTGAAACTATCGGCGAAGGCCCAATGGGTGTTTATAGTTATAAAGGTAAAATCTACGGTGCACCTTACAATATGGGCGCAGTAGGAATCTGGTACAATAAAAAGATTTTTGCTAAGCATGGTCTTTCAGAATTCAAAACTTGGAGTGAGCTTGTTGAAGGGTGCAAGAAGCTTAAAGCTGCAGGCGTGACTCCGATTGCTCTTGGTGAGCAGGATAAATGGCCAGGACATTTCTGGTTTGGTTATCTTGCAGTAAGAATAGCCGGCGGTGAAGGAATTCAGAGCGCTTATTCAAGAAAAGGTAAGTTTACTGACCCTGCTTTCATCGAAGCATTCAAAAAGTTCAAAGAACTTGTTGATCTTGGTGCATTCCAGAAAGGTTTTATGGGAGCATCTTATAATGACCAGGCATCTCTTGTTGCAAACGGCAAGGCTGCAATGGAACTTATGGGACAGTGGGCTCCTGGTGTTCAGGAACAGCAGACTGCTGACAAAAAAGGTCTTGGTGCAGATTTAGGTTTTATGGCTTTCCCTGCAGTTGAAGGCGGAAAAGGAAAAATCACTGACGTATTCGGCGGTGGTGACGGTTATGTTATCGGTAAAAATGCACCGGACGAAACTGTTGAATTCCTTAAGTTTATGTTGAGCAAAGAACAGTATGTTAAAATAGTTAATTCTCCTATGACCCTGATTCCGACTGTTAAAGGTACTTCGGAATTGTTGAAAGATGCTAATATGAAGAAAATTGCTGAAGCAACAGCTAAAGCAGAATTCTATCAGCTTTATTTCGACCAGGCGTTTCCTCCGACTGTTGGTTCGGCGGTTCTTGACGCAGTTCAGGGAATTTGCGCAGGCACAAAATCTCCAGAAGAAGCTGCCGGCATGATTCAGAAGGCTTGGGAAGAAGAAAAATAGAAGTGCAAAAGATTTTTCAGTTAATGCAGGTGTCCCGTTCGGGACACCTGCTGAGACTGAAGTCCGGAATTGCAATAATTTCAGATTTTGATTTGCAGCACATTTCGGCAGAAAACTTATAGTATGGTATAATGCCGGAATCATCTTATCCAGAGGAAATTTCATATGGGTTTACAACATAAAAAAAAGTTTGGCTTAATGGATTATTTCCGGAGTCCAATTCAAAGAAATGCCATTCTTACAGCTTTTGCGTTTCTTGCGATACCAATGCTCGTCTATTTGATTTTTGTAGTGTTTCCTATTTTTCAGGCGGCATATTTCAGTTTATATAAATGGAACGGACTTGGTTCTCTGACAGACTTCAGAGGAATCGATAATTTCACGAAAATATTCACCGATCCGATTTTCGGAAAGGCGATAATAAATAATTTTAAGATTGTATTTTTATCATTAATTTTCCAGATTCCATTGTCATTGATGATTGCTCTCGTAATCGCCAGAAGATTCAAGGGAGCAGTAATATTCAGAACAATATTTTTTCTTCCTTACATCCTTTCGGAAGTAATAGCCGGTACAATTTGGTCATTCGTTTATAATCCGCAGATCGGAATTCAGAATACAGTTCTAGCAGACTGGATTCCATGGCTTGCAAATTTCCAGTTTCTTGGTCACCAGGATACGGTATTCGCATCTATATTTGTGGTTTTAATTTGGAAATATTTCGGACTGCACATGGTTATTTTAATTGCGGGTATGCAGTCAATTCCCGTTGAAGTTGAAGAAGCGGCATACATCGATGGTGTTAATAAATGGCAGTTAAACTGGCATATTATTCTTCCGCTTTTGAAGCCGACAATTCTGCTTTCGATTTTCTTCTCAATAGTCGGATCATTTCAGACTTTTGACATTATATGGGCGATGGGCCGCGGAGATCCTGTAAACGGTGCTGAAACTATGGTAACATATATGTATAAATACGGTTTTCAGAGGTTTCAACTTGGTTTCGGTAGTGCTGTAGCTGTTGTTATATTCATGATAACAATAGGCGTAAGTCTGCTTTATCAGAAATTTACAGCAGAAAAGGAATCGTAGGAGAGTTGTATGATAGTAGATGGAAATAAAACAGCTAAGTCGATACAGTATACACTGCTGATTGCTTTAGCGGTACTTACTTTGCTCCCTATGCTTCTTGCGTTAGTGGGCGGTTTTAAAAATCTTGCTCAGCTTAGACTCGATCTTTTCGGCTGGCCGGATCCGTTTTTATGGGAGAATTACGTTGATGTTCTTCACCCTAAAAGATCAAGATTCTTTTTAAGTCTTTTTAACTCGATGTTGATCATGTCAACTACGGTTATGCTTGGAGTAATTCTTTCTTCTTTCGCAGGATTTGCGCTTTCGCGTATAAAATTTCCCGGAAGAGAACTGATTTTCAACTTCTTTCTTGTAGGGCTTCTTTTCCCTCCTGCAGTGGCAATTCTGCCGTTGTATGTTCAGTTGAAGTCAATGTATCTTCTTGATAACTATTTCGGGGTAATTCTTCCTCAGGTGGCATTTGCTCTGCCTATGCAGATAATGCTTGTCAGAAGTTTTTTCAAGCAAATCCCTATGGAGCTTGAAGAGTCTGCAACTATTGACGGATGTACTCAGTTGCAGTTTTTAGTAAGAATAGTGATACCGCTTTCAAAGCCGGTATTAACTACAATTGCGATTCTTGCGATGGTTGGAAGCTGGAACAGCTATTTCCTTCCATTGCTTATATTGAACAGTGAGAAATACTTTACACTTCCAATGGGTGTAATGTCATTTGCAAGTCAGTATGTATATAACTGGCCTCTTGTTCTTGCTTATATTACACTTGCGATGGTTCCTGCGGTAATTTTCTATATGCTTGCTCAGAAGTACATAATAGAAGGTCTCACAAGCGGAGCTGTTAAACAGTAATTTATTGAGACTCCGGATATTTCTTAATGAAGTATTCGGAGTTTTTAATTCTCAGAAATTAATTAAAATCACTATAAAATATTTTCTTTCTTTTGTTCATAAGCGAAATAACCTTTTTTAAAATTTAAACAATAGATTGCTGAAAAATGAAATATTAATCTTGACAAAAATATAATAAGGGGATTATGCGTTAACGGTAACGCATTTTGGGAGTATAATGGCAACGATAAGGGATGTAGCAAAAAAGGCAAAGGTGTCAATCGGTACTGTCGATAGAGTGGTTCATAGCCGGGGAAGAGTTTCCGTCAAGACTATCGAGAAAGTAAATAAGATCATTGCCGAACTTGGGTATAGACCAAATTTATATGCAAGGCATTTGTCACTATCCCGGTTATATACAATTGCTGTGTTGATGCCTTCTCCCGAGCAGGACAGCGGATATTGGGCTATGTCTGCAGAAGGAATTAAAAAGGCGGTTTCAGAATTAAAACAGCATCATGTGAAGGTGAGGATGTTTGAATACGATCGTTATTCTTCTGAATCATTTATAAATGCGTCAAGGAGTCTTCTTAAGTCAAAGCCTGACGGTGTTATGATTGCTCCAATTATGTGGAAAGAAGCCCGTGAATTCCTTTCTGAAATTCCGGAAAGTATTCCATATGTTTTATTTAATGCGAATGTTCCGGATTTAAAAGCTGTTTCCTTTATAGGTCAGGACGCCTATCAGAGCGGGGTTATTTGCGCTAAGCTTATCAGTCTTGTTGTAAAAAAGGGATCAGTCTGTATTGTTTTGCCGTCTAATTCTGATCATCATATTGAAGAACGTTCTGACGGTTTTAAGCATTTCTTTGAAAATAATGATGATGTTTCTCTTGAAACATTTCGATTAAGCGGTCAGGCAAATTCTGATAATTTCAAGTCTCTGCTTGATGGTATGTTTTCTTCTAATAAGGAAATTGCGGCTGTTTATGTTGCTAATGCATCAACTCATTATGTTGCTGAGTATCTTAATGGGAAAAATATTCAGAAGAAGCCGTTTCTTGTAGGTTATGATTTAATAGATTTGAATGTCAAGTATCTCAAAGAAGGACTCATTGATGTTCTGATCAGTCAGAAAGCCAAGATGCAGGGTTATGAAGGGGTTTACGCATTATATAATGAGGTGGTTCTTCAGCAGTCGTGCGAGAGAAACATTCTTATGCCTATAGATATTGTTATGAAAGAAAATCTGGTATATTATATGTGATTTTTTTTCGAGTAATGCGTTATCGGTAACGCAATTTGTTAAAAGGTATTGGATTTTTATAAATTATTGTTTTGTTTTTTCAGTACGAGGGTTTATTATTATGAAAAGCGTTAACGGTAACGCGAAAGGGGTTGAATGAATTCAAAAGCATACGTAATAGGTGTTGATTACGGAACAGATTCTGTCAGAGCGGTAATTGTAAATGCTCATGACGGGCAGGAAGTTTCTCATTCGATATTCGAGTATCCGAGATGGAAAGAAGGACTATTCTGCGATCCGAAAAATAATCAGTTTCGCCAGCATCCGCTTGATTATATTGAAGGTTTTGAAAAAAGCATAAAAGGAGCATTGTCTTCTGCTTCAAAAGATGTTGCTGCAAACGTTAAAGGTATTTCGATAGATACTACTGGTTCGACTCCGGTTGCCCTTGATAAGAACGGCATACCGTTATCTCTTTCTGATGAATTTAAAAATAATCCGAATGCAATGTTTGTTCTATGGAAAGATCATACTTCGGTTGCAGAAGCCGAAGAAATAAATAATAAATCTAAAAACTGGGGCGGAGTTGATTTCACAAAATATGTGGGCGGAGTCTATTCCTCTGAATGGTTCTGGGCAAAGATGCTTCATATCATGCGTATTGACAGTGATGTCCGTGAACAGGCCTTTACCTGGGCGGAACACTGCGACTGGATGACGGCATATGTTACTGGAAGCTGCCGGCCTGATTTAATGAAACGCAGCCGCTGTTCTGCCGGTCATAAGGCTATGTGGCACTCTGATTTTAACGGTCTGCCTTCAGAAGAATTTCTCATGACTCTTGATCCGATGTTAAAGGGAATGAGATCGCGTCTGTTTTCAGAAACTTACACAAGCGATATCCCTGCAGGTACGCTCACGCGTGAATGGGCTGATAAACTCGGTCTTCCTGAAAATGTTGTAGTCGGAGTCGGCGCATTCGACGCTCACATGGGAGCAGTCGGCGGTGAAATTGAGCCTTATTATTTAAGTAAAGTAATCGGAACCTCTACTTGCGATATGCTTGTTGCTCCGCGTGAAGATGTAGGTGACAGATGTATCCGCGGTATCTGCGGTCAGGTTGACGGTTCAGTTATTCCGGGGATGATTGGAATGGAAGCTGGCCAGTCTGCTTTCGGTGATTCATATGCATGGTTCCGTTCGATGATTTTATCACCAGTCAATGAGCTTATTGAAGAATCCGGTCTTGTTGATTCTAAAGTTTCAAATGAACTAAGTTCTTATCTGCGTAATAAAATGATACCTCATCTTGAGAAGCATGCTCATCAAGTTCCGATTGGTGAATCCGGAATTGTGGCTCTTGACTGGCTGAACGGCCGGCGTACTCCTGATGCGAATCAGGCACTTTCTGCCGTTTTCAGCGGTCTTTCTCTCGGCAGTGATGCACCGCGTATTTTTAGAGCGATAGTTGAATCTACGGCGTTCGGAGCAAAAGCTATTGTAGACCGCTTTATAAGGGAGTGTATTCCGATTAAGGGAGTCATTGCTTTGGGCGGTGTCGCAAAGAAATCTCCGTTTGTTATGCAGACTCTTTCTGATGTTTTTAACATGAAGATAAAAGTTGTCCGTTCTGAGCAGGCATGTGCATTAGGTGCGGCGATGTTCGCAGCTACGGCTGCAGGTTTATATCCGGACGTAATGAGCGCGTGCAAGGCTATGGGTAACGGATTTGAGAAAGAGTATCATCCGATTGAATCAAATGTTGCGCTTTATAAACCGCTTTATGACAGATACCGCAGACTCGGTGAATATGCCGAATCAGATATTTCTTCTGTGAGAGGAAACGGCTGATGAGCAAGTATAAAGAATTAAAAGAAAGAGCATGGCTGTGCAACATGGAACTTCCGAAGCGCGGTCTGGTAATTTATACTTTCGGCAATGTAAGTGCCGCTGATAGATCTGCGGGTGTTTTCGCCATTAAGCCGAGCGGTGTTCCTTATGAAGAACTTAAAGCTGATGATATGGTTGTTGTAGATTTTGAGAATAAGATTGTAGAAGGAAACTTTAGATATTCTTCAGATACGAAAACTCATACAGTTCTTTATAATAATTTTTCCGACATAAACGGCGTTGTTCATACTCATTCGACATACAGCGTCGCTTGGGCGCAGGCGGCATTGCCGATTCCGGTTTTTGGAACGACTCATGCGGATCATTGTGCGGGCGATATACCGTGCACTGATTTTATGACTGATGATGCTATTAAGGGAGATTATGAAATCGAAACCGGAAACCAGATAGTACGCACTTTCGAATCTATATCTTACCGTGAAACGGAGATGGTTCTTGTCGCAGGTCATGGTCCGTTTACATGGGGAGCAACTCCTGAAAAGGCCGTATATAACAGTGCGGTTCTTGAAGAACTTGCCAAAATGGCATTCATTACAAAAAGCATAAATTCAAATACACCGCGTCTCAAAGAGGCGCTTGTAGATAAGCATTATCAGAGAAAACACGGAAAAAACGCGTATTACGGACAAGCGTCTAAATAATAATCCGTATAAGGAGGACAAGATGAATAATATTCCGGAATTAAAATTAGGTATCGTAGCGGTAAGCAGAGACTGTTTCCCTATTGAGCTTTCAAAAAAAAGACGGGCAAGTGTAGTTGAAGAATGTAAAAAAGCAAATGTGAAGATTGCTGAAATAGAAACAATTGTTGAAAATGAATCTGATGCATTAAAAGCACTTTCTGAACTTGAAACTCAGAAAGTAAATGCTCTTGTGATTTATCTCGGAAATTTTGGTCCTGAAGGACCAACGACGATTCTTGCACAGAAGTTTGACGGTCCGGTTATGTTTGTAGCCGCTGCTGAAGAATCCGGAAATGATCTTATAAAAGGGCGCGGCGACGCTTATTGCGGTATGCTGAACTCTTCTTATAGTATTGGTCTCAGAAAACTTTCTCCTTATATATCTGAGTA
>Ga0255347_1003247_pt1 | contig 21379 bp, 14 predicted proteins | sample wastewater_treat_2_FD_192479 | JGI IMG/M metagenome (GOLD analysis project Ga0255347, IMG submission 192479) | Wastewater microbial communities from Lulu Island WWTP, Vancouver, Canada - plant24 | ecosystem: Engineered > WWTP > Wastewater > Unclassified | place: Canada: Vancouver, British...
GACTCATCTCCCACACCGCTTAAGGAATACACACTGGAAGGAGAAGGAAAGGATAAAATTCTGCTCATCGAAATAAGCGGCATGATTTCCGATGCTCCCAAAGAAGGGCTGCTTGCCTCCAAGCCCAGTGTGGTCGAACAGGTGGTGATGCAGCTGAACAAAGCGGCGCACGATAAAAATATCAAAGCATTGCTCCTGAAGATTAATTCGTCAGGCGGCACAATCACGGCAAGCGACCTGCTCTACCATGAGATATCCGCCTACAAGAAAAAAACAGGCAACAGGGTGACGGTTATCATGATGGATCTGGCCGCCTCGGGGGCTTATTACCTGTCGCTTCCCGCCGATATGATCATGGCCCATCCGACGACTCTTACCGGTTCCGTCGGCGTGATCTTCCTGCGTCCCAAGGCATATGGACTGATGGATAAAATCGGCCTGGGCGTCGAGGTAAGCAAGTCCGGCAAAGATAAGGATATGGGGTCGCCTTTCCGCGAATCCAGTGCCGAGGAAAAAAAGCTCTTCCAGCAAACTGTGGACAATTTCGGCAAACGCTTCATGGGGCTGGTGCAAAAGCACCGGCAGCTTGATGATGCGTCGTATGCCGAGGTAGCTACCGCCCGCCTGTTCAATGCCGATGAGGCGCTCGGGCTCAGGCTGATCGACGAAATCGGCTACATCAGCGACGCTGTAAAACAGACCCGTCAGGCCGCCGGTCTTGATGATAACGCACGTGTGGTTGTTTACCGTGGCAAGGAAATTCCTGACGAAAACTATTATCGTGTTTCCCCGCCAGGAGCCGCAAATCCCTCTTGGGTGAACATCGAACTTCCTGAAATTATGAAAGCAAAAGCAGGCTTCTATTATCTGTGGCCGGGTGCGGCCGGTTTTGAGTGAGTCGATTTGCCGGAATTTCTCCTATGGCCATTATTCAAACACGCAAGCTCACTAAAACCTTCGGCAAAATTCAGGCCGTGCGCGGTATTGACCTCTATATTGAAAAAGGCGAAATCTTCGGCCTGCTCGGCCCCAACGGGGCAGGCAAAACCACGACCATCGGCATGCTGTGCACCACAGTGCGCCCCACGTCCGGCCGTGGTATTATCGCTGGTTTTGACATCGCCCGGCAGCCGACACAGGTCAGACGCAACGTCGGCATCGTCTTTCAGGATCCGACGCTGGACACAATTCTGACCGGCCGGGAGAACCTCCAGTTGCATGCGCGTCTCTATGGCCTCCCCTCATCCGTCCGTAAGGTCTGGATCGATCAAATGCTCGAACTGGTGGACCTCAGGGGCCGGGCCGATGATCTGACCAAAACCTATTCCGGAGGCATGAGGCGTCGTCTCGAGCTGGCACGGGGTCTGTTGCATCGGCCGGCTGTTTTGTTTCTGGACGAGCCCACGCTGGGACTTGACCCGCAAACACGCGCCCGTACCTGGGAATATATCCGCAAGATGGCCACCAAAGAACAGACAACCGTGATGCTCACCACCCACTACATGGAGGAAGCGCAGGCGGTATGCGACCGTATCGGCATTATTGACGCCGGGCAAATAATTGCGCTGGATACGCCCGCCAATTTGATCGACTCTCTAGGCGGCGATCTTGTGGAAGTCTGCGCCCCACGCCTTCCCCTTGAGGCTATCACAGCTCTGCCCTATGTCTCATCGGTTAAGCTAAACGGGCAAGTTATGGAAATCAGCATGAAGTCGGCTCACCTGCATCTGGCGGAACTGTTGTCTGTGATTCCGGATGTCGTGAGTGTCCAGATGAGAAAGCCGACACTAAATGATGTCTTCATCAAGCTTACCGGCCGCGATATACGTGAGGACGCGGCCCAAAACAACGGCGGCTGGGTGGAGGCCGCAGCTAAGTATAACCAAAGAGGAAGGTAGGCCTGTTGCATCAGCTTTTGCTTAAAGAATTCATGGGGATCTCCGCCGTCTGGTGGCGTGAGTTTAAAGTGTTCTGGCGTGAAAAAAGCAGAATTCTGGCCAGCTTTGTCCAACCGATGATGTGGCTTTTTCTTTTCGGCAGCGGCGTAGGGGCCAGCCTGTCGGTGGACGGCATCAATTATCGCGACTATATTTATCCGGGAATTCTCACCATGTCTGTCATTTTCGGCTCAGTTTTTTTCGGGCTGTATGTCATCTGGGACCGTAAGCTCGACGTGCTCAAGGCAGTACTGGTCGCTCCGGTGACCCGCATCAGCATTTTTTTCGGCAAGGTGCTGGGCGGCTGCACCGATGTGATTATGCAGGTGGCGATTCTCTTCATCTTTTCCTTTCTCTTCCCTTCAGTTAATCCCTGGGGCATCCCCCAGGCATTGATAATCCTGATGGTTAGTTCGATAGCCCTGGTTTCTGTGGGGCTTTCGCTTGGTTCGCTCATGGAAAGCCTCGAAGGCTTTCAGGTGATTTCCGCATTTGTGGTTTTTCCGCTTTTCTTTTTGTCGGGAGCCCTTTTCCCTGTCGATGAGCGGCTTCCCCGATGGCTTGCGAGTCTGGTAAAATTCAATCCTCTAAGCTACACGGTCGATGGCGTGCGCGGCGCTCTTCTGGGAATCAGTAATGCTCCTTTTTATATCAATCTGGCAGTCGTGACCTTGTTCGCCGCGATAATGCTGGCAATCGGCTGCGTTCTTTTCAGCAGGATGAAATGAAAGTTCGCCCACTATTGGCTTTTTTTATGTAAACTTTAAATATTATTTGTGCTATGAGTTCTGTCCCGTGAAACAGTCTGAAAGCCAAAGGCGATTGGTCTATAATTGAAGGCTTGAGGAGACCGAGCGCATGGTGAATGGAACAATTACATCCAGAGAGCTTTGCCAAACCCTGCCCAACCGGCAATGTCGTCATACCGGCGAAGGCCGGTATCCAGTGTTATCAAGTGCTTCCTGGATTCCGGGTCAAGCCCGGAATGACTGGAGGAGGTATTATGCAAAGCTCTCATCCAGGCGCTGGTCAATCACCTTTGTATAAATGTGAATTCTGGCGGTTTTTTCCGCAAGTAATGCTCTACATTTAAACAGGGTCATCCGGCGCGGATAACGAACACACCACCAGAGAACGGACGGAAAACGACAACAAAAGAGGGGCTCCATAAGAAATTGGCGAGCCGACCGACAGATCTGTTAAAGAAGAAGAAACCGGTTTATGACTTATTTTATTCTCATCGCCTTTTGCTGCGTAATTCTGCTGGCCTATATTTTTGACATTACCGCCGGACACACAAAAATTCCCGGCGTCATCCTGCTGATTCTGACGGGCATGGCCATCGGTTACCTGTCATCTTTCTGGAAGCTTGATCTTCCTGATATGGAGGTCCCTCTTTACGTCATGGGTACGCTGGGACTGATTTTGATTGTCCTGGAGGGCAGTCTTGATCTGGCGATCCGCCGTGACAAAGGCCGGCTGATCATTAGCTCTGTGTCTTCAGCTGTGGTGCTTTTCGCTCTCTTTGTTGCCGTTTTCGCCTACCTGGGCTCACTTTTTCTGGCGTGCGATCTAAAAACCGGGATCATAAACATCATTCCCCTGGCGGTCATCAGCAGTGCGGTGGCCATCCCCTCTGCCACAGGCCTCCACAGTAACGACCGTGAATTTGTCACGTACGAAAGCTCTGTCTCCGATATCGTCGGCATTCTGGCGTTTGATTTTCTCCTGTTCAACGCAGGCGCACCGACTGCTGGAATCGTGCGCTTTTTATCCGAACTTTTTATTATGTTTTTCGCCTCCATCCTTTTCAGTATGGGACTGGCGTTTTTACTGCACAAAATCACACATCATGTAAAATATGTCATCATTATGACAACCATTGTCCTTGTTTATGCTCTGACCAAACTCCTTCACCTGCCCTCTTTGCTCGTCGTTTTGATTTTCGGCCTCATCATGAACAACAATGTTTTGTTTAAAAATAAATATACCGCACGCATCATCAATTTTGAGGGATTCAATCTGGAGCTTGCCTCTTTCAAAAACATCGTTCGTGAACTGACCTTCATCATCCGCAGTTTCTTTTTTATCCTTTTCGGTTTTTACACACGTCTTTCTGATCTGCTGAACATCGACAATCTAATCATCGCCCTGCTTATCGTGATGGTTATCTTTATTTTACGGGCGGTATTTTTCAAGCTGGTGCTTGGCTATCCCCTTTCACCGCTCTTATTTTTCGCACCCCGCGGGCTGATCACGATTTTACTTTATTTAAGCATCCCGTCTGCCATGCTGATTCCCTGTATAAATATAGGAGTTGTCACCCAGGTCATTTTTATCACCATCCTGTTGATGACCTTCGGCAATATGATATTCGACAGGAAAAAAGGCGTGGCATACACTGGTACAACAGATAAAGAGGTAGATGTAGAAACACAAACAAAGACAGATACACAAAATAATATAAAGGAGCAGATTCTAGAATTATGTTGAATGTAGCAGGTATCGATATCGGTTCGGTTGCGCTTTCTCTTGCGGTGGTCAACACCAAAGGCGTCGTTGTCCACTCTTCCTACAAATTTCATCAGGGAGCAATTTCCGAAACCATGCGGGAAATGCTCAACGAAGTGGATATCAAATCAATAGGCGGCATCGCCATGACCTCGTCAGGTCCTGACATACTCGAAGGAGCGTACCGTTATGACGCGCAGATCGCCATGATTGCCGCCGTAAAAAAATACCACAAACAGGTGGGCAGCATCCTGTTTGTCGGAGGCGAGAATTTCGGTCTGATTACCTTCAATGAAAAAGGCGAATACGAACGTTTCCGTTCCAATTCCTCCTGCGCCGCCGGTACGGGAAGCTTTCTTGACCAGCAGGCCAGGCGCCTGAACCTCAAGAGCATCGAAACTTTAAGTACCGTAGCTTTCTGCAATCAGGACAGTACACCGAAAATCGCCACCCGTTGTGCAGTTTTTGCCAAGACCGACCTGATCCACGCACAGCAGGAAGGCTACTCTATCGGACAGATAAGCGACGGCCTGTGTGAAGGGCTGGCGAAAAATGTCGTCGACACGCTCATCACGGAAACAGGTGTGCCTGAGCCGCTTGTTCTGGCAGGCGGCGTTTCCATGAACGACGCCGTGGTCAAACATTTGGCAACCATGCTCAAGGCAGAACCGGTCATTGCCGAATACGCGCATCTGTACGGCTCAATCGGAGCGGCACTTCTTTTTATGGAGGAGACAGCCCCACTGCCCCTTTCGGTGCAGACGTGGGATGATCTGTTTATCAAGCAGACGCATGAAAAATCATACGGCTATCCGCCGTTACAGATGGAGCTCTCCACATACCCTGATTTTTCTTCCCACGAGAACTACCTCTTCAAACCGGCAAACAAGTCGGCGCCTATTGAAGTGGACATCTACCGGCCACTTGCCGAAAAACAAAATGTTTATCTGGGACTGGATATCGGCTCGACAAGCACCAAGGCCGTTTTGATCAACAACCGAAACGAGACCCTGGCCGGACTTTACACCCAGACAGCGGGCGCGCCGCTCAAGGCGGTACAGGCGATTTTCGAAGCAATTGACGACATCTCGCAAAAACACGCATGCTCCTTTATCTTTGATGGAGTAGGCACTACCGGTTCGGGAAGGAAGTTCATCGGCAGGATCATCAATGCCGATTTGATTATTGACGAAATCACCGCCCACGCACGCGCAGCGTACGAATTAAACAAAGAGACGGACACGATCCTGGAAATAGGCGGCCAGGATGCCAAATTCACAACCATGAAAAACGGCATGGTAACTTTTTCCGTTATGAATAATGTATGCGCAGCCGGCACGGGAAGCTTCATCGAAGAGCAGGCTGTTAAACTGGGCGTAAGCCTCAACGACTACTCCAACCGCGCCATGAACAGCCCCTCACCTGTATCCAGCGACCGTTGCACCGTCTTTATGGAGCGCGACATCAACAACTATCTTTCGGAAGGCTACACGGTTGACGAGGTGCTGGCCAGTGTCCTGCATTCGGTATGTGAAAATTATCTGGCAAAAGTCGCGCTCGAGGCGTCCATCGGTCACAATATCTGTTTTCAGGGGGCAACAGCCCGTAACAGGGCACTGGTAGCGGCCTTCGAGCATCGCCTGAAAAAACCGATTTTCGTTTCTCCTTTTTGCCACCTCACCGGCGCACTGGGGAGCGCCCTGATCCTGGCGGAAAACGCAGTAAAAGGCTCTGCTTTCCGGGGTCTGTCGTTGCACCGGGAGAATATTCCGGTGGAAAACGAAGTGTGCGAGCTTTGCCACAACAACTGCAAAATCAATAAAGTAACAGTACAGGGTGAAACCGTCGCTTTCGGCTTTTTGTGCGGTCGCGACTACGACACCAAACGCTATATCGGGAAATCAAAAATCAACTATGACCTGATCCGGGAGTACAAGCGCGCCTTCCCCGCCCCCAAAAAACCGGCAAGATTCAAGAAGCACATCCGCATTGGTCTTCCCCACGCTTTGCACATGGCCGAGGAAATGCCTCTGTGGAAACACTTTTTCGCCGCACTGGGCGTTGAAACTGTCAGCTCCGAAAACATCAAGACCGCCGTCAAAATTGGAAAAAAACTCGCCGGTGCAGAGTTTTGTGCTCCGGTCAGCGCCTATTTGGGACATGTCAATTACCTGGTGGATAAATGTGATTACATCTTCCTGCCCTTTTACCTGGAGGCAAAAAAACAAAAAGATGAGGATTACCGCTACTACTGCTATTATACACAGTTTGCCCCCTCGATCGCCGCGGGCATGAAAAGTCTGCGCCGGAAACATAAGCTAATCATGCCGGTTATCGATCACCAATCTTTTCAATCGCGCATCGAGCTTTTTTCCATCCTGAAAACAATTTTAAACACAGGCTATTGGGAAATTTACAACGCCTATGAAGCGGCCATTTCCTATTATCAGGATGGCAGAAAAAACCTGAAAAATGTCTATGAACGTGAAAAAGCCGCACATAATGAAATCAGCATCGCTCTTTTGGGGAGACCCTATGCAGTAATGCAAAACTCGATGAATAAGGGTATTCCCGACATCTTCGCTGGTATGGACATCAAGGCTTTTCATCATGATATGCTGCCACTGGATGAAGAGGACAACTCCGAAATCGCCCCACTGCTCAAGCGGTTGCACTGGAACCATGCGGCGCGGATTCTCAAAGCCTCTCTTTATATCGCGCGCACCCCCGGGCTTTACCCGGTTTATGTCACCTCCTTCAAATGCAGCCCTGATGCTTTTACGCTGGAATATTTCAAGCGTATCATGGACAAATATTCAAAACCGTATCTTGTTTTGGAATTGGACGAACATGATTCCAATGTCGGCTACGAAACGCGCATCGAGGCCGCAGTGCGCTCCTTCAACAATCACCACAAAAACAAAAACCTGCGCCTCTTGTCTTCACGCCTGCTGCCGCTCAATTCTGAAGGCACATCCAAAATAAAGGACAAGACCCTGCTTTTCCCCAGCTTTGACCCGATTAACTCAAAGCTCATGGAAGCAGTGTTTATCCGTGAAGGCATTGATGCACGCGTGGTGCCACTTACTGAAAAAACCATCCAGCGGGGACTGCGCACCAACACCGGCCAGTGCCTGCCGGTCAACCTGATCGCACAAAGCTATATGGACTACATCGAAGAAAATATGCTGGATCCGGCCCAAACCGTCGGCTGGATCTTCGACAGTCATGTCGCCTGCAACATCCGCGTCTTCCCGGAACAGATCAAAGGAATCATGGAAGCGGCGGGAAACGGTATGGAAAAGGTGGGAGTCTATATCGGAAATATGTCTCTTTCCGAACTTTCCATGCAGGCCTCGATTGAAACATATTTCGCCCATATGTTCGGCGGGATGCTCCGACGCATCGGCTGTAAAATCCGCCCCTACGAGAAAGAAAAGGGGCAGACCGATCGTATTTTAGCCCAGTCAGTGACCATGCTTTACAACACCCTTCTGGGCGGCCGCAGCAAAGACGATGATCTGGCCAGAGTTATCGGCATGTTCAAAAAAATCGAAACCAATCCCGGGAGTCGTCCCAAAGTGGCTATTTTCGGTGATCTTTACGCTCGCGACAATGATGTTTTCAATCAGGGACTGATCCGCTGCATTGAAGAATACGGAGGGGAAGTCATCACCACACCGTTTAACGAATTCGCCAAGCTTATCGCCAGCCCCTACATGCGGCGCTGGTTTATGGAAGGTTCATTTAAGGACGTCATCTTCACCAAGACGCTCATCACCCTCGTCAATCAGCTCGAAAAAAGCTACTATAGAATATTCAATGAGATCCTGGACGAGCCGGCTCTGGCCAGTGATATAGACTACAGGAAAATCTACGAGCATTTCGACGTTACCGTACAGCACTACGGTGAATCTGCCGACAACCTGCTGAAAATCGCGTCCCTGATGCAGCACCACCCGGATCTGGCGCTTTTTGTGCAAACCAATCCGGCTTTCTGCTGCGCGGGCCTGGTCACAGAAGCAATGGCGGCGCGCATTGAAGAATTTACAGGCGTCCCCGTCATTACCCTCAATTACGACGGCACAGGCAAAAACATCAACTCAAGGGTCAGCCCCTATATAAGATTCCCACGGAAAAATACCATTGCGAGAGGGAAAGGGAATTAGGGAATTGGAAGTTTAGAAGTTTAGATGATTGGATGATTGGAAGTTTGAAGGAGCAGATGGCTGAGGATAGTTTCCGGCCATCTGCTCTTCTGTTATATGTCAATGAAATCAAAGGTTCTCCAGCGCCTTTTTCGCTTCCTTCGCTCCTTCAAAATCCTGGCTGAGCGACAGGGCCCTGTTCAGTTCCTGTCTGGCCAGATCACGGTTACCGTTTTTATAGTACGCCATCCCCAGATGGTAGCGAACGACCGGCTGCTCAGGCATTTTTTCGGCCGCCTCCTTTAAATAAGTAATCGCAGTGCTGTAAACGTTTTTCTTATAATAAATCCAACCCAGCGTGTCGGCTACGTTGGCGTCCTGGGGCATCTTTTCCCTTGCTTTTTGCGCCAGATTTAACGCGACGTCGATATTTCCTCCCTGCTCGGCATAAATATAGGCAAGATTATTGGCTGCCGGAACAAAGTTCGGGTTAATCGTCAGAACTTTTTCATAATATTCCTGTGCCTTGCTGTAATTGTTTTCTCCTTGATAAATGATGCCCAGCCCCATCAGCGCCTGCAAAGCTTTCGGCTCTTTTTCCGCGGTAGCTTTATAGCGGTCTTTGGCCTCGGCGGTCAGGCGGTGTCTCATGTAAAAATCACCAAGCTGGATTTGCAAAGTGGGGTTGTTCGGGTCAAGCTCAATGGCTTTTTTCATATGAGACTCTGCTTGGGACACATCTTTTTTTATCTCATAGAGGCTCCCTAGTATACTGTAAAAAACAGAATGATCCGGCACTGTCCGAATCTGCTGTTTCACCCGTTCAATGGCCTGGTCTGTGTCTTTCCTTCCCAAATAAATGGCGCAAATAAGCCTCAGGGCTTTATCGCTTTTGGGGTCTGTAGTGATTGCTTTCTCCAGATTTTCAAGCGCCGCGTCCTCCTGCTTTTGCATAATCAAAACTCTGCCCATCTGAATGAGGGCCGGTACGTTTGTCGGGAATCTTGTGAGTACGTTCTCATACTCCGCAGCGGCTGCGCCCAGATTTTTTTGCATAAAGTAGGCATCGCCCAAAAGAAGTCTTGACTGTACGCCGGCCGGGTTGACACCAAGCGCCCGCTGGAGATGCATCATCGCCTCCTGCGCGTTGCCTTCCTGAAGATTGATACCGGCCATGGCCACCCTCGGCTGCTCCCAGTCCGGATTGAGTTTAATCGCCTCTGCCAGTTGCGCTTTGGCCTGCTGCAGATTCTGTCCGCCTGAATGAGCCATAGCAGAATAATAATAGGCTTGAGCGGATTGGGGATTGTCTTTTATATAGGCTTGAAACAGGTTCAGGGCCTCGTCGAATTCATTTTTCGCCAGATGGATTCTTCCCTTCATAAAGAGCCCCTGATCGCTTTTGGGATTGATCTTCAAAATCTTTTCCGTGTGCCTGGCTGCCTCATCATATTTTTTTTCGGCCAGATAGAAATCCGCCAGTTTCGCCAGCACTGTAATATTCTTCCCGTCATTTTTTTCCGCCTCTTTGAAAACCTCTTCAGCTTTCTCTTTCTTGTTCCACAGCAGATAAAAGTCACCCAGCGTCAGACGCGCCAGTCCGTTTTTGGGCGAGAGCTCAACCGCCTTGATCAGTTGCTTTTGGGCTTCTTCCATTTTGCCTGTTGCGATATAGAAATGGCCAAGTTTCGAGCAAACATTTGCGTCCTGAGGAGCATTTTGCACCGCCTGCAGGTATTCCTGCTCGGCAAGTTCCTTTCTACCGGTGCGAAAATAAAAATCGGCCAGTGTCAGACGCGCCTTTTGTTCATTGTTATCGAAGCCCACCGCGTTTTGGAGCGCTTCTTCTGCCTGATGCAGGTCCCGGCTCATCAGGTAGAGATTGGCAAGCAGAAGATAGGATTCCATCTTTTTTTCGCCTTCGGCTGCCTTCCCGGCTTCGGCGATGGCCAGATTGATATTTTTTTCCTTTAAATAAATGTTACTCAGCAGCAGGTGCCCGTCAGAGCCTGACTCGTCTTTTGCCAGCATCGCCTCTGCCTGCTCGCGGGCCTTTCCCACGTTGCCGGAAAGAAGATAAAGCCCCCCCAGATATGAGCGCGCCTGTGTCATATCAGGGTCGAGCTCGACCGCCTTGGCCAAAGAGGCCAGCGCCTCCTTGCCTGCGCCCGCCCTCATATAGCATTCACCCAGTTTATAATGCGCCAGGGCGTGGCCGGGGACAAGTTTAACCGCATTGCTGTACTCTATGATGGCTTCCCGTATTTTATTTTCCGCCAGATAGGCCTCCCCTTTCTTTAAAGAGCGTTGAGCTCTCCCCTCTTTGGAACATCCGGTAATTCCCGGCAATAAAACGGCAATAATCAACACAAGAACAATGGCAACTACGCGGTTTTTTGTGTTAAACATCTTTTTCTCCTTTAATTTCAAATTCCTGACTTCCTTATTTATGCTAAATTATTCCCGCTATTCTATTACAGAAGCTTTCAAGTGTATCAATAGCGGAAAATGTCTTCATGGTCAATTTTAAATATTTCAAATAACCCTCGACTTGTTTTATTGATTTTGATAAGGATAATTTATTGAAATTACTTATAACAACTTTAATTCAATCTTCTAAAGGCAGGAGTTAAATTATGAAAAAAATGTCTTTGACTTTTGTTTTGACCATCACAGCGGCCATACTTATGGTGGTTGCCACCTCCTGTGCGCTTCACGCAGATTCCACAAAAGAGCCGGGTCAAGCTTCCGCAGACGTAGGGCAAAAGGCAAAATCCGTCACGGCGTCAGACAGCGAATACATCATCGGACCGGAGGATATTCTGGATATCTTCGTCTGGAGAGATGAGCAAATCAGCAGAACCGTCCCCGTCAGAATTGACGGCATGATTTCACTGCCCCTGGTCAACGATATTCAGGCTGCCGGACTCACCCCGCTCCAATTGAAGGAAGTCATCGTCAACAAATTGCAGGGATATATCGATAACCCGACGGTCACTGTAACGGTCAGAGAAGCCAACAGCTACAAAATATTCATATCCGGAGAAGTCAGAACTCCCGGCATCCAGCTTATTCGCAGTGAAACCACGTTGATTAAAGCTATTATCGCGGCCGGCGGTTTTACAGAATGGGCCAACAAAAGAAAAATCCTCATCATTTCCAATGAAAACGGCAAAGAAAAAAGAACCTGGGCAAACTATAATAAGATCATTGACGGCGACAGCCCGGACGTAATCATCAGACGTGGAGACACAATCATCGTTAAATAATATATTATCATGTTTTGTACCGAAAACGCGCCGTCAACTCAGGCAACCTTGACCAAACCACACAAGAAAGAGGCTCAATTATGATTACATTACGCCGGGTAATTTTTACTGTAACGATGATTATTTCACTGGGCGCGGCAAACGTCTCCTACAGTGCCGACTTTCTTTCACAAATCCACCCTTATTTGACCTTAAGCGAAGAATACAGTGACAATCTGCACCTGACAAAACATGACAGAAAAGAAGACTTCATGACAACGGTACGTCCCGGCGTGCGGTTTTCAAACATGGATGAACACTCAGGCATCGAGCTTGATGCCTCGGCCGGTTACGTTTTTCACGCTCATTATGAAAATCTGGATTATCTGACCGCCAACGTGGATTTCAATGCCCGGTATATGAATCTCTATGGCTTCAATTTTTACCTGAGAAACTCTTTTATCCGCGACGACGACCCGCGCGAAAGAGAGATTTTCTCTACCAGTGCAGACAACAGATACCTGTTGGGCAGAGAAACCGAGCGCCGGGTGTATCTCCGTAATGTCATCGAACCGGTCGTTGAATATCAGTTCGGCCGGGAAAGCCGGGCTGGTGTCCGCTACCGTAACAATTACTACCATGACAAAGATACACATGTGGGCGGAGTAGCTATTGATAACGACAGTGTGGAAAATACGGTCAATCCCTTCCTGACCGTATGGCTGACACAGATGCACGGGGTATCCGCCGATTACAGCTACACCAACGGCCATTTCCGCTCTCAGCCGGACCTCAACGGACACAGGGTGGGCGGCTCTTACATGCTTCGTTTCAGCCCGCGGGCTACGGCATTTATCAGAGGCGCCTATACCTCACAGCTGTTTACTGAAAAAGAGCATAACTATGATATTTACGATGCCGCCGCTGGTCTTACCTATGCTTTCAGCCCCTCCCTCACAGTGTCAGCCGAAGCAGGCTATTTCTGGATGAATCCACGCATAGGGGAAAACCAAAGCGGTGTGACCTTCCGGGCTGACCTTACACAGCTTGAGGGACGCACCACTTACCGTCTGGGCATCCAGGGAGGCTACACCCAGGATTATTTCACTTCACAGAACCTGGGTTTCAGAAAATACTACCGGGCAACAGGCAGCATCACCCATCAGTTGGAAAGAAGACTATCCGTAGGTCTCCTGGGCAGCATCGAGTACGCTAAAACCGAAAATGCGCCGCCTGAGCCGAAAGAAAAGGATATAATGTGGAACGCAGGCGCCAATATCGCCTACACACCTTTCCGTTGGCTGAGAATTGCACTTGATTACCGTTATCAGCAGTTAAGCGCCAATACATATTACGATTTAAATGAATATAAAGAACACAGAGTCATTCTGAGCGCTACTGCTACCTACTGATAACGGCATTTTACAGTGAAAGGGATTAACATATGATCAACCCGTCAAAGAGCTATACGCTTGATGATTATATTGAAATTATCTGGAGACGAATCTGGTATATTGTTATACCTTTTGTTGTGGTCTTTGCCGTCACCGCTTTATATCTGAAGGTCACACCCAGGCAATACAAAGCAGACACGCTGGTGCTGGTCTCACCGCAAAAAGTTCCCGAAGCTTTTGTTCAGGCAACCGTCACCGCACAAGTGGAAGAACGACTTCAGTCCATCTCTCAGGAAGTCATGAGCCGTACACGCCTTGAAGAGATCATCACACAATTCAACTTGTATGAAAAAAAGCGCGCGAATCTCTCCCGCGAAGAACTGGTCGATCTGATGCGCCGCAACATCAAGGTTGAACTGCCGTCGCGCAGAGACGAAAAGCAGGGATTTTTCACCGTAAGTTTCATAGGAAGCGACCCGGAAGTCGTCACTGCCGTTGCCAACCGTCTGGCATCTCTTTTCATTGAAGAAAACCTGAAAATACGTGAACAGCAGGCGGTCGGAACAACGGAGTTCCTCGCCGACGAACTTGCCCTGGCCAAAGAGAAACTCGACAAAATGGAAGAAGCGGTCACAAAATATAAAAGACAGTATATGGGGCAGCTTCCCGAACAGCAGGACACCAATATCCGGATACTCGAGCAGTTGCAGACACAAAATCAAAGAGTCAGCGAAAGCCTGCGCGCCGCCCAGGATCGTAAACTTTTCCTGCAAAGACAACTGACCGACATGGAAGCTCCGGCCACACCGATAATTTCCGATGGCCGAACTTCTACCTTGCACCCGCCTGCCGCCGCGCCGGGAATCGGTGGCGGAACGTTTGAGTCCCAAAAAGACATGCTCAACCGGGAACTGGAAGACCTGCGCACCAAATTTACAGAAAATCATCCGGACGTTATTGCCGTGAAAAGAAAAATCGCCAATCTGGAAAAAAACAAAGATTCATTCAGAATGGATCCTCACTACAGAGAAATCAAAAATCAACTGACACTGACCGATATGGAGATCAAACGTCTGCAGGATGAATCATCATCCCTATCCGCACAAATCAACAAATACCTGGCGCGTATTGAACAGACACCCGTGCGTGAACAGGACATGGCCGGCCTGATGCGTGAATACCAGAGCACCAAAGATTCCTATGAAACCCTTTTGAAAAAAAGTCAGGAAGCTCAGCAGGCGGAAAATCTGGAAAAAAGGCAAAAAGGGGAACAATTCAAAGTAGTTGATCCAGCAAGAGTTCCGGAAAAACCATTTTCGCCCGATGTTCGTAAAACATTGCTGATGGGTATTTTGGCCGGTCTGGGCTGTGGTTTGGCGGCGGCATTTTTAAGGGAACAGCTTGACCGCACCTTCCATGATGCTTCGGATGTAGAAATAACCCTGGGACTCAAAGTGGTGGCGACAATACCAAAAATCGAGGAACAAGAGTCCTGATATGTATAAGAAATTCTACGGTTTTAAAGCAAGACCTTTCGAAATAACACCTGATCCCTTCTATGTTTACCTCAGCGAGGTTCATCAGGAGGGGCTTGCCTCGCTGCAATACGCCATTCATGAGGGCAAGGGCTTTAGTGTGATCACCGGCGAAGCCGGCACAGGAAAAACAACACTGGTTCACAAGCTGCTGAGCAATATCGACGGAAATGTGCGAACCTGCTATATTTTCAATCCCCTGATGGATCGGGATGATTTTTTGCATTTCGTTTGTAAAGACCTGGGGATTGACACCTCGGGTATGAAATCCAGAGGTGACTCCATCGCGGCTTTGCACAGCTTTCTTTTAAAATGTTTCGCCAAACATGAAAAGGTGTTTTTAATTATCGACGAGGCCCATTGTATGGAACCTGAGCTTCTGCAGGAAGTGAGGCTCATGACCAATCTGGAGACAGCCAAATTCAAACTTCTGCACGTAATTTTACTGGGGCAGCCGGAGCTCAGTCAGATTCTCAACATGCCGGACTTCAAGCCTTTAAAGCAGAGAATTACCGTCCGCTACCATATGCGTCCCCTTAGCCTGGACGAAACAAGGCAATACATCTCATATCGACTAAAACGAGCCGGCTCGCGAAACTTAACCGTTTTTTCCAACGACGCCGTCAGAGAAATTTATCGCTACTCCGGCGGCATACCCAGGCTGATCAATATTCTGTGCGACAATGCCCTTCTTACCGGTTTTTCGTCAGAACAAAAGAGAATAACCAGTGATATTATTAAAAAAACAGCGCAGGAGATGGATATTACCCCACCGGGCACATCAAAAAGAAGAAAAGTAATAACGCGATCGCTGATAGTTTTCGCGGTATTATTACTTTTACTTTTGTCAGCTTTTGTAGTACAAACTCTCGATAAATTTTGGAGCTAATACGATATGGGCAGAATGTTTGATGCTCTGCAAAAGCTGGAACGGGAAAAAACAGGGAGAGATACTCAAAAATCTCCTGGAACCGAAATACCGGAACATGCTGTCCTTGACGACAAGCTCGTCTCTTTTTTTGCACCATCTTCACTGGTTACCGAACAATTCAGAAGGTTACGAACACACATTATTAAGCCCAACAGCCCTTCAGCTTATAAAACAATCATGGTGACCAGCGCCATGCCCAGCGAAGGCAAAAGCCTCATTTCCATAAACCTGGCCGTGATCATCGCCCTGGAATTGCACAGTCACGCCTTGCTTGTGGACTGCGATCTTCGCAACCCCTCTATTTCAAGATTCTTTGGTCTGCACCAGGAAAAGGGGCTTTCCAACTATCTGCTTGGAGAGGCAGAAGTTCCTGATTTATTGGTTAAAACAGCTGTGGACAAGCTTAGTGTCATTCCCGGTGGCCCCGTGCAGGAAAACCCTGTCGAACTCATCGGTTCAGAAAAGATGAAAGGCCTCATAAAAGAACTCAAATTGCGCTATGCTGACCGATATATTGTTTTGGATTCTTCCCCCATTCTGGCCACAACAGAGCCGGCAGTGCTCAATCTCATGGCCGACGGCATAATTTTGGTGGTAAGGGCAGGCGAAACGCCACGTGAAGCCATTCAACAGGCCCTCCGACACATTGACAAAGAAAAAATCATCGGTGTTGTGCTCAATGACGTTGAATTTAAAACAAAAAACATGACTCAAAAACATTTTGGCGCTAAATATCAGTACTACGATTACCGCTCCGCAAGAGGGAACCCGGAGCCACAGCCGCCAAGTAAGCTCGGGATACTTTTAAATGATCTGAAAACTTTTTTCGGCACAATAAAAAAAACTCGCAAATTATGAGGTTAAACGCCTTAATAACCTTGCAAATTTTACAGATAAATGCCAAGAGGCGTCATCCTTGGTTGCAGGCAAATATTATAAGGTAATTCCATAGAATTCAAAAACGTTCTGTAAGAAAGAATATTATGGGCAGCTCAACAGTTGGCACACACGAAGCTTTCGGCGACAACAACCGCTTAAATCTGGTCAATGTTTCTGTGCCCAGAGTCGGAGAGGATCCCTCTTTTTTCACCGAAACACATTTTCGCCACATGCTGCGAGTTGAAAGAATGAGAACGGAGCGGTCGAAAACCCCCTTCATGCTCCTGCTCATCGACGTCTCGAGGCTTGCCGAAAAATACCCCTTCAGTGACGAAATCGGCCTGGTCAAAACAGCTCTTTCCTCTTCACTTCGTGAAACGGACATTCGCGGATGGTATCAAACAGAACGTACTTTCGGCATCATCTTCACGGAAATACCCATCGATACGGATAACTTTGTTGATTCCATCATACAGAAAATTTATACCCGTGTCTGCACCCGGCTGGATCCTGATATCGTAAAGAACATCGCTATTTCTTTCCATCTGTTCCCGAAAATAAAAGTATCCCAAAACATCGATGAAACATTCAATATCAACCTCTACCCTGACCTGGCCCCAAAAACCATCGGCCGACATCTTGCGCTGGCAGTAAAAAAATGCATCGATATTGCCGGCAGTTTGACCGGACTTTTGTTATTTTCACCGATATTTCTGGTACTGGCCATCGTCATCAAGGCAACCTCGCCCGGGCCGGTTTTTTTCCGTCAGGACCGGGTGGGCTATAACGGAAAAGTTTTTTCCTTCCTGAAATTTCGTTCCATGAAAGCCGATAATGATGCTTCAGAACATAAGGCCTATATCGCGAAATTCATTAACGAGCAGCAAAACTCTGCCGTAGAACCGGGTGTTTTCAAATTAACCAATGATCCGCGCATTACCCCCATCGGCAGATTTATACGGAAAACCAGCCTCGACGAGCTGCCCCAGTTAATCAACGTTTTGAAAGGCGATATGTCGCTTGTCGGTCCCCGGCCTCCTATTCCCTACGAGTGCGAGCTTTACGACGTGTGGCACCGTCGCCGTCTTTTTTCCTGCAAACCAGGCATTACCGGACTGTGGCAGGTGGTGGGCCGCAGCCGCACAACTTTTGACGAAATGGTGCGCCTTGACCTGAAGTATATACGGGAATGGAGCCTGTGGCTGGACATTAAGATATTACTTATGACACCCAAAGCCGTTTTGGGCGGCTCCGGCGCCGTGTAAATAAAGCAGTAAATAAACAGTTCAAAAAACAAAATAATCGTCGTCCCGCGTTTAGCGTCCGTGGCTATCTTGTGAGTAAGGCCTGCGGTCATCTGCGGCAGCGGCGCGCGGTTGATCCCTGAAAAGAAACATGGAGGTGTATTGTAATGATTCGTATGGGTGTAATCGGTTACGGCTATTGGGGTCCGAACATCGTTCGCAACTTCAGTACGGCCAACGGTTCCAAAGTGACAATGGTCTGCGACATGAACTCTGAGACATTAAAAAACAAAGTACAAAAAGCATACCCGCATGTCAGAACGACAACAAATCCCGATGAACTGATAAAAGACCCGGAAGTGGACGCGGTGGCTATCGTCACCCCGGTATTTACACACTTTGAACTGGGGAAAAAAGCCCTGGAGGCGGGCAAAAGCATTTTTGTGGAAAAACCCTTCACCTATACGGTTGCCGAGGCGGAGGAACTGGTCAACCTGGCGGAAAAGAAAAATCTTAAAATCATGGTCGACCATACATTTCTCTACACGGGTGCCGTAAAAAAAATCAGGCAGCTCATCGATGAAGGAGTGTTGGGAAGCCTGTATTATTTTGATTCCATTCGCGTCAATCTGGGCCTTTTCCAGCACGATGTCAACGTAGTGTGGGATCTGGCGCCCCATGACCTGGCCATCATGGATTACGTTATCGGTCTCAAACCGGAAGCTGTTGTGGCCACCGGTGCCGGGCATTTCGGGCGAGGGCTGGAGGATATTGCCTATCTGACCTTTTACTACCCTGAAAACATCATCGCCCACATCAACGTCAACTGGCTCTCACCCGTAAAAGTGCGCACCACACTTATCGGCGGTGAGAAAAAAATGCTCGTCTGGAATGATCTGGAACCAGACGAAAAAATAAAAATTTACGACAAGGGCGTAGAAATTACGACTAAAGAGGGAAAATACAACCTCCTTGTCAACTACCGTTCAGGCGACATGTGGGCTCCTAAAATTGAATCAACCGAGGCGCTCAGACTGATGGCTGAAAAATTTGTGGACTACGTCAAAAACGGCGGAGAATGCATAAACGACGGCAAGGCGGGTTTGAAAAATGTCAAGATGCTCGAGGCTTCCAGCAAATCCATCAACAACAAGGGAAAGATGATCGACATATGAACTACCTTTGCATCGCAGATGACGTAAAATTGGGGAAAGATGTAAAACTGTCCAAATTCATCAACCTGTACGGATGCACCATCGGTGACGGCACCAAAATAGGCGCGTTTGTCGAGGTACAGAAAAATGCCTTTATAGGTAAAAACTGCAAAATTCAGAGCCATACCTTCATCTGCGAAGGCGTGACCATCGAAGATGAAGTTTTTGTAGGCCACGGAGTCACCTTTATCAACGACAGCTATCCGCGCGCCACAACCGACGGCAAATTGCAAACCGAAGCGGACTGGAAGGTTGAACCAACAATCGTCAAAAAAGGAGCTTCCATCGGCTCGGGTACAACCATTCTGGCCAACGTCACCATCGGCGAAAACGCCATTATTGGGGCGGGCAGCGTCGTTACCAAAGACATACCGGCCAATGCCATCGCGGCCGGCAACCCGGCCCGGGTGAAAAGACAGGTGAAAGGGTAAAGGCGAAAGGATCAAGGATAGAGACGCGAAGCGCATCCTTACTGTCCCCCGCCGGCGGGGGTGGCCTGCTTCAGCAGGCCGGGGGTGGATGTTTTGCACATTGGAAGCAGCGGCTTGAAATTGTCTTCTATTTTCTGTCTTCTGTATCCTCGTTTCCCATCCTCCCCCTGCCCCCTCCAAAGGGGGACAATAGAGGAAGACTGCCTGATGTCCTGGATACCGGCCCGCCGATTTCGCGCGGTCAGGCCTTCGCCCGTATGACGATACTTGTCCCAAACCGGCAGGAGTGAAAAACACTTTAATGATAGGCGCAAAGCGCATACCACTACCCCCGTTCACCCTGAGCCTGTCGAAGCCTGCCCTGAGCCTGTCGAAGGGGGCCGGCGGGGGTGGCCTGCTTCAGCAGGCCGGGGATGGACATACAGGAGATGTAAAAAACTAAAGCAACACAGAGCACGGCTGACATAGAAATGAACAACGAAATACTTCAAGGAAAGGTTAATTAAAAAAATGATGAACATTCCATTTTTAGATCTTAAAGCACAGTACAGAACCATCAAGGACGAAGTCCATGCGGCCATCAACAAAGTCATTGAAAATACGGCCTTTGCCGGAGGCCCATTTGTCGCCGCTTTCGAAGAGGAGTTCGCTAAATTCTGCGGCACCGGGCAGGCCATCGGCGTTGGTAATGGAACAGATGCTTTGTGGATGGCACTGGTCGCTCTGGGAATTGGAGCAGGAGACGAGGTCATCACCACCCCCAATACTTTCATCGCCACCGCCGAAGCCATATCGCTGGCCGGCGCTACACCCGTATTTGTGGATATTGAAGAAATAACCCACAACATGAATCCCGCTGAAATCGAAAGGGCAATCACCAATAAAACAAAAGCCATCATCCCGGTGCACCTCTTCGGGCAACCGGCCGACATGGATCCGATCATGGTAATTGCGCAAAAACACGGGTTGCATGTAATTGAAGATGCCTGCCAGGCGCACGGTGCAGAATACAAAGGAAGGCGTGCCGGCTCTATCGGCATCGCAGGCTGTTTCAGCTTCTATCCGGGAAAAAATCTCGGCGCCTACGGCGAGGGCGGTGGCATTGTCACAAATGACGACGCACTTGCCGCAAAAATGCGGATGTTCCGTGATCACGGCCAGGCCCGGAAGTACTATCACGACATCATTGGCTGGAACGCAAGGCTGGACGGCATTCAGGGCGCAGTCCTGAGCGTCAAATTAAAATATCTCAACAACTGGAACGACGCACGCAGGAAACATGCCGCCGCTTACACAAAAGGACTTGCCACTGTTGAGGGAATCATCGTCCCCATGGAAATGGAATACGCCAGACACGTGTATCATATATACGCCGTTCGCGTAAAAGAAAGAGATAAGTTCATGGCTTACCTCAACGGGAAAGGCATTGCCTGCGGCATCCATTACCCGGTGCCTCTGCATCTGCAAAAAGCATATTCATTCATGAATAAAGGACCGGGCAGCTTCCCGATTGCGGAGAAGTGCGCCGCTGAATACGTGTCGCTGCCGATGTTTGCCGAACTGACCGACGAACAGGTTACCTATGTTGTTGACCAGATAAAAGAGTACTATGCCTGACATTCTTGTTGTCAATCCTTTGGAGACAACTAACTGGAATGACCTGCTTGTGCAAACAGCAGGCCATTCCTTTTTTCATACGGCACAATGGGCAGAAGTCTTGACTGCCGCTTATAATTATCAGCCGCTATATCTGTGTGGAAACCACAACAGCGGCCCTGCGGATCTGCTTCCCCTAATGGAAGTAAAGAGTATGCTGACCGGCAAAAGAGGCGTCTGCCTGCCCTTCACCGACTTTTGTGAACCCCTGGCCGCTAATGCAGAGAGCTTTAAAGCGCTCCTGGACAAGG
>Ga0255347_1003255_pt1 | contig 21353 bp, 14 predicted proteins | sample wastewater_treat_2_FD_192479 | JGI IMG/M metagenome (GOLD analysis project Ga0255347, IMG submission 192479) | Wastewater microbial communities from Lulu Island WWTP, Vancouver, Canada - plant24 | ecosystem: Engineered > WWTP > Wastewater > Unclassified | place: Canada: Vancouver, British...
TGATTGGAACCTGTGGCTAGGCCCCGTGCCCGAACGGCCTTACCATCCAGATTACCACCCTTGGCATTGGCGCAACTGGTGGGATTTCGGCACAGGCCTGCTGGGCGACTTGGGTTGCCACATGATGTCTACCGTTTTCAAAGCCTTGAATCTGGGCCACCCGGTCAGCGTCGAAGCCAGTTCCACCAAACTCAATCCGGCGACCTACCCTCTCGGCGTAATGGCCCGCTTCGAATTCCCCGCGCGCGGCGATATGCCGCCGGTGACCATAAGCTGGTACGACGGCGGCCTGAAGCCGCCGCGCCCAGCCGAGTTAGAGCCAGACCGAAGGCACGGCGGCGTCATCTACATCGGCGACAACGGCAAGATCATGGGGCACCGCCTCATACCAGAAAAGAAAATGCGCGAGTTCGGCAAAGCTCCGCAACTTTTCCCGCGTTCACCCGGACACTACAAGGAGTTTGTCGACGCCTGTCGCGGTGGCCCCGCACCGGGATCGAACTTCGTGGACCACTCCGGTATTCTCTCGGAGGTCTGCATGCTCGGTAATGTCGCCGTGCGCGCACAAAAAAAACTTCTGTGGGACGGGCCCAACATGCGTGTGACGAACGAGCCATCAGCCAATTCCTTGCTGAAACGCCAGTATCGTGAGGGTTGGAAAATATGAACTGCTCCGGATTGATACGCACTAGCGGTTTTTGGGGGCGAATCTTTTGTTTTTTGCATTCTGTGCTTGTGTGAAAAACAAGGTATGTGTATAAATCAGGCATCGTGAAGGTGCTTTTTCTTTTTATTGATGGGCTAGGCATCAGACCAGCCGCCAAAGACAACCCTGTTCACTCCGGGATCTGTCCGACCATATGCCGACTCATTGAAAAGCACTCCGTGCCGATCGATGCCTGTCTAGACACGCCCGGTCTGCCGCAAAGCGCCACTGGCCAGGCCGCCATGTTCACCGGAGTCAACGCCGCCCAATACATGGGGCGGCACTGCGAAGGCTTCCCCGGCCCTTCACTGCGCAAGGTGATCACTGAAAACAACCTGTTCATGGAGCTGAGCCGCAAGGGACTGCGCTGCCGCTTTGCGGACGCTTATGCCGTGGACAATGTCGATGACCTGCAAGCGCGACGCTTCAAATCCGTGACCACCGTCATGGCGCTGACCCAGCCCGAAACCATCTCCTTTCAGGACGACCTGCTGGCCAATCAGGCTGTCTCACACGACATCACCCGCCACATACTGCGCGAAAAAGGCTATGATATCCCGACGATCAAACCAGCGCAGGCAGCCGAACACCTAGTGGGTGTCGCGCGCTCTCATGATTTCACGCTTTTTGAATTCTTTCTGACGGACTTGGCCGGGCACTCGCGTAACTATCAACACGCCTGTAATGTCTTAAGCATGCTGGACGAGTTCCTTGACGCAGTCTATGAGCTATGCCGCTACACCGACATGTTGCTGATACTGACCAGCGACCACGGCAACATCGAAGAGATCGGCGTACGCGGTCACACCAGGAATCCCGTGCCTTTTGTCGCGTGCGGCCCTGACGCCGAAGCGTTGCAAAAACATATGACAAGCCTCGTCGACATCACGCCGAGGTTGACGCGTATGATGGTTCCGGGATATACTAGAAGCTGACAATGCCGACTGAGACGGCAAGAAAGAGAGGCTGATATGGCGCAAGTCAAACGCGAATTGGAAATAGTCCTTAACCAAGCACATATCCCGGTGACCGGTACAGGAATGCTCCGCAACACTTCGCATCTCCTGACAGCCGAACTGATCTGGCCGCGCACCGGCGTAGCCCGGAAAAGCACAGGTCAGCCCTGCGCCTTAAAATCTGGCAAAGCCGACTTCGAGAGCGTCAACTGGGGGCTGAAGGCGCTTTTTAAGGAAAACGTCACAGGACGTTTCGCCCTCGGTCTCACCCTGACTGAGGCTCTTGACGATGAGGAGATCGAAAAAATCCTGCGCACTGCAGCCGGTGCCGCCATCGCCTTCGGGGCCGATGCCGCAGCCGCCCTGTGGCCGCCCTTCGGCAAGATAGCTGCCGCGCCGCTGGATGCCATCGCCAAAAGCGTCGCCAAATATCCCGGCGCAACAATTCTGGCGGAGGGGATGGCGGAACTGGATGCCGCAGACTTCCCCACCAGCGGTGGGGAACGCCTGTTGACCGTGCGAATGCGAGCGGCTCGGCGCTTGGTGCGCGTCATCCGCAGAACCTCCAACAAACAGACGCAGGTTTCGCGCAAAGTGCTGTTGGAAAAGGGCGCGCCCAACGGCGACATCACCCTCTCGATCAAGTCGCTCTGACCAGATCACTTCTTGGCTGTCGCGAAACTCGGACGGCGTCCGCGGTACCATGCCAGCATCACCGGCGTGGCGATGAAGATTGTCGAGTACACACCCGCCACTAAACCGATCAACATCGCCAAGGCGAAATCGTTGATCGCGCCGCCGCCGAAGATGAACAGAATCACCACCGCAATAATGGTTGTCAGTGAGGTCAATATCGTACGGCCCAAGGTTACGTTGATGGCCCGGTTGCAGAGTTCCTTGAACTCCATTTTGGTGTCCTTGCGCATATCCTCGCGGATGCGGTCAAAGATCACGATCGTGTCGTTGATCGAATAACCGACAATCGTCAGTAGCGCCGCCACGATCGTCAGGCTCACCTGCCTGCCGAACAGACTATACAGGCCGAGCGTGATAAAAGCGTCATGCGCCAATGCCACCACACCGCCCAAGGCAAAGCCAAACTCGAAACGCACAGCCACATAGATCAGAATCCCGATCAGAGAGAAGAGCACAGCATAGCCGGAAGAGCGTTTGAGATCCTGCCCCACCTCTGATCCGACATCCTCCTCGCCAGCCAGTGTGAATTTGCATTCGGGCAATTTCTCTGCCAGTGCGCTCTGGATGGCCGCAGCAACACGCTCTTCGCCGATTTCGGTGACACTGGTTTTTACAAGCAACAGGTTTCCGCTGCCGTCAAGCGTGGACTGATATTGGATCGTGGCATCGTTCTTGACTACATCAGCTACCACTTGGCGCACCTTGCCGATATCCGCCTTCTGCTCATAGTTGTAAGTCATGGATGCGCCACCTGTGAAATCCACCGCCAACACGCTGGCCGGATTTCTGAAGCCTCGCACGAAGAAAAGTGCCAGTGTGATTATGATCACGACCAGCGACACTAACCCCACCGGCTTGCCCCAACGCAAGAAGTCAAAATTCGTGTTCTTCAGGAGATGCAACATCTTGTAAGGCTTGACGCGGTCTTCAGGGACCGTGGCGTTGAAGATCAAGCGCGTCACGACCAGCGCGGTGAACATGCTGATAATGATTCCCGCGGTCAGCGTGATGGCGAAGCCGCGGATCGGCCCCACGCCAAAGATGAACAGTATGACACCCGTCAGCAACGTGGTGATGTTGGAGTCGAAGATCGCCAGAAACGCACGATCATAACCTGCGGCAACCGCTGTCCGCGCCGATTTGCCGAGTGCGAATTCTTCGCGCATGCGCTCAAAGATCAGCACGTTGGCATCCACCGCCATACCGAGTGACAACACAAGACCGGCTATACCCGGCATGGTCAGCACCGGCAAATCGAAAACGCCCTTGGCAACTGCGGCATCCTTGACAAAAACGCCGAGAATATTGGAGGCCAAAATCAGTCCGGCCGGCAACAGCAACACGTCAAGCAACAACGCCACATTCGCGATCAAACCGCAATAACAATAGTAGACAAACATAAAGAGCGCCACCATTATAGTAGCAACTACACCGGCCACAAGCCCGCTACGGATGGCGTCTGCGCCCAGCGTGGACTCGACTGAGCGCTTTTCCAAAATCTTCATAGGCGCGGGCAGCGATCCCGCATTCAAGATATTACGCAGCACCGCAGCCTCGGCCCACGAAAAACTGCCTTCGATTACAGCCCGTCCGTTGGGTATCTCCGTACGGATCACGGGCGCGGAATACAAGGTGTCGTCGAGCACGATGGCGAGTTGGCGGCCGACATCGCTGTCCTTGTTACGAGAGCCGCGCGGCGCATAAGCCTTGGTCAGACGCGCGAAATCAGCCGCTCCTTTAGCGTTAAAGATCAACGACACATGCACCCGCCCGGTCATCGAGTCGATCTCCACCGATGCGCTCGTGAGCGCCTCGCCTGTCATCTCGGCCTTGCGCAACACGTAAACCGGACGGTATGATACCGTGGCGTTAGGGTGCTGCACACGCTCGAGCATGAAGGCGTAACGCGGATCAGGCACCTCGAACAAAGACAGACGGCGCGCGTAATCCGGATCCTTGACAAGCTGATTGTAATTCTCGTCACGTTTGAAAGTACGGCCGTCATCAGCCAACACGTGGCCTTCCGGAAGCCGTCCGGATGACAATAGCTTCTCGACAAGCTGGTCATTCTGCTTGTGTACCAGCTTGAACTCCAGAAATGCCGCGCTCTGGATGCTCTTTTCGGCAGCTTCGCGCTGCTCAGCTCCGACACCCGGCAACTGCACCGTTATGCGATGATTCTTGCCCCCCTGGATCACCGGCTCGTTCACACCCAGTCCGTCAATACGGTTACGGATAACCTCGATGGCGCGCGCGTCGGCGTCTTGCAGGATTTTGTTGACCCTGTTCTGAATCTCGGCATCGGTAAGCTCCGGATCACCGGCGCGGATATTGGCCCGCAGCTTATCCTGGTCGATCGCAACCGTAAAGCTGGTTCCTCCGGACAAGTCCAATCCCAACCTGATTTTTTCCTTTGGCGGAATCACAACATACGCCGAAAAAACCGCCAAAATCGCCAACACTAACCATTTCCAAAGGTCATTTCTACTCATTTTCAGAACAGCTCCAACTTTATCTGTGCCCTCAAAAAGTCAAATAAAAGAAGAATATTAGCATATTTGCCGCCTGCGTTTCACCTATGAATTTAAAAAACGCGAAAAACGCCAGTCCCTCTTCCCTATCCACTATCCACTAACCCTGACTCCGCGCATAGCGCGGCTGGCTAGCTTACGCCTCTTCCGCTTCTTCGCCGTAAAGCTGCTCCAACGCGTCATCGATCATCTCAAGCGCCTCTTCGATATCGCTGTCCTTGGCATTCATCGGAGGCAACAGACGCACCACATGCTCGCCCGCAGGGCAACACAGCAGCCCCATGTCCTGACATGCCGCCACAATATCTTTGGCCGGGCCTTCAACCACCATGCCTATCATCAGCCCCTTGCCCCTGACTTCCAAGACCTGCTTGTACTTGTCCACGAAAACGTTCAGCCCCTCAATGAACAGCTTGCTGAGCTCTTCCGCTTGCGTCAGGAGCCCTTCCTCTTCGATCACCTCCAGCACGGCCAGCGCCGCCGCGCAAGAAACAGGATTGCCGCCGAACGTGGAAGCGTGTGTACCGGGCTGGAACACGTCCGACACAGCGGGCGAAGCCACCAGCGCGCCCATCGGGATGCCGTCTGCCAAGGATTTCGCCAGCGAGAAAGCGTCCGGCTTAACCGGATAGTGCTGCCAGCCGAACCACTTGCCGGTGCGCCCCATGCCGCACTGCACCTCGTCGCACAGCATCAGCAGGCCTTTTTCATCGCACAGCTTGCGGACGCCGACCATGAACTCTTCGGTGGCCGGCATAACACCGCCCTCGCCCTGCACCGCCTCAAACATCACAGCCACAGTCCGTTCGTTGACAGCGGCTTTCACTGATTCGAGGTTATTGAACTCGGCGAAAGCGAAGCCTATCGGCAACGGGTCAAACCCCTTCTGAACTTTAGCCTGCCCGGTTGCCGCCACAGTGGCCAACGTGCGCCCGTGGAAAGAGTTCTGCATGCAGATGATCTCGTATTTGCCCTTGGCGCTGCCCCACAGCCGCGCCAGCTTGATCATCGCTTCGTTAGCTTCCGCGCCGGAGTTGCAGAAAAAGCACTTACCGTTCAAAGAAAGTTTGGAAAGCTTCTGCGCCAACAGCGCCTGCCCGACATTGTAAAACAGGTTTGAGCAATGCCCCAAAGTCGCAACCTGATCCTGCACAGCCTTGACCACTTTGGGATGGCAATGCCCCACATTGTGAACCGCTATGCCGGAAGTGAAGTCAAGGTATGTCTTGCCGTCGGGATCGCGCACTTTGCAACCGCTGCCGTTGGTCAATGTCACCGTCGGCGCATAAGTGTGCATCACATACTGGTTAAACAATTCGGCAATGTTTGTGCTCTTACTCATCTGATATAATCTCCGTTCCTACACCTTTTTTCGTGAAAATTTCCAACAACAGCGAATGCGGCATACGGCCATCAACCAAGTGGACCTTGCCCACACCGGCTTGGATCGCCTCCAGACAACTGTCCAGCTTCGGCAACATGCCGCCGCCCACAACACCGGTCTCCTTCAGCTTGCGCACACTGCCGATCCGCAGCGTGGTCAGCAGGGACGCGGGGTCGTTCACGTCCATCAGCAGCCCCGGCACATCCGAGACAAACGCCAGCTTGCGCACCTTCATGGCCTTGGCCAAAGCCGCCGCCGCCGTGTCCGCGTTGACGTTATACACCTTGCCGTCCGGCCCCGTGCCCAGCGGCGTCACCACCGGCACGATACCCGCATCCAGCATCTCCGCAACCGGCCGGGTGTCGACCGACACCGGCTCGCCTACAAATCCCCAGTCGATTTCAGCCCCGCTGACCGGATCAGTCCCGGTCTTCTTCTTGACGCCGAAAATCCAATCGCCGTGCAGCGGGCGCGCGTTCGCAAAATGCCGCTGCAGCATCCGCACCACCTTGGCATTCACCTCGTCCTTGAGCACCCGCTCAACGACCCGCATGGCCGCTTCCGTAGTGACGCGCAGACCTTGCACGAACTGCGGCGCGACACCCGCGGCCTCCATGCCGCGCGAGATCGCCTTGCCGCCGCCATGCACCAGCACCGTCTTCATGCCCACCGCGTTCATGAACGCGATGTCCGTCAACAGACGATCGAGGTTCTCCTCCACCTCCATGACACTGCCGCCGACTTTCACCAGCACGACCGAACCTTTGAAATCCTGAATATACGGCAGCGCCTCGGTCAACACCGCCGCCTTCTCGATGATCTTCTGCATGCTCCTGTCCCTACCGCCTTTTTCTTGCATGTCAATCATGTCAATCATGTCAATCATGTCAAAATGACCCGAACTCCTCCAACTTCGCCCGTATCCCGTCCGGCAGATCATCCGCAAGTTCCGGGTGGCTCTCGATCAAACGCAGGATATCCAGCCAATCCTTCTGCCGCTTACTGGGTCGCCGACTTTCATCGGCATACGCGACCAGCTTGCCCGCCAGCGTATCCTCCAGCGAAGCCACGCGCATCAGCATGCCCCACACATCTGCGGCCACGGCGCGCGCCGGAAACTGACGGTAGCGCTCTTCGGTTGAAATCCGGACACTGACCTTCGAGTTGCCTTTCAAATTGATCGACCAAGGAAAACGCTCCGCCTTGAATCCCGCCTTCTCCAACGCATTGACCGCCTCTTCGACGCGATCCAGAGCAATCACCAGATCGACATCGGCCGTCACCATAGGCTCCTCCGCCCAGTGGTTGACCGCGATACCGCCAATCACGCACCAAGGCACATCCAACCGCTCGAGCACGGAGACGAGACGCATCACGTCCCCGCCTCCGCCCGCTGTCTGCCAATCGTAAAATGCCTTCTGTGTCATGCCGCTCTTCCGCCACGCCCGCGCCGTTAAGTCGTGTATTCGGCATTGATCTTCACGTAGTCATACGAGAGATCGCACGTGTAAATCGTGTCCTCGCCAACGCCGAGATGCAGATCCACCGTCACATCGAAAGCCCGTTTGCGCATCACGTCCTGCATGTCCTTGAGCCGAGCCTTGTCAGCAACCCTGCCTTGGTCATACGCGCAGATGTCTCCATAATATATCTGGACCTTGCTCTCATCAACCTCCGCACCGGAATAGCCGACCGCCGCAATCACACGGCCCCAGTTCGGATCGAGACCGAACCAAGATGTTTTGACCAGCGCCGATTTGGACACCGCGCGCGCCGCCATCTGGGCGTCATCACGCGTCCGGGCTCCCTTCACACGCACTGTCACAAACTTTGTCGCGCCCTCACCGTCTAAAACCATCTTCTTGCCGAGCTCTATGCAGACCGTCTTCAGCGCATCCACGAAGTACTGCCACTGCGAGTGATACGGCGTCAGCTCCACGTTGCCGGCTGCGCCGCTGGCCATCATGATCACGGTGTCGTTAGTGCTGCGGTCGCCATCAACCACAACCCGGTTGAAGCTGACCTCGACCGCCTCGCGCAAAGCCTGATCCAACGCCTTGGCGTGCACAGCAGCATCCGTGGTCAGGAAACCCAGCATAGTCGCCATGTTGGGCTCGATCATGCCGGACCCCTTGCACATGCCGCCGATCATAACCGTCTTGCCGTCAACTTCAAGCTCCACCGCCACCTGCTTATCGACCGTGTCGGTGGTCATGATCGCGCGAGCCGCGTCATAACCGCCAGTCCCGCTCAAACACCCCGCCGCCTTTTCGATCCCGGACGCGATCCGATCCATGGGCAGGTGGACGCCGATCACGCCGGTGGAGCACACCAGCACAAGACGCTCGTCAATGCCCAGCGCCGCGCCCGTCAGACGCGCCATTTCAATTGCGTCTTTAATGCCACGCTCACCGGTACAGGCATTGGCGCATCCGCTGTTGATGACCACAGCCTGGGCGTTGCCGGAGCGGGTGCGCTCGCGGTCAACCCGCACCGGCGCCGCGACAACCTGGTTCGTGGTATAAACAGCCGCGGCCGGCACCGGCATGTCCGCGACAATCAGCGCAAGGTCTTTGCGCCCTTGATACTTGATGCCAGCCTCCACGCCGCACGCCTTGAAACCTTGGGCAGCCGTCACGCCGCCTTCTACAAATTCAAACGTCTTCATATCGGAACAAAAGATATTTGGAAACCAAAATAAAATCTCCAGCTTTCACTACGACAAAGTTCTGATAAAGGAACACGTATAATCGAATATTTATCGTATATTGTCGATTAAAAACGCTTTTTTGATAATTTTAAATCACGCCGCTAATTTTTTGGGGTGCGGTTTTACTTCGTTGCACCGCACCTAGGATTCAGGAGCCAGGGTTCAGGGTTCAGGCTTGTTTTGCAACGACTTACGCAGTAACACCCTTCCTATTGTGGTGCCCTCAAAACTGGAGACACACAACTGCTTGTCATAATCGCCATAAAAGATTGCCGCGCAACCCCTGAACCCTGAACCCTTTGACCTTTTGCGATTCAACTTTTTTGAATCGCACCTAATTTAAAAAAAAATAAAAAAAGTTGTTTCAGGGGGTTGACAGTTTTGAATCCATCCTCTATACTACTCTCAACGATTGGGAAAATAGTGTTAAAAAGCACTAATGAAAGGAGGTTTCAGGTTTTATCTTTTCTGGGCTTTGCTCCTAAAAAACGGCGCGGGTTCTTAACCCGAACCGGAAATGACGGAAAACTTGTGAGAATTGACTGATCGGGTGATATACCCACACAGACGTCGAGGGGCTTGAAGGGCTTGAGGAAGTGACCGGGCAACAAGTACGGCGGCTTTCGCCAAATAAAGACAGACGTTGCGCAGCGGATCCCAGTACCAACGCCTTGCAATGCACCGCTCTTCGCTGACAAGTAAATGAATCGGCAGTTATCACCAGAGCGCGGAAAAAGGTAAAGTGAAGCAAACAGTGCCGGAGTGACCAAAAACACGACGGCTGATTTATCAAACAAACGCGAAAGGATGTGTTTTCTGAGTAACGAGTTCACATGCGGAGACGCATAAGGGTTCCCTAGCAGATGTAGGGAACCCTTTTAATTGCTGTGAGACTGTAAGGATGTGAGGCTGTGAGACTGTGAGGCTGAAAGAGCACTCGGCTTCCGCATCCGTTCGCTCCGCCGCCTTCCCTGACAGCCTTAACCCCTTACAACCTTAACCCCCGATGCGGGCGGAGCCCGCAACCTGAAATCCTTACCACGAAGGCACAAAAAGCCATACTTTTACTCTCACGGTTGCGAGCCACTGCGTGATCGCAACAAGAGAGGTTGACCCGCGACGTTCGACCCGCGACCTGCGGCTGGAGCAACCCCCCAAAAAAATCTGCGTCCCTCTGCGTAATCTGCGGATGAGAAAAACCGAGCAACGCCCCCTAAAAATCCTTCGTGCCTTTGTGCCCTTCGTGTGAGAAACAACTTGTTTTTTATTGGCCTTATCGGCCGATAAGGCACTAATAACTTACCACCCATAACCCGTAATCCCCCTCCCCTATCTCCATGACTTCCTATTACGCCGACCTGCACATCCATTCACGCTATTCCCGCGCCACCAGCCCGACCTGCACACCTGAAGGCCTGCACCACTGGGCCCAGATCAAGGGTGTCGGAGTCTGCGGCACCGGCGACTGCACCCACCCCCTGTGGCTGTCCGAGCTGCAAGCGAAGCTTGTCGAAGACTCCAGCGGCCTTTACACACTGCGGTCCGAACTGCGCCCGGAGGCCGACGCGGGCGTTCCTGAGACCTGCCGCCGCCCGGTGCGTTTCATGGTCACCGGCGAGATCAGCAGCATCTACAAACGTGACGGCCGAGTGCGCAAGATCCACAACCTGATCCTGCTGCCCTCGCTCGATGCGGCAGAAAAACTGAACCGCCGCTTGGATCAGATCGGCAACATCCGATCCGACGGCCGCCCCATTCTCGGGCTCGACCCGCGCCTCCTGTTGGAAATCCTGCTGGAAACCGACCCTCGCGCGGCTCTAATACCGGCGCACATTTGGACCCCGTGGTTCTCGATGCTGGGCGCCAAATCAGGTTTCGACTCGATCGAGGAGTGCTTCGGCGATCTCTCCCGTCATATTTTCGCGGTAGAGACCGGTCTCTCTTCGGACGCGCCCATGAACCGTCGCATCCGCTGCCTCGACAGCGTCGCTCTAATCTCCAACTCCGACCTGCATTCGCCCGCCAATCTCGGACGCAATGCCAACCTCTTCTTCGGCGAGCCCTCTTATGACACCATCATCAACGGCTTGCGCACGCAAGACCCGAATATCTGCGGCGGCACCATCGACCTCTTTCCCGAAGAAGGAAAATACCATCTTGACGGACACCGCGAGTGCAAAACCCGCCTTACTCCGGAACAGAGCATGGCGCTCGGCAACATCTGCCCGGCCTGCGGCAAAGAGGTCACTATCGGCGTACTTCACCGCGTAGTCGAACTTGAGCAGCAGCAGGGGGCAATGCCAAGAAGCCAAGCGGGAAAGACGAGAGGCAATAATCCCACGACCCCAACACCGCAGAACAGCAGAGCCGCAGAAACTCTCCCGCATTTGCCTTACCGTTACATCATACCTCTGCCGGAGCTTTTAGCGCAACAACTGCAAGTCGGTGTGAACTCCAAGAAAGTTAAATCAGCCTATCTGCGCCTGTTGTCGGAAAACGGCCCGGAACTGCCTTTCATGCTGGACTCCCCTGCCGACGAACTGGCAAACATCGGCGTGATCGGACAAGCCCTGCTGTCCGTGCGGCAAGGCCGCGTTGAACGCATCGGCGGCTACGACGGCGAATATGGACGTGTCACGCCGATTCTCGCTCCGCTATAAACTACGCTTATCACCGCGCTAGTCAGCCAGCAGGCGGTTGAGCATCTCCATGACTATCCGCCCAGTAACCAACAAACTGTCCGGGCAGATCTTGTCCATGGTATCCGCTGGCGTGTGCCAGTAATCGTTACGACCTGGCCTGCTGCCGAATTCGAAGTCGATCAGGTTGACCGCCGGATACCCCAAATCCAGAAACGCCTGATGGTCATCATAGATGTCCCCGTCGAACAGACCGATCTTGGCGCGGTCGCCGGTGGCCTCCGCCGCTTCCAGCGCCAGCAGCCGCAGTGATGCCGTGCTGTTGCGCGGCACCAACAGCTTCAGGTCACGATCCCCCACCATGTCCATCAGAATCACAGCGCGTATCTTGGCGCCAGACTGCTTTTGCTGACGCGCCAAGCGCTTGCTGCCATGGAAGCCGTCGCGTTCGCTATAGGACACCATGCACTCCTCGCCGTCCATGAACCCGAAAAGCAGATTGTGCCGGTACGGTCCCGCCGCCTGTAGCGCAGCCGCCATCTCGATCAACAGCCCTGTGGAAGACCCGCTGTCGTTGGCGCCCTCGAATCCGCCGCCGATACCGCTCATGGTGTCAAAATGCGAAAGCAGGATGATCCATTCGTCACTCGCGCCGGGAATCTCTGCCAGCACGTTATGAAATTGTTTGGGGCCGCGCGGCGTGGGATCGGTGAAGGTATCGATCCGCGCCGTCAAGCCGCGCTCTCTGAGACGCTCCGCTATCCACCCCGCCGCGCGCTCCGCCCCGGGCGTACCCGCGTCACGCGGTGTGTACTCTGACGTCAGCGCGGCCACAAGGGCAAAAGCATTGGTGGCTTGCGTTGCCGTCAAGGTCAAAGCCGGTACCGGCGCAGGCTCAGGCTTGTCGCCGCATCCCGACAACAGCGCCGCCAAAAACACGGCTAACCAGATTGTTGCCTTCATAAAATGTTCTGAGAAGTTCCTGGTCTGAGACACCTTCAAAAAGCCGGGCACGGCTGCGCATCAATCCAGTTCAATGCCTAGCAAAGCAAGCACTCGATCCAGATCGTCGTTATCGTAAAAGTCGATCTCCAGCACACCCTTGGTGTGCCTGCCGTTGGCGTGAGTGACGCCGGGATAAAGCCGGACAGCCGTTCCGAAATGCTTGTGCAGGCGGTCGCAAAGGTCACGCACGTAGCTCTCCGGCAGGTCAGGCTTACCTGAGCGCCGCACGTCATCGCCTACGGCAGCAGCGGCCTTGCGCTTTCGGATCACCTTCTCCAACGAGCGCACCGTCAGACCTTCGGTCACGCACTTGCGCGCCAACAGCATCTGCTCCGTGGTGTCGGCCAGGCCCAACAAGACCTTGGCGTGTCCTGTCGAGAGCAAGCCGCTGCCCACAAGCTGTTTCACCTCGTCCGGCAATTCCAGCAGGCGCAAAGCGTTCGCAACGGTGGCCCGGGCCTTGCCGACACGGTCGGCCACCTCTTGCTGCGTAAGGTTAAAGCTTGCAACGAGAGTGTTGTACCCCTCCGCTTCTTCAATCGCGTTCAGATCCTCGCGCTGGATGTTTTCGATGATCGTCAATTCCGCCGCGCGGCGATCCTCCGCATCCACCAGTATCACCGGCACTTTGGCCATACCCGCATCGATCGCTGCCCGCAAACGGCGCTCGCCCGCGACCAGCTCATAACGCCCTTCCGAGTTCTTGCGGCAGACCAGCGGCTGTATCATACCGTTGGCCTTGATCGAATCCGTCAGCTCGCGCAACGCTTCCTCGTCAAAAGTCTGACGCGGCTGCCAAGGCGACCGGGCTATCTCAGCCACAGGCACATCAAAAATTGTGCGCACCGCGTCTGCCGCCGGGGCTGTATCCGCGGCACCACCAGACGGCAAGGCAACTGACATGGCTGGGTGCTGTTTGGGGGGAATCGCGGCGGCCTGCGCCAGCGTGTCCGCAGACTGCGGACGGCCTATCAGCGCTCCCAGACCGCGCCCCAATCCCGTGCGGTGCGCGCGCGGAGCGGCAGCAGGGGCCGTCCGGGCAGGCTTTGCCGGCTTCTGATTTTTTTTGTGTGACGATTTCTTTTTAGCGCTCATGGGTAGTTCCCCGGACGGTTAAGGCCGGCGGTTTCCGGCAGACCGAACATCAGGTTGATATTCTGCATTGCCGACCCCGCCTGACCTTTGACAAGATTATCTATGTGCGACACGACGCGCATGCGGTTGAGGCGCTGATCCACACTGACAACCAGATTGCAGTAGTTCGTGGCGCGCACATTCATTGTGCCGATCGGCGCCGTGCTGCCGTAAACCCGCACGAACGGGCTGTCCTTGTAGAAGTCGCGGTAAACGTCCAGCAACTCCTGCTCGGTGGTCGCGGCTTCAAGATCAGCGTAAAGTGTCGATAGTATGCCGCGGCAGACAGGCACCACCTGCGCGGTGAAAGTCACCTTGACATCTGTTCCCGCCTGCATGCTGAGTTCATGCTCGATCTCGCAAACATGCTGGTGCCCCGCGAGCTTATATGCGTTCATCTGCTCATAACGGGCCGGATAATGGAAAACCGCATTCGGCTTCTTGCCAGCCCCTGACACGCCGGTCTTGCAATCGCAAATGATGCTGTAAGGCTTGATCAGACGGCGCGCGGCAGCAGGGGACAAACCCAGAATGCATGAACACGCGAAACAGCCGGGGTTGCCCACCACATCCGCCTTGCTGATCTCGGCGCGGTGCAGTTCAGCCAGCCCGTAGGCATTTTTCCCCAGCAGTTCCGGCGCGAGGTGCTCAGTCGGCTTGCCGATACGCGCCGCGTAATCAGCATACGCCTCGGCGGTGGTGAAGCGGAAATCGCCGCTGTAATCGACCACCTTGGCGCCTTTGGCCAGTTCCGCGCCCGCCAACTTCATGCCCACCCGGTCCGGCGTGGCATAAACCACCACGTCAGCAGGCGCCTGCGCAGCAGGGTCGTCCGCCGCCACCAGCGGCATGTCACAGAAACCCGCGAGATGCGGATACAGCTTCGAGATCGGTGTGCCGATCTCCTCCACCTCGACCAAAGCGGTCAATTCGGCGTCCGGATGCTGCGACACAAGTTCAATGATTCCAACTCCGCCAAAACCCGAAGCTCCGACAACTTTTACCCGTACCATAGAAAGAAATCCTTTGCATTAAAAACTTCCACTACTATACAAAATTATCCGATAGTTCCAAAGAGATTTACGGGTGCGATTCAATAAAGTTGAATCGCAAAAGGTCAAAGGGTTCAGGGGTCAGGGTTCAGGTGTTGCGCGGCAACCTTTTATGGCGATTATGACAAGCAGTTGTGTGTCTCCAGTTTTGAGGGCACCACAATAGGAAGGGCGTTACTACGTAAGTCGTTGCAAAACAACCCTGAACCCTGAATCCCTGGCTCCTGAATCCTAGGTGCGGTGCAACGAAGTAAAACCACACCCGATTTACGCGCAAGCCGCGCACGGGTGTGATTTCACAGGTTTATTCACCATCCGCGCCTGGCAACGCGTGTTTGCCGACCTTAGCGATCCACTCGCGCATACCGGACAGGGTCACCTCCCATTTTTGGCGGCTCCCCCGCAAATCTAGGAAACGGTCATACAGATCAAGCAGCGCCGTCCAAAATGTTTCGATGAAAAGCATGCGTTCTTGAAAACGCCCGGCCGGATCAACCTGCTCGCACTTGGGCAGCTTGAGCGAACGCACCGCGAAATCCATATCCAGCGTGGCAGTGTAAACCTCGTCTTTCAACGCGATGCTCAACTTGGCCCGCTTGAGTTTCTTGCCGCAGTAAAGCGCTGTGCCAGCCTCACGGCTGTTGAGCGGCATGCCCTTGCGCAAAACCGCCTCATGCGCGCCCTCGCCCTCGCGGAAGAACGTCAGCGGCCCCTCCATCATGATGCCGAATTCACGCCCGTCCGGCAGGTGGTAAACACCGCCGTCCTTTTCCCAGACGAACCAAAGCCAGGTCAGGAAATCCATGCCCAGAGTGTTCTCATGCGGATTTTCCAACGAGGTGTCAGGCGAAAAACTGGTCGGCAACAAGTCATTGGCGTTCAATCCGCTACGCCGCAGCGCCGCAGACTCGGGCGTCAGCAGCACCGGCACTGACCCGGCGGTCTCGCGGAACGCCGCAACAAGAGCGTCAACCTGTTTGTCGGAAAGCGCTCCGGCCAGCAACAGGTCGTTGCGGAAATCCACCACAACGGGAATGCTGTTTAACGTTGGCGGCATGGAGGGCTGCAAGGTCTCTAAAACCCGTTGCCTGACCTCGGCCTTGGCAGCCCGGCTCAAGAACTCCGCCCCGCGCGCCCGCATTTCCGCTTCCTCTTCCATGCAGAGATGCGCCCGCAAAAGCGCGGCAGGCACCTTCTTTTCGGCGCGCATCAACTGCGCATGCAGATACGGCCCCAGCACACACCGCTCGTCGGTCAGTTCCCGGTCGAAAAGATGCCGCCAGCCGACCCAGCCCGAGACCGGCTCGCGCCCCAATGAGCTGACCGGTGGCGCCGCATTGCGGGCGAACTCATCGACCAGAGTCGAATCGTATTTTTTCTGGAGATAGAACAGACGGAAACTCACACTGCCATTGTCAAAAGCCATAATCCCTCACCGTTACAACGTGTGGGCGCATTGTATCATAACCGCGTTATCACGCCAACACGCCGCAAGTGCTTCTTGCTGTCAGGAGGCAGTCTGCGTTATACTTAGCCCATGAAATACACCATCACATATCTTTTGTCAGTTGCCGCCCTGTCACTCTGTGCTGAACCCGTCCGCCTCTTTAACGGCAAGGATCTGACCGGCTGGCGGGTGGCCGACATTTACGGTAGCGGCACCGTGACCGTGCTTGAGGACGGTTCCGTGGAGTGCGGGCACGGCAACCCCATGACCGGCATCGCATACACCAACGCGCCGCTGCGCATGAACTACGAACTCTCGTTGCAGGCGGTGCGTGTCAAAGGCTCGGACTTCTTTGCCGCCCTCACCATCCCTATCGAACAGCACTACTGCACCGTGATCATCGGCGGCTGGGGCGGCGGTCTCTGCGGCATCTCCTCTGTCGACTACATGGACGCCTCAGAAAACCCTTGGTCAGAAGGCCTTAACCTTGAGAACGGACGCTGGTACACCCTGCGCGTGCGCGTCACGCCAGGCGTGTTGCAGGTCTTCCTCGACGAGGATCTCTATACCGCCCGCGTAGAGTTCGAAGAAGCCTCCCGTTTCAGTTTACGCTCCGGCAGCGACATCGACAAGACCACCCCCCTCGGCCTCGCCACCTACCGCACCCTCGCCCGCTGGCGTAATTTCACCGTCACACCCATCACCAAACTACTGCCAGGCGATAAGCCCAAAGGCGAAAACCTCTGAACCTAAAAGGAGCAGTTGAGTTCGACACCGATGCTCCGCAGGTCTGGCGAACGGATCTGGAGTGCGGCGGCAAGCGGTATCCCGCGCGACGCCGCTTTTAAAGCACCGGGAGGGACGAGCGTCTGCTCGTCCTTGGGCAAGCGGACGCTTGCCCCTCCCAAAAAATTCCTAATTCCTAAATCTACTCCGTCTGGATTAAACAAATCGTCAGCGGATAATGACGATGACCCCTTTCGGGGCAATCCGGAGAGAAACCGTGTTGTTCTGGCGGATTAACGATGCCGAATAGGCGGGCGAGAGATTGGTCGTGAGCGTCCAGGCCCGGACATCCGTTTCACCCAGAGCCGTCGCAACGACCAGCGGGTAATCACCGGGGACCGGGTCCTCCTGGCCCGCAAAAACCACCTCGACGGAAACCGTTGGCGCAAAGGACAGTCCGCTGTTCACAGAAAGCGGGGTGAACTGGCCTGACGCGTCGGACGTGAACGAGAGTGCCGACACGCCCGTCACTTCGGGCGCAGTGATCGATCCCGAACCGGAAATCCGCGAAACAGACAGCACGTCGGTCCCGCCCACCACCAGGGCGGCGCCGTCGGCAACTGTCACCTCGTCCAACTCGTTCGTCCACACCGGCTCAGGCGTGCCGAACCACTTGTGCATCAGTTGCAACTCGATGTGCTTCCGGCGCGCGATGGAAAGGACGTTCGAGAAGCCGATCGCCTCGGCGATATACGAGCCGCCGCCGTTGCTGGTTCGGTCATAGGCGAACCGGCTGATCGCCGTGTTGTTGGTCGGAGCGAAATTGATCACGTGGAACCCGCTTGGCAAGGAGTAGTCGTATGCCACTTCCACGCCGTCGACGGCATGATAGCCGTCCTTCGTGCCTCCCTCCTGCGTGCCTGAGTTGTTCGTGAGGATTTTTTGCGGAGAGGCGCGGTGATAGTGATACTTGCTCGAATCGCAGAAAATAAAGTTCGCCGCCGAGCCGCGATCCGAGAAAACCGAGAACGCTTCGCGGATATTGGTGAACCCCTTGGCTGTGACGCCGTCGTAACTGAAACTCAGCCCCGACGAGCCGGCGGTCTGGCTGTTGGTGTAGCACCCGCTAAAAGTGCCGAAATCCACGGCCGGGCGGAAAACGCCCGTCCGCATCTCAAACACGCGGAGCACGGGGTTCGTGAAAATCACCTGCCCGTTCACATCGCCGGGAGCGTACGTTGAAATCGGGCAGTAGGTGGTCAGCCCGTTCCCGCGCGTGTCAGCCCAGTGCGACACATTCGTGGTCGCGCCGTTGTCCGTGAGGAATGTCGTGAACGAATCGGCGTCCGACGCGTCGAAATGGAACGCGGCCCGGCTCATGACATCAAAGGGCGTGAAGGCAAACGTGCCGCCTTCCACCGTGAGCGCGCGGAGGTTCTCGGCCTCGAAAACCTGGATGCTCAACGTGCCCGGGCCTGTCTTGGTGAACGCGCCGCTGCCGGGAATCGTCCCCGCGAACTGCTCCACCTCGAGAGGAATGTCGGAGCCGAGGCCCGTGCCGTCCGCGAGGACGGAGACCTTCCCCAGCTTTGCGGTGGGCGCGGCTTCAGGATGCGCTTTGCCGAGCCATTTGTTCATCAGATACGCCTCGGTCCGGACGCGTTCGCCGTCGGAAAGCGGACGGTGGTAGAGAATGTACTCGCCGATCTGCATGTTGCCGCAATAGTTGGTGTAGACGTTATCGCCCGAACGGTCCTGCGCGAGCCCGTCCACGACGAGCGGGCGCTGCGAGGTGAACGCGACCACGACGAAATCGTTCGTCTGGTTCAGCTTGCTCCGGTTGATCCAAGGATCGACGGTTTCGCCGTCAATCGTCCACGCGGCGGCGGAAGAGAAACCGCTGACATAATCCGGCGATGCCAGTTGCGCCCCAAGCCTGTACATATCCATGTTGGAGTGCCCGAAAACAGGGGAAATTCCGTTGCCGATAGCCGTTTGGCGGAACACGCAGAACCCGGCGAAGGTGTCGCGCGAGGGCTTGCTCCACAGCGGCAGCCCCATGCTGGACTGCGTGCCGCATGTGTTATGCGTGAGGCGGAGGCCGAAATCGACCACCTGCTTGCCGACGCTTGCGTCATACGCCTTGAACGGCATGCCCGGCGTTTTGTGGAGGCACGTTGCCTTCACATCTGTGCCTTCCCGACAATCCTTCCACGCTTCGATGTACACCTTGCCGTCACCGACGTGATTGGAGGTCGTGAAGGTGTCGTCGCAGGTCGCGTCGAGCCACACGTATGCGCCGGGGGCTGGGGAGTTTATCTCTTCCGGAAACGCGCGGCTCTTGATCTTCAGCGAACCGCCGCGGAGTTCGACGGGAGTCGAGGCCGGCCGGATGAATTCGGTCTCAAGTTCGCCCGCCCCGGTCTTGACCAGGGCTGCGTCGGCCGTGACGCGCCGGACACGGGCCTTCTTGCCTTCCGCAACGCCGAGCCGCGCCCCGGAAGCGAGGAAAACACCGGTCGAGTCGGCGGGGTCTTCGCCCGTCAGCCATTTCTTCCGCAGGTGCGCGTTGACAGCCGTGCGCTCCGCATGTGTAAGGACGCGGTCAAAAAGGATGATTTCGCCGATGCGCATACCGCCCGTGTGCGCTGCGTAGTAATGCCTCGTGCCGATCTGCGCGATCGGCGTGTTAGAGGTCGTTCCCACGCTCACCGTGAACATCCCGAGCAGCTCCTTGGCCAGACGGTCTCTGTTATTTACTCTCTCGCCGTTGACGCGGATGTCGCCGTTGAACACCTTACCGCCGGTTCCAGCGTAGGTACAGAAGATGTAATCACCTTCACTCATGAATGAATAGTCACCACTGCCGCATATCACCGTCCGATAGTAATAACCCGCCGGGGCGTCGATAAAGTAGAACGCTTCTCGTACGTTCTTCTGCTCCTGCGAGAGGATCATGACGCAGTTCGTGGGGCCGAGAGACGTGCCGTCAAGACTCCCGATCGAACCGAAATCGACAAGCGGCAGACCTGTGGGCGATGTGTCCGCGCACAGGAACGGCGGTCTCACATAGGGGATCTGATACCATGTGTCGAACGTTTTCTCGACCGGACAGCGCGCGTAAAGGCTCCGGCCCGCCGCGTCCGCCCAGTTGGTGATGCAGGTGCGGCCGTCTTGCGGATCGACATAGGAGGTGAGCGTGCCCGCGGCGCTCGCATCAAGATCCAGGATGGCCTCGGCGAGCAGCGCCGTCAGATCGACGGGGACATTATCCATCGCAAGCGTGACTTCGCCTTCGTCCACGTAGATGCGCGTCTCCTCACCGGCTGTTTCGTGTACGACTAGAGAACCGGCCCCCTTTTTATGGAGCGCGCCGGTCTGATGCACACGGGCGATTTCCGCAGTCGTGCCGTTGTTGGGGACAGTGACAAACGGACGTCTGATGGCGGAAACGTTCGCCATCACGGGCGCGAAGGTCTCCGTGGCCCGGAGTTCAAGATTCACCTTGCCGTCGCCCGGCTCCCAGAAGCCCAGAAAATCGTTCGGGTCCGCCACGGAAAAGAGGCGGACGGGCTGGTTGATATAGGTGGTCTCTTCGGCCACGCGGATCGTGCGGTCGGCCGGCCCGGTCAGTTTGCCGACCGTGACATCGACGGCGGTGGTAGGCGTCAGATAGGGCGTTCCGCTTATGGCCAACGTTTTCCCGGTTGAAATACGCTGGGAAAACGGGTGGTTCGTGAACGCCACGAAGGCGACGTCCTCGCCGTTCGTCGGTGCGACGGCAAGGGGATTGCCGTTGGCGTCGACCCAGTTGGCGGCAACGTACCAGTCGGTCAAGCTGTCCGTGACGTTCGTCCATGTCGCGTCAACTGCGGCGGCCTCTGTCGCCAGCAACGCCGCGACAGCAGGCGCTAAGAAGCGGGTCTGGAGACCCATTCCACGGGAAATACGTTTTACGGAAACGGATGAAAGCTCCATTATTTTCATGCCACTCCTTTCAGGGCATCTCTAATATGGACACCCTAGCCCCGGAATACGGATGCTTTTAAACCCAAAACCAAACCAACACATCATGCAGACAACACAAACACCTTTATAGGTTTTCCGGTGACAAACCTAGTACCTATAATTAACAATTATTATGTTAGAGATTGTGGAAAGAGTCAATCACATATTGGCACTAAAAAGGGTGCGATTCAATAAAGTTGAATCGCAAAAGGTCAAAGGGTTCAGGGGCCAGGGTATGGGTTCAGGACATGGGTAACAAAATAGGCTCATGACATAGGTGACACTCTGCGGGTATAAGATATGGTCAAAGGGGGGGATTGACCATGCCGTGGAGAAAGGCGGAAGTCGTGACGTTGAGA
>Ga0255347_1003257_pt1 | contig 21345 bp, 22 predicted proteins | sample wastewater_treat_2_FD_192479 | JGI IMG/M metagenome (GOLD analysis project Ga0255347, IMG submission 192479) | Wastewater microbial communities from Lulu Island WWTP, Vancouver, Canada - plant24 | ecosystem: Engineered > WWTP > Wastewater > Unclassified | place: Canada: Vancouver, British...
CTGCTTGGTAATAAAAGTCCTTGCTCAAATAGACTTATACTTGTATTCCAAAATCTGAAAATGATGTACGACTACAAGCTAAACTTGGAAGCAAGAACCCCACGGGCTTGCCCGTGGGAGTAGTCAGCCGCTGGCATTTGTGATTACCCTTATTTCTGTAGCAATTCTTGGCTACTTGGGTTATCGACTACACGACGCCTATTATTGGGCTAAGCAACGTGTGGCGAGAGAAACAACCGAGGAGGAGAAAGAGCATAGGCAGGATAACGAGTAACAGGTTATTTTCGTGGCAAATTGCACCACATATAGCACCGACGGGGTCGTGGTGGGTGTCGCCACGGTGGTATTGTGGCATAAAAGTTAAAAAATATTGCACTTTTATGCGATTTTTGCTTGTCAAAGTATACAATAAGTAGTATAGTGTGGTTAGTAACTTGGTTATTGAATGGATTAAAACTAATAAGATTAAAGTATTAAATAGTGGAATTAAAATAGCATAAAATAAATAATATAGGGAGATTGACTATACTTCCTTATCGAAAGATAGAAGTTTACCGCTAATGTGGTCGTTGGACTGCTTGGTAATAAAAGTCCTTGCTCAAATAGACTTATACTTGTATTCCAAAATCTGAAAATGATGTACGACTACAAGCTAAACTTGGAAGCAAGAACCCCACGGGCTTGCCCGTGGGAGTAGTCAGTATAACAAGTGACCTGTAACAATATCAAAGAATGAAATGGAGGATTTCAAAGATGAAAGCACAGGAACAGGTAACAGTTGGTGGTGTTAAGTACACATTCAGAGGCAATGCGGGCGGCTCTTTCTCTATGAGAACTGACAAGGACGCTCCTGGTACTCAGCCTAAGAAAATGACTGCCGCTCAGGCAGCTCAGAAGCTCGAAACACTTCGTGCTAAGAGAGAGGCTCAGGACAGAAAGGAAGCTGCTGCTAAGGCAAAGGCTAAGGCAAAGGCAGACGCTGAGAAGGCAAAGGCAAAGGCTGCTGCTGAAAAGGCAAAGGCTGCTGCAAAGGCAAAGGCTCAGGCTGCTAAGAAGGCTCCCGTAGCAAAGGCTCCTGTAAAGGCAGCTCCTGCAAAGAAAGCTCCCGTAGCAAAGGCTCCTGCTAAGGCTGCTGTAAAGGCACCTGTAAAGAAAGCAGCTCCTGCTAAGAAGGCTCCTGCTAAGAAGAAATAATCTTTCTTCACAGCGAGAAAAGCAACAAGGCACTTCGTCGAAAGACGGGGTGCTTTTTTTGTTGCTATAGTGCGACTCGTGGTACCTATTCTCGTGGCGTGAACAATTCTCGTGGCGATTTTGTGCAAAATTTTTGCAAAAATATCTTGACAGAAAAGGGCGGTTGAAGTAACATTATAATCGGTACAAGTGATTTGTACTATGTGGCGAGGATAGGTAAGGTTAGGAAGTGCGATGCTATGTTCAGTTTTTTCACCAGAAGATACAGAAATATGGGATGGTTCATCAAGGGTAATCAGCCCTTGTAAGTTTTTGGCTGCCCATTATTCTCGAATGATTCCGCTGGCGGAAAGACTTCTGCATATTTACGGTAAGAAGTTGACCGACTTGGAAGGTGCAGACATAGTAAATGCCTTATACATAAAATTAGCTACGCAGGAGAGCGTCGGAGTGTGGTCGCCGCCTTCTCTCGGTACTGATGCAGATGCTATGAGCAGATATGTGCTGGGCACTGCAAAGAAGATGATTGAGGAGATGAACGAGAAACGCTTCGAGTATCAGGAAGTAAGTCCAGATACTCCGTGGGGCGGCTCAGCTGTGGATGAAGTTTTAGAGCGGGAAGAGTTGCAGGCGAAACGAAGTAAGACTTTGGAAAAAGTAACCTCTTTGCTATTGTCTCTCGGAATAGACGCTGAGGAGCTCTACCGCAAACTTGACTCGGATGAGGCGGATACTGTAGTGCGTAACTTGCCGATTTTATTTGGAGTTTGTTATACGACTTCTGGTGAGATGGCAAAGTTGCGGAGATTGTTTGAAGACTTAGGAGAGACAGAGCCTTGATAGTTGGAAATTACATTAGTGAAGAAGCAAATACGGTGGAGGAGAGTAAGTATCCCGTTTACGGTTTTATTCGAAAGGTAGACTATCGTCGTGAGACAGTGCGTTACGCTGTTCACAATATTCGCTGGTTTACGTCTTTGGTAAAGCATACCGTGGTATCTGTGGGGCGTGGCTTGTTTGGTGCTTCTGACCAAGCGTGCGGACGCATTTTGAATAACTATGATAAGGACATCATAATGGAAGCCCTGCATAATGTAGCGGAGCAGCCTGACTTCGAGCAGGGACTGAACTACTTCTCGAGTCCTGAGGACAGAAACAAGGCGATTGAGTCCTACATAGGAAAGATGATTGCTTACACGGCTACGGAGTGGGTGCGTACGAAGCTGAAGGAATTCGAGCAGAATATCTCGTTTGAAAGTGTCCTTGAGGAGCGTGGCGACAGTGTCTTCGCCGAGATTATTAAAGAGTTAGGTCTTGAGGATGCTGATGTCAGACGACTTGTTGAGGAATTTCAGGAGGCTATGACTGAGGAAGGCGATGACGATTACGCAAAGTCCGCTTCAGTAATCATCGAAGAGGATGAGGAAATGATAGCTCACCCTGAGGACGCATTGAAGGCGTGCATCTTTGTGGACGAGAAAGGCGTGTATAGAGATTGCCGTTTGGCTGTGATGATTATGATTACAGTGTTCGGTATATCACAGAACTTGGTGACCGTCGGGAAGGATTCAGTGTGTGCTTTCCTTATGAATATGTATAAGCAGAACCCTTTATATGCTTTGGCTTCTGAGAAACAGGAGGATAATAAATCCTCATTCTCGAGTGCCTTGAGATTCGGCATAGCCTTTGCGGCGGTCTGCGGTTACGGTGACGTAGGCGAGAGTGTTTTGATGGACAAGTTGTACGACATTTTTAAGATTTGTCCTATGAGTAGTCTTGCCAAATATAGCATCTCTTATTTAGAGAGCGGTAAGGAGTTTTCATTGGAGGTTGCAGAATAATATGGCTGCGAAGAAAGTAATTAAGGTACAGCAGGAACTTAGCATTATGGAGTGTTATCCTATCAATTTGATAGCGGACGCTTTGGCTGGGGAGGAGGACTACAGTGTGTGGGACTTTTATGTACCTGATGTCTTGGAAGTAGTTGCGAAGATGGATTATCAGGATGGGCGTGTAATCGAGCTCCGTTATAAAGAAGGGCTTACGCTCGAGGAGACTGGTAAGCGTATCGGAAAAACAAGGGAGCGTGCAAGACAGATACAGAATAACGGATTATACGCTCTTAGACGGAAGATGTTTGCAGGGGAGTGCCGAGTTATTAAACGTAGCGAGTATGCTAACCTGCTTGAGCAGTACAATGACCTTTGTGCGAAGTTTGCAAGACTTGTTGAGCGTGTACCTGAGGGTACTGAGGTGGCACCTGCTAAGGTAATGAACTGCTGTGAGGATATAGATAACTTGGACTTCTCAGCAAGGACGAGAAATTGCCTGCATAGAGCAGGTTTGTTAACTGTTACTGACGTGATTCGTTTTGATAAAGACCCTAAGAGTGACTGGAAGTCCCTCTGGGGACTTGGTGTGGGTTCCAGACAGGAACTCCGCACTAAAATACACAAGTGCACGGGTTATACGCTGCACGTCTAAGGAGACAGTGATATGCAGATAGATTTAACTAAGTTAGATACCTGCTGCTTTCCAGCAGTACATAGCATCGGATGCCGTGGTTTGGATATGTTCAATGTGTTCTATGTGAATGTTCCTGATATTAGGCGACTGGTGAGTCTTGAGTTTGCGTGTAGGGTAGATGAGGACTTGAGAAAGTCGGTCTACTCTATTCTTGGCGTGCATACTAAGCGTATGGAGATAGACGCAAGAATGCTACTCTATGCTGAGAGGCAGGTACATAAACAGGTCGAGACTATTATGGAGGACTATTGCGACGGTGTTTATGTAGGTTCTCTCGACGATGGTGACGAGGTGGATGACATTGTGAACGCCGTGGATAGATACACTATGATGCTTCTCGGCGGCTTCTGTGCAGGACTTAGATATGACCTCGCAGGTGCATACGCAGTGTCATTGTGTAAAGTAAATAACGCCGAATCTTATGTTATTAGGTTAGACGAAACTGGAGAGGAGTTCGACAGGTCAAATTCTCGTAAGATGGCACAGAGTAACTCTTGGGATGACAGCTTTGTAATAGACGCTGGCTTCACTTTTCTCTGGTTGGGCAAGAGTGTACGCTTTGATAATGTGGTACACATTGAAATACGGAAGGAATGGTAGGTTGTATGGGAGTTTTAGCACCTGAGAAGTCAAAAGAGATAAGGATAGAGATGGAGCGAGAGAGTGAGTCGGTACGTCTTTATATGTTGACTGGTTGTAGAGTTGACAGTAAGACAGGTGACTTATATGTGGTTGTTATGCTGTATAACACTCCTGCTCTTACGAGGTATAAGTATCGTGTTGTTCGTAAGTTCCCGAAGAGTGCTTATGAGCCTTTGATGACTGCTTTTCGTGAGCGTATGAAGGACGAGCCTTCGCTTAGGGGTATACTGGCTTCGAATAAGAGGGAATACTGTATGTGGCAGGGTTACTTCTGCACGCTTATCGGGGGTCAGGTATTAACAGAGCTCATAGACGACTTACGCCAGAGCGGCGTAGAGAAGATAGACTGGATAGTGTATGGGAAAGGTGGGCGTCTTACAAGTGCCTACTTAGACAGGTTCTTTGACTTGGACTACTCCTACACAACAGCAGACGGCATAGGGGCGGGCTCCTCACGCCGTCACTACCGCTACTATTCGTTCGCAGAGGAGACCTTTGCAAAGAATCAGATGGACGGTATCGAGAGTTCTTTGCTGATGCTTTCGAAGCAGTTTGACGTAGATATTTGCCTTGGAGCGTACACGGGTTCCGACCCTTGCGACAGGTCACTTCCGTATGATGCTGCTGAGGTTGTTGTTGCGAATAAGGAACGTGCGGTAGAGCTTAAAAGTAAGGTATCTGCCGTATGTAAAGACGAGAATCTCGGGGTATGGTCGGCAGGTAAGGAGAATCGCTAATGAGCAAGGAGTTCAAGAGTTTTTATCTAAAACTAGCAGAATACCCCCACCTCAACATTTACAATGTAGGTGGGGGATGAATGCGTTTTGTGTAAATTTTTAGATATATTTTACTGATAGTCACGGCGGCTATAAACATTTACCGCTGGAGACGAAGAAAGCTCTGATAAAGAAAATTAAAGGCTTCAAAGAAATCACCGTTTGTGAGGACGAGGATAGAGCCTATGAATACTGGAATAAATGTTTTAACCCGAACCCCAATGACTGCTGTAATCTTAGGCAGTAGTGTAGACTTGGAAAGGAAGTAGTGTAGATGAGTAATTTCGGAGAAAGAAGGGACGGCACTTACCGTATCCGTGAGGGGAATGTAATCCCGAAACCGCTGGATGAAGTCCTCGCTGAACACGATGTCAGCTGGGTAGACGCAGAAGGAAGAGATTATCGTGTAGTAAATGACGAAGCTGAGTTTGAAACTCTTATGGCTGATTTTGAGAGCCGCAGTGCTTCTGAGTTAGTGGCATACGATACCGAGACCACGGGATTGCATATAAATTGTATGGGTAAGCGTAAGAGCTCCTATGAGGAGTTTCTGCGTAACTATTATGAGACCGATGGCAGGAACGAGTATCTTTGTGACAGGCTGACAGGTCTTATTTTTTGTGTCGATGAGGGTAATAGCTATTACTTCTCGGTTGCATCCCTTAAGTATCACAACTTGTTCGAGTTGGATGACGAGGTGATGGGAGATGAGAAGCGATTAACAGACATTCGCTCCAGAAGAAAGAAGATTATTGATGATTGTATGGCGAAGTATAATGTTGCTTCGCCTAAGACACGTGGCATAGACGAGGACATCTGGAGATACTTTAGAGGTCTTTCTCATAAGATTAACGGTGCAAAGCCCTCCGAGGTAGAAGCTCTTTACGATAGCGTGGACTGCGATATTGTTGTTATGGAGCGTCTTCGTGATTACTTTGACAGTCACTTGTTCATCGGACACAATGTTGGATTCGATTGGAAGGTATCTTTTCTTTACGGAATCGACGTGCACTTTGCACACGATACCTTGCAGCTTGCGAAGCATCTTGGTAAGAGCTTGGACGGTGCTGTATCCCTGAAGAACTTGACGCATACTTACTTGGGTCTGCCTCAGCTCGAGTTAGACCACTTCTTCGACATTAAGAAGGACAAGGAAGGATATGTGAATCTTTCTGGTTATAAGAAAGGTAAGGAGCCTTCTTTCGCAAACTTCTCTTATATGGATTTGGATGCGTCGAGATACTATGCACCTGCCGACGGTGATATGACGCTTCGTCTTTGCCACGCACTTCTTGCGGAGATGAAGGATAGAGGTCTTGAGAAGATTAACACTGCTTACCAGATTGATGTTATGGCTGCTCAGGCAGTTGGATACGTGGAGTTCTACGGGCATATGCTCGACATTGAGGGTATGCGTGCTGTAGAAATTTATCGTTCTTTTATGACACTTCAGGCAGAGCAGACGTTCTGGGAGTCTATCGGGCTTGAGTGCGAATCGGAAATTACTGCCCTCGATGGACTCGGAGGACTTATTGAGCAGTCATTTGCTCAGACACAGGGAGCTAATCAGGCTGATAGTGCTGTGCTTGACCAGCTTGAGCAGACACTGAAGGATATGACCGAAGCCTATGTGCAGGCTCAAAAGGACAGACCTAAGGAAGACCAGATTGCTCTGGGCTCCGCTACGCAGGTAGCGGCTTTGTTCTTTGACAGACTTGGTTACGAGTTGAAGCCAGGGATGAAGCGTGGCGTAGGCAAAGCCCCTATGCGTTGGCTTAAAGGTCAGCGTGGTGATGACCCGAAAGGTCACCTCAAAGGTATCTACGAATACGAGGCTTATCAGAAGGCTAAGTCGGTTGTTGTTAAGTTCTGTAAGGCTATGCCTTATTTTGCATATCCTAACGGACTTATCTCTCCGTCATTTAACTCAAACGGAACGGATACTGGACGTATGAGCTGTTCAAAGCCTAATGCCCAGCAATACCCTGAGGAAGTTACACGACTTATATATCCGAGAAAAGGGTTTATGATGATGGACTGTGACTATTCACAGATTGAGTCACGAGTAATCACCTCACTCGCTCACGAGGAGGCGATGGCGGAATACTTTGCTGACCCTGATATGGATTATCATACTCGTATGGCGTCGATGCTTTTCAACGTACCTTACGAGTCGGTTGACAAAGCAAAGCGTAAGCAGAGTAAGAGCTTGAACTTCGGTATCCCTTACGGAATGGGACCAAAATCACTTGCAGAGCAGTTGTTTGACGGGCGTTCAGATGCTGATTGTATTGAAACTGCTATCCAGCGTCAGGCAGCTTACTTCCGTGTTCAGCCTGGTATCAAGGTGTTGTTTGACAAGGCTATTGCTGAGGGTAGAAACTACGCAATTAGCACCGAGTTTGGTCGTATTCGTTTCCTTGAGCCTATTGCGGATAGGAAGAAGCGTATGACTGAGCAGGGTAACTTGGATAAGTTTGATGAGAAAGGCATTAAGTCACAGTACGAGCGTTTCTCGAAGAATACAAAGATTCAGGGAACGGCTGCGGATATATTCAAGCTCGGATTGAGCAGAAACTTCCTGTTCATTCGTCTGTATAATCTGTATGGGAAGATTTGTTTATTTGACCTCGTACACGACGAGCAGTGTATGGAAGTTAACACTGAGGTTCTTGATGCTCCGAGTGTTGTTGCAATGCTCGCAAGCAATATGAAGATAGATGTAGAGGGCTGGTGTCCTCTGTATGCAGCGGCTACTCTCGGTCACGATTTGCACGGTGCGAAGAAGGATGAGGAAGTAGCAATCCACCCTGTAGAGTTGCAAAGGCTTGTTAAGCAGTTCGGCTTACACTCGCCTGAATATAGTCCATATCGTGAGGACGGGAAGAACTATGTTGTGCCCGCTGGTGACCCTGAGGCAGTGCTTCAGTGGTATAAGAATATGGAGATTGAGTTCAACAAAGAATATGTATGCCACAAGTTGATTAAGATGTTCGGTGAGGACGAGCAGCAGTTGCCGAGTGCATACGCAAAGCTGCTGATGACAGTCGGCGTGTGTACGAAGAAGCGTGAGGATGGCTCTAAGTATATTGATGTTGAGATGCTTGCTGGAATGCTTGGTGAGTATTTCAAGAAGGATATGCCTGAAACACCTACACTTACTGACTTTATAGAGAAGCTCAAGACGACCGAAGATATAATGCTTGGTGAAGCGGCAAGAAGCATCGTGTATATCACTGAGGAAGCGTGTCAGCACCTGTATGAGCAGGGTGGCTACACGGCTGTGTTCCAGTTTGCTCTTCAGAAAATTAACGAGGGTAAACCCGCTGAGGAGAGAACGAAGGAGCGTAACAGAGGTCTCGACGAGAAGGAATATCTCTTTGCGTATATCCCTATGTTTGAGGGGGCATTATCAAAGAGAATACTTGAGCGACTTGTTGAGGCGTCTGAGGTTGAGGCTTGCTATGATTTGTTTGAGGATATATGCGATTATGCAAGTGCCCTTCTTAATCCTGGGGAGCTTGTCGACGTTGTAGATGACGAAGACGAGGAAGAGTGGGATGAAGAAACACTTTCCGAGTTCGGTGAAGGTGCTACGAAGGGTGATGTATACGTGGCTATGCGTGCTGCAAGTAAGTTTGGTTATAACTTGCAGGGATACACGCTGATTGTAAAGATGAGCTTGCAGGAGAGACTTGAGTGGTTCTTTGAGCGTGAGGAGCTCAAGGAGTTCACCGAGGCGGATGCTAACATTTGGTTGATTGATGATACTGAGTGCGATGATGCTTCGGGCGGTTCTCTTTATGAGGTTGAGGATAAATACGACTTACGTGCGTGCGTTGCCTTTGTCCACTGGTGTCGTGACGGCTTCCCGCTTTCTCCTTGGGAAGAGAAGTCAATTATGGAGCTTACTAAGGACGTATCAGGTGGCTTACGCTACCTGTGGTATCAGTTGGTGTAAGGTAGGTGACGGATATGATAGAGAGCATTTTTGAAAAGTGGTTAATCAATATCGGGCAGAGAATGTCCGAGGGTCACGGCATAAATATCGAGAGGGACAAGGTTCCTTTCGGTGTTGAGACCGTGGATGATATAGAAAGAGAGAAGCAGCTTCAGGCTCGTCAGAGAAACAAGAGAAAGCAGGCTCTTCGTTCCGCAATAAAGGAAGGACGTATCTGCTTCTTGATGTATGGTGGCGTGACCATAAGCAAGGACATTATGGACAAGTTTGTGGACGGTCGCTTAAAGATAGGTAACGAGCAGGGGCAGCGTCGTATGAAGCGTATCGTAAAGAGTACGCTTTCTAACGACCCTCAGGAGGGAGATTACGCATTTATATGTATTCCAGCCTATGTAAAGCTCGTGCCACCGCAGATGGCTGACGAGGGCTCCGAGGCGTATGAAGCGGCTCTTGAAAATGCTGAGGCTATGGAAAATCCTATGGTGCAGGCTATTATGGCAGACGCAAAGACGTCGCTCTCTGATTACGAGGTGGAGCTGGATACGAGCTATCTCGATAAATTGTCGGGCGACTCCCTGAACCTGTTTATTCAGGAGAATAAGGCGAGTATCAAGGAGATGGACGGATACTTATTTGGCGGCGAATACGCACTGTCGTTTGTAGAGTCTATGCTTGGTAATCAGCTTGTAGTGACTGGGGATGACGGGCGTTCTTATCAGAGAGACTGCTTCGCTCATACACTGAGAAAGGTTGCCGAGCGTTTGCGTTATCTGTAGGACAGGCAGAGCAGTTAGGGGGAATAATATGATTAGGCGTAACGAGTTAATGGAGAAGTTAACGGACGGCTTAAGCATAAAGGAGTTCTACGACTTGATATACAACGAACACTTGAGTTTGCGACGGATGTCTCACATCGGTGACTACAAGCGTACGGCGAATAGCCTGTTCTATGCTTATATGCAGAACAACGGTATAGAGCAGCCGCTCACGGTGTATCAGCTTGAGTATGTATATGAGATGATACAGAGTGTGGACACCTATATGCAGGACAGGAGCTTGAGTGCCGAGATGCCTGCGGAAGATATTCTGCACGTAAAGGAGTTTATCTCAGACGGTGTGCTTGAAGGTGACGAGGAGTATTTATCGGTAGATGAGATAAATGTGTTGTATATGCTGACATACTTTGTGTGGAGCGGTGCAGTGCAGACAGATAAGTGAGTTTGTAGAAGTGAGGAGGACTGAGTATGAGTAATGCACATTACTGGGAGGGTAAAGACGAGAGAGCCAAGATGGCTCTTAAACATACAAAGGAGATGGAGGATGCGTATGGCGAAGAGATTCGCAACCGCATTGACCGCTCCGTGATTTACAGGTCGTGTGAGCCTGTAGCAGCGGTAGGGGAACCTACATTTGTAGTGACACCGAATGATTCAGTGAGTGAGATTTTTGCTCAGGACTACACACGTGCGGTCGTGCTTAACTTCGCCTCATATAAGAATGCAGGTGGCGGGTTCACGAAAGGGAGCTGTGCTCAGGAAGAGAGCCTGTGTATGGAGTCATATTTGTATAATGTGCTTCGCTCTTTCCAGTTAAAGTTTTATGAGTTTAAAAATAAGTCGCCACAATCTCCGAAGCTTTAGCTTCGGGGTATAGGCGACCAGTATAGCCGACCTAAGTCGGCAGAAAGGAGCGAACATGGTAAAAGTAAATAGAGGGTTTCCTAAATATAAGAAAATTGGAGTAGCTTAGTTCTTATAAATATGGTAGGTATGGGCGATACCAAACCAAGAAGCTTGTGGACATACTGAATATTGCAATGCTAAAGATAATAGCTATTAGGTAATTTAAAGAATTTCGCAGAGCATTGTGTAATTAAGCAAACTAACCCACAATCCAGTATAAATAAGAAAGTAGGTGCCAATTATCCATGCGACAAGCTTTAAAAGATATAGGAGAAAACAATAGCATAATCATTTATGCTCAGTTTAGTAAATCTGGTGGTAACAAACATATAATGATTAAAGATGTTTATAATTTAGTTGATAATCAGTATCTAGCTGACCATATATGGTTAGATAAGACAGAAATCAACTGTAATAGACAGATAAATGACATATTAGTAATATCAGGTAAAATATATAGATACACTAAGTATTATAATCAAGAAGATTATGGTATCATACCAAGTAATTGTATCTTAGTAAAACTCTTCGTGTTCAGGGGTAGTCTATTCTTTTGTCAATATAGTAATCAAAGCTATGTATATTATAGATACATACAAGGTTACGACCCACAAAATGAGTATATAGATTTGCAAACAAATAACATCCGACATTTAGTAGACGACTACAACATAGATAATGAAACCACAGATACAATACAAATCAGTTACAACAATAGTAGCTTACTTTTATATAAAAATCTTAGAACTATATTACAAGACATTAAAGTTCAATTTCAGTAATATACTGTATAAATCAGCTTTATCAGGGGTAGTGTTAGTTGCAATCTTTTCATACCTGTTTTAGAAAATCAATCTCTAAATAAATCAAACAGAAAGGGGTGAATTATACATGGAATTAAGAACAGTAAAGCTATTACTAATACCAACTAAAGAGCAAAGACAGTATTTTTATGATGCATCTTATTATTCTGATTGTATGTATAATGAAGCTCTTAATTGGAATAAAGCTCTCTATCAGGAAGAAGGTAGATTTTACTCTAAGTTTGATATGTCAAGTAAATTATCTGCTTTTAAGACTGATAACCCAGAATATAAATCAATAAGTGATTATGTTTTACAATCAGCTATTTCAGATTTAGCAGAAGCTTTTAAAAATTGTTTTAAGTATAATAGAGGGTTTCCTAAATATAAGAAAATTGGAGTAGCTTAGTTCTTATAAATATGGCAGGTATGGGCGATACCAAACCAAGAAGCTTGTGGACATTATGAGAAAACTGCCAGAAGGTACGATAATAACCGTAATGGATGAAGCAAGAATCCCCTAAGCTTTAGCTTAGGGGAGCGTCAATGGTGAGAGACTTAAGAGAGGTCTTTATACAGATGCTGCCATTTATACTCCTGAGGTACTGTTTTTCAAGGATGACGCTGTGAAATACTGCGACGTGCTTACCTGTGCGGCTCCTAATAATTCTCTTAGGTTTAAGTATCACTCATTTACTGAGGAAGAGAACACAGCGGCTCTGAAACAGCGAATAGAGTTTGTACGTAATATCATTGAGTCGGCTGGTGTAGATGTTGCCATTCTCGGTGCGTGGGGTTGTGGTGTATTCCAGCAGGACGCAAGAGAAGTTGCAACGCTTTTTAAGGAGGCGTTCAGTCAGACTACTCTGTCAAGGGTGGTGTTTGCGGTTCCTTTTAGCGAGCATTCAAGGGAGAATTATAAAGCCTTTGCAGACGTGTTTTCAAAGTGAGGTAGTACACTATGACGATAGGTAATCTGATGCTAATGGCTTTAATGGCATTGCTCGGAATCGTTGCTGGTTTCTTTATGGGGTTGTCTTATGCGACTTCAAAAGAAATTGAGAAGATGCGTAAGGAAGATAGGAAAGCAGATTGGGACTAATAGTTCCTTGCTGAAAGTGTAGGTCTTAATAATGAGTGAACCCATCAAAAGTTTTGAAGATTGCGTTGAGTATAGAGCACACTTGACGAGTATATTGGCGAACTTGAAGAAAGTCTGCGATGCGGATGACACGTGTCGCAGACGTCTTTTAGCGTTCGCAAAAAAGAGAGGACTTCCTGTGGAGTTCTTAGATGAACACGGCATATTTTATCTGTCGGAAGAGGTAGCAAAGGAATACGGGACTAAAAAGAAAGTGCGTCAGCCAGATACTGCTTACGTTCCAAAAAAGGAAGAGCGTGACAGTGAAAACTTGTGGCGTACACAGTCAAGGAAGGTGTTCCGCTTTATAGGTGCTACGGTGTCGGTGCCTAACCGTGGCAGCAAGAATATGCTGGAGAATAGAGTTGTGTACCCTTTGTTTAGTTACATTACGCAGGACGATAAACCGTTGGTTTGTGGCGTGTGTGGCTATGATATGGCGGATGGTGCTCTTGCTAAGTACATCTATTGTCAGACACCATACTTTGACCGTGTGGGCTACTTGTATGGGGAAGAAGATATGCTTTACGCTCCTACGCAGAAAGCGGTGTTTGTTGGCGAAGGTCTCGTGGATAGACTGTGGCTTAAGTATGCTATCAGACAGGCAGGTTACAACTATATGACGCTTGCAGTTTGTGGCGTGACTACTCACGATATTAAGATGTCAAAACTCGGATTGATTAGCGACTACGCTCACTTCTTTTATTTCCAAGATAGAGATGATTCTGGCGAGGATTTTGCAAACACTCTTGTGAAGAAATTGTCTGAGAGAAAGGTTACTCGCTGCTATGTGCGTGTAGGAAATAAGGATGTGGCTGAGGATTTTTCAAAGCGAGAAATGCCGAGTGACTTTTCTGAATTTGTTAAGTTGCTCAGTAATATTCAGGACGGCTTACCGTGTGGTGCGAGTTGTCAGGTGTAGAAAAATAATAGAAAAAAATTTTCAAAAACTATTGACTTTCTACGAACCACGTGGTAACATCTTATTAGTTGCTGATGAGGCAACAAAGAACCCAATAATTGTGTCGAAGGGGCAATGCCGAAGTGCCAAGTAAGTCCCCCAAAAATGACACCACAAAGAAAGGTAGGTAACAAAAATGGGAATGAAGTTTCGTAAAGTAAGTATCGAGGATGCACTTAAGGGTGCAAAGCAGAACGACCTCAAGTTCTCTCCTGAGAGAAACGGTAAGTACAATGTGTACTTCCCTGCTGTCGAGACTGTAACTATGGCGAAGATTCACGAGTGGCGTGATGGCGGAAAGTATCAGTCCGCAGCTTGCTCAGGTGAAGATGACTGCCCGTTCTGTGCTGTTGAGAAGGCAGGTTGGGAAGAATACAGAGCTAAGATTGACGAGGCTATTGCAGGTCTTGACCCTACTACGGACAAGGATAAAATCCACGAAAGAAAGATGGCTCTCATTCCGAGAATCACTTCGCAGGATAAGGTTTATATGCTTATCGCTATCGTAACTCCTGCTGACGCAAAGGCTGGTACAAAGGAGTCTTACACTCTCAAGGTTCTCACTCCTTCTAACCAGAGACTCGAGAACCTCAAGTCTTACGCCGAGGAAACCAGTGAAGCAGGTTCTTTACTCGGAGCAACTCTCCTTCTGAAGTACCCTGATGAAGAGAACGCTCGTGACAGAGGAAAGAATATGCAGATTCTCCCTGGCAAGCCTGTTTCTGAGGAAATCAAGGCTGCTATCGACGAGGAAGCTAAGAACTTCAACTGGGAAGCTGCTTTGTCTGGATTCTATGAGTTCAGAACTCTTTCCGCAGACGACATCGCAAAGGCAATCAAGTCTGCTGGTTACGAGGCAGTAGAAAGCGACGACGACGAAGAGGAAGTTCCTTTTGCAGAAGAGGCTCCTGCATCTAAGAAGTCTGACGACGATGACGGCAACGGCGGTGCTGGTGGTGCTGCTGATGACGCTGGCGATGACGGAGCAGACGACCTCGATGACCTCGTATAATCGCTCTCACGGCGTGGTTATGTAAGGTAACTTTAGGAGAGCGGCAGTTTGCTAAGGCTCTGCCGCTCTCTTTTTTACAGAAATTTGAGGTGTGATTGTATGGAAAATAACGAAAAGGTAACTGGTGGTCAGTTGACTACCGTGAAGATAAACGACTTCCGCTGTTTAGACGAGATTACTCTTGATATGAGTCAGGTGGTGGCTCTTAAGGGTAACAATGAGAGCGGAAAGACCAGCATTATCAAGGCTCTTGAGTTACTTATGCTCGGTGGCACTAATGCGGGAAAATATATTCGTAGCGGTTGCCGTGACTTTCGTGTCGCAGGCTATGTAAGTGGCGTGGATAAGACAGTAGTCAGGACGGCTAAAGGCTATAAGATTTATGACGGTGACGTTACTGAGAAATCGGCAGAAAAAGGTGCTAAGCCTATTACCACGGTTGACAAGTTGACTTCTAACGAAACCCCTGAGGTTGTAGCCAAGATTTTCAACTTGCAGAGAAATGCCGTTACAGGCAATATGCTTGGTTCTCGTGGTTACGCTGGGAAGGTTCCGTTTGTGCAGACTACGGCAACAGAGAACTACGCTATCGTTTCGGAAGAAATGGGTGTTAAGCCGTTCCGTGACGCAGCCTACGGCGGTATTCTCGAGGCAGGCAGACTTGAGAAGAAAGCAAAAGTTCTTGCCGATAATCTGTCAAACTTGAAGGCTCAGCAGGTAAGGGCGAAGGAAGAGGTTGTAAAGGCAGAAAATATGGAGCAGGTGCTTGGTGACAAGTCAGCTCTGTATGACGCAGTTATTTCAGCTCTTACAAGTCTTGCTACCATTGAGGATATTGAAGCGAAAACAGCGGGTAAGCCTGTTGGCGAAGCCCCTGCTGAGATTGATGTACTGCTCCTTGACGCTATTGAGCGTGTAAAAGCATCTGCAAAATCGCTGAAGGCTGCAAAGGCTGCTCTTGAGGCTCTTGGCGAGCAGAAGACTGCTCCTGAGGCTATTGATATGGAGTTGCTTGCGGGTGTGCTTGCCGTTAAGGAGTCAGCAAAGAGACGTAAGGACTGCAAGGAACAACTTGCAAACTGTGATACGACTCTTGAAGAAATTCAGAATGAAATCAAGCAGTATGGAAATGAGATTAACATTTGTCCCGTTTGTGGGGCTGTGCTCGTAGATGGGAGGTGTTCGGAATGAGTAAGCAGGTTGTATTAACTATCGGTGATACTCACTTTGCGGACGCTAACTACGGGCGTCACAAGGACTTTGCTTCCGACTGTGAGATTATGATGGAGCGTGTGGCGACTGCTGTTGAAGAGTATTATAAGACTCTTGGTGAGAAGTTCTATCGTATAGTTATTCTTGGGGACTTTGCGGACACAAGATTTTCGCATCTTGAGTTCCGATTAAGTGTAGAGAGATTTTTGGACAGACTTAATGCGTGTGCGGAAAAGGTGTATTGTCTTAAGGGCAATCACGACGAAGCTGGTGGTCTTATGACGGAGCTCGATTATTACATCGGGCGTGGCGTTATCGCTAAGCACCCCGAAGAAGAAGAAATTGGAGGAAAGAAGGTACGTTATGTAGATTATGTGCGTGACCCTGAGGAGTGTGCTCAGGCACACGAGGGGGCAGATGTGGAAGTAATCTTCACACATAATGCACTTGCTGCTGGAACAAACACCCTGTTTTCTTCAGTAGATGTAAGTAAACTTGACGCTCCGAAGTTACGTGTAGGTGTTATGGGACATATCCACGGCGAGATGTACTTCAAGGCACACAATAGACACGGACAGGACGTATCAATTCTCGACGGCGGGGCAGCTTGTGTTCGAAGTGCTGAGAGGAAGGACGTTAAGTCATTCAACTTACTCACACTTCACTTTGACGGTGAGACTGGGAAGATTGGTAGCAAGAAGATTCCTGTCAATTACGTGGAAGATGCGTTTGTTGATGTTGCAACTCAGGAAGAGGGCACGAAGTGGTCAGTAGATAGCGAGAACGCTAACATTGATTTTACTGTGTCAGGTGCGGGTTCAATGGATATTGATGACCTTACTACACAGCTCGGGAAAACGGCTTCCCCTGAGGTTATTTCGGCGGTTAAGATGCTGTTCCAGAAGTACGGCAAGGTTGATATGCAGGAAGAAGAGGACGTAGCCGAAGCTGCTGCCGATGATGATTTGCTTGACGACATCACAAATATGTTCAAGTCAGCTGGAAGTACACCTGCGATTGAAACGGATTTTGATGCTGCCGAGGTTGGACTTCTTGAGTCCGACACGACCGATAACGCAGGATTCGTGAACATTGCCGAAGCACTTGAAGAGGACGGACTTCTGGATGACCTCGCAGAAGCTACTGAGGTAGGCGAGGCTGAGGACGCAGGTATTGACGCACTTATGGACGACGAGGGTACTGATGCTGAGAGTGATGGGCTTGATGACTTGTTCGACGGTGTTTCCGACGACGATGATAACGGGGCTATCGCAGTAGAAGACCTTTTGTCCGAGGAAGATAAAGAATGTCTCCGCAGTGGAGCAGTAGGAGCCGTAGAAATTGAAGGCGGCATAAGAGTAGAGTACAGAAACGGTTCATTTGTATTTGCAGACTAAGAAAGGTAGGTAAACCACAATGTTAACAATGGAAGAAGCAAAAGCGTTAAACAAGAAACTCAAGGATGCTAAGGAAGCCAGAGATAAGGCTGCGGCTGAGCTCGCAGTTGCTGAGCAGACTCTTGACGGTAGTATCGAGGCACTCTCTAAGGTGACTGGTCAGGAAGTAACCAGAGAGAATGTAAGTGCCGTTGTTAAGAAGCAGACGGCAGTGCTTGAGGCTCAGAAGGAAGCTATCGAGGCTTACCTTGGCTAAGTCTTTGGTACCTCGTTGCGAATATCTTTGAGGGGAATATGGGATAGTATTACAGTGTCAGCGTTGGGAACCTCTCGACTAACTGACACTGTAACTTTCTAAGAATCTTTCAAGGAGGATACACGATATGATGGCTTCGTGGTTTAAGAGAACGAGGATTCGGTGGTGGTGTCTGAGGCGGACTTTAACCCGCCGTGAGCAAGAAATCCCCCACTTCTATAAGTGGTGGGATGAATTGCGATATTCACGGCGTTTACTTGATTTTTGTATTTCACAGTATTATAATCTAATTATAAATCAGTCGTATTCGTTAAAAAGGATATAAATACAATGAATTTGGATACAAATAATCATTCGGTGTTCATGTTGCATTATCATCTTATCATGTGTATAAAATATCGTAATAAAGTGATAGATGACACTATCTCTAATCGTCTAAAAGAGATATTTGTAAAAATTGCTCCTACCTATAACATTACGTTAGAAGAATGGAATCACGACATAGACCATGTCCACATTCTGTTTAGAGGGCAACCGAATACTGAAATCAGTAAATTTATCAATGCTTATAAATCTGCAAGCAGTCGTATTATAAAGAAAGAGTTTCCCAAGATACGTAAATCTCTTTGGAAAGAGATGTTCTGGTCACAGAGTTTTTGCTTGCTGACCACAGGTGGGGCTACTGTAGACATTATTAAACAATATATTCAATCTCAAGGGAAAAAGGATGGCAAACAAAGCAATTAAGTACAGGGTATACCCTACAACTGAACAAAGTATTATGTTTGCAAAAACCTTCGGTTGTTGCCGTAAGGTTTATAATCTTATGCTTTCCGATAAGATTGAAGGTTACAAAGCAACTGGTAAATTTCCTACTGTAACGCCTGCTAAATATAAAGACGAATATCCCTACCTTAGAGAAGTGGACAGCCTTGCTCTTGCTAATAAACAGATGGATTTACAAGAGGCATTCCGTAATACGTTTAGCAAATCACGTAAGAAGAATAATGGATTTCCCAAATATAAGTCTGCGAAGCATAGTCGTAAATCATATACCACAAACAATCAGGAGGGGACAGTTGCTATCATAGATAACAAATATATCAAACTTCCTAAGATTGGTAAGGTAAAAGCCGTTATCCATCGTATTCCTGATAGCAGTTGGATTATTAAATCTGCTACTGTATCACAGGAATCAGACGGTAAATATTATATTTCTGTACTTTTTGAGTTTGATACTGTCACAAGCCATTATATTGCAGACAAAACCAATGCTATCGGGTTGGATTATGCTTCTGATGGTCTATATGTAGACAACAATGGTAACATCGGCACTAATCATAAATATTATCGTGAAAGCCATAATAAACTCGCCAAAGAACAACGCAAGCTATCACGTATGCAAGGCTCTAAAAAGGGAGAAGAAAAGTCTAACAATTATATCAAACAACTGCTTAAAGTAAACAAAATCCATAGACACATCGCAAATCAGCGTTTGGATAACCTGCACAAAATATCTACTGAGATAGCCAATCAGTACGATGTTGTTTGCGTGGAAAGTCTAAATATGCGAGCTATGTCTAATCGTGGTTTCGGAAACGGCAAAACTACTCTTGACAACGGATACGGAATGTTTCTATCAATGCTCGAATACAAGCTATCTGATAGAAATAAGTATTTTGTAAAAGTAGATAAGTGGTTTCCTTCATCACAAATATGTCATTGTTGCGGTGCGTTACATCCCGAAATGAAAGACCTGACTATACGTACAATAAAATGCAATTGCGGTCTTACAATTAACCGTGACCAGAATGCTGCCATTAACATCTTACGTGAAGGATTACGGCTACTCGCTGAAGCAACATAATAAAACTAAATATATAGTAGGGATGGAATCAGCCCGAACTTATACGCCTGTGGACATTGTGTAAGACATTGAGTTACGCATCATCGTAGTCAACGCAGTAGTGGTTGAAGCAGGAAGCTCCGACTTCTATAAGTCGGAGTAGTTCACCAAAACTAAATATACAGTAGGGATGGAATCAGCCCGAACTTATACGCCTGTGGACATTGTGTAAGACATTGAGTTACGCATCATCGTAGTCAACGCAGTAGTGGTTGAAGCAGGAAGCTCCGACTTCTATAAGTCGGAGTAGTTCACGAATGGCAACGGGACAGTGACTTTGATTTACCAGAGCGTTTGGAACAATGCTGAATGCGACTCGGGATGATGTAGCGAGAGATTATGGTATGCACAGTGTGCAGAAGTAACACATAAATTAACTATGGAGGATTAAAAATGGTTAGAGTAGTTTTCAAGGACTTTAAGGACAGTGCTCTAAAGTTTGACTCTCAGGCAAGTATTGCCTTTGTTGTTACAAAGGATGAGTTGTGGGTTAAAACAGGTACGAGAGCAAAGCAGCTTTGTTACAAGGAGGAAGCCACTATCAGTGGTGTAGCTGACGGTAAGACCGTTTCAGTTTGCCTCGAGCACGGTGCAGTTCAGAAAGGTGCGGATGCTCGCATTTCTTCTAACGGCATTGAGAATACAATGACAATGATTATTGACGAGGATAAGAAGGTAGTGGCTTTCGAAGTTCAGCATATCCTTCGCACTCCTGCGACAGATACAGAGCCCGAGAAGGTGCAGGAGCTCGGTACTTCGAGACGTGGACCTTTTAAGTGGGAAACTGGCTTCAGTGCTACTCAGACTACTGGGCTTCCTACTGGTATTTCTGCTGAGGTACGTGCTGAAGCAGAGAAGAAGAACAGTCTTGACACTGTTTCCAGTAAGGCTCTCGCCGAGGTATTTGAGATGCTCGGCGTAGTGAAGCAGCCTATTTTCATCACGGCTGAGGAAGAGATTGACGGAACCAAGTTCCCCTCGAAGGCTTTCATCAGCGGGCAGGCTTACGGTGAGATGGCTATTCCTGCTTTTAAGCGTGGCGTGAAAGTGTCGTACGACTTAGCTGCTCCTGTTGGCAAGTTGCTTGCTAAGGATACGGGTAATGCTGAGTGTCTCGCCAGAGTGGACGAGAATAAGGTACGTATCTTTACAGTACAGACGGATTCTTTCTATGTATCAGGTGCTGTTGAGAAGATTACGCCAAGCAGCTTAAGTGTCGTGAATCTTATGACGGTAGCAGGTCTTGACTACAGTGCGTTTACGTTCACTTGCCCTAAGGTGTTGGTGGCAAATATCGTCGAGGGAAAGCATACCCTCAAGCTCGTGGGCAATAACCTTTTTGTCGGTGAGGATACGATTACAGTCAGTGACCTTGCGGTATCGGACGAGGTTGGAAGCGAGATTCAGACTGTGCTCACGAAAGGCGTGGAGGTGGACTTCTCACAGATGAGAAAGTTCCTCTCTTCGGAGGACAGAGTAGCGTTTGCTATTGCGAAGTTCGTGCAGGACGGAAAAGACCTCGGCTATGTTCTTCGCATTGGTGTTCCTGCTGGGGAGAATAACAAGCCTTGTTGGTTCTTACCTGCGACCGTGGCAGGCAGATAAAAATTTTTCTAAAAGTGCTTGACACGGTACTGTCAAAGTGATACTATGTAACTTGTAGACGGGTTGACATACTTGTTTTCGGTGGTCTGTTTGGATAGTACAGACAGACCACCACCTCCTTTGAGAAAGGGTGCAGAAATGTTGTTTATAAATATTCCGCCAGAAAACCCACGTTGTCTTTAGACCGTGGGATGAATGGCAGAACATTTAATGCTGACGTAAACGGAGCATTAAATATCATTCGTAAAAGTAGCGTTGTGGATATGAATAT
>Ga0255347_1003258_pt1 | contig 21342 bp, 17 predicted proteins | sample wastewater_treat_2_FD_192479 | JGI IMG/M metagenome (GOLD analysis project Ga0255347, IMG submission 192479) | Wastewater microbial communities from Lulu Island WWTP, Vancouver, Canada - plant24 | ecosystem: Engineered > WWTP > Wastewater > Unclassified | place: Canada: Vancouver, British...
GCAAAACTATTAAAACAGGCCATTGCCGGAGCAGAAAAAGCAGGATGTGAAGTCACTGTAATTGATGTGCCTTCATTAGAGTTCTCATCCTGCAGGGAGATGTATTACTGCAGGGAGCAGTCTTCCTGTATCATGGAGGATGATATGGGTGAGATCTATCCGCTGATAAAAAGCATGGACAGCCTCATCATCGCAACCCCTGTCATGACCATGGGAGTCCCGGGTCACCTGAAATCATTAATGGACCGTTGCCAGGTATTTTACTGTGCAAAGTACGAACGAAAAAATTCCCTTATACCCAAAGAGAAGCGAAAAACCAGGAGAGCACTTTTACTATCGATAAGTGGTATGAATCTGCCAAACAACTTTGATGGAATAAAGATATCCGTAAAGGCCTTTTGTGACATAATAGACTGCAAGCTGAGTGATGAACTCCTTATCAGGGATATGGATAATAAGGTAGACCTTGACAGGTATCCGGATCTCATGAAAGAGGGTTTTGATAAAGGGTTTGCCCTTGGATCAGCCCTGGTCAGCCATCCATGATCAGAGGTACCCAAGACTTCGAAGAGAGGTGACCGGCCCTTTTGTGATTATCAGGTGATCAAGAAGGTTGATACCAAGGATTTTTCCGGCCTCTGATAACTGCCTGGTTACCGCAATATCTTCTGAACTTGGTTCAGGGTTGCCAGACGGATGATTGTGAATGCAGATTATGGCAGCCGCCCTGTCGGTGATCGCATCAGCAAACACCTCGCGTGGATGGACCAGGCTGTTATTGAGAAGGCCTTTTGTTATAGTGCGGGTACTGATAACTTCAGACGCACCGTTAAGGGTTGTAACAAGAAAATGTTCCTGTGGTTTATACGCAAGCCCTGCAACCTCAGGGATCTTCAGGATATGCCGGGGCTCGGTTATCTTTATCTGTTCTCTGTCCGCAGGAACCGCATAACGGCTTGCAAGCTCAAAGCAGGCCATGAGCACCGAAGCCCTTGACTTTCCGATCCCTTTTATTCCGATGAGGGTATCATAGGAAGGAAGGTTATCTTTCTCCAGGAGGCTTGCAACCTTTTTGGAGATGGTAAGGACATCATGGTTTTTTGTGCCATTTCCCAGGATTGCAGCGATGAGTTCACTGTCAGTCAATGAAAAAGCTCCTTTCTTCTCAATCTTCTCCCTTGGGCGGTCAAGTGGATCGATATCAGTTATCCGTCTGGAAGGCATATCTGTGCCTTCACAGGTTTACCAGATACCATGATGATATTACTGATCTGATCTTACTCGAAACACTTATCCAAGTTGATCTCATTGTTATCAGTATGGCAACCAAGGATGACCTCATGGCAGGTTTTGCCGGTGAATCACAGGCAAACAGGAAATATGCCATATTTTCAGATAAGGCAGCAGAAGAAGGATTTAAGAATGTGGGGGCGCTCTTTAAGGCTGCATCGCTTGCAGAAGAGATCCATGCACGGCGCCACCTGCAGGTATTTGGCATTTCTTCAACGAAAGACAACCTGAAAGAGGCAATTGAAGGTGAGACTGAAGAATTCACCAACATGTATCCTGAGTTTATTAAGCAGTCACAGGCAGAAGGAAATGAAGATGCTACGCGTTCATTCACTTATGCGATGAAGGCTGAGGAGGTCCACGCCGGGCTGTACGAGAAAGCGCTAAAAGCAGTTAGTGCCGGCAAGGATCTGGAGATATCAAAGGTACTTCTCTGTCCGGTCTGCGGAAATGTTGCCCTTGATTCTGCACCTGCCGCCTGTCCAATCTGTGGTGTTCCTGGTAAAAAGTTTCAGGAAGTAACCATCTGATTTTTCTGGCTGCTCATATTAAACACGCTTTTTTTTTATTCATAAGCTCAGATCATCATCTTCACCTGTATACAAAACATGATAATTCAAAAAAGTATTGAGGAATTTTCAGACCATGAGATCAAGTCCTGAAAAATCATTACACATCCTGGTAGTAGAAGATAACCGGACCCAGGCAGAATATCTCCGCCAGCTTCTTGAAAAAAGAGAGTGTGTAGTCACGGTTTCAGGCAACGGTTTTGATGCTCTTGAAAAGATTGAAGAAAAAAAACCTGACATCATCCTCACAGATGTCATGATGCCTGACATGGACGGGTATACCTTGTGTAAAACCGTAAAAAACCATGAGAAATTTCATGACATTCCGATTATCCTGGTAACACACCTGTACAGCCCGGTTGATGTCATCAAGGGGCTTGAGGCCGGGGCAGACAACTTTATCATTAAACCATATGATCCGGAGCACATTTTTTCACGTATTTCAGTCATCATGCAGGCAAAGGAACATCCAGGAATTAAAGAGCAAAACCAGCCTCTTGATGTTGTATTTTCAAGTGAAGTGCATACCATCGCATCCAGCCGTATCCAGATCCTTAACATCCTCCTCTCCACCTATGAAACAGCGGTCAGGAATAATAGCGAACTACAGGTGGCCCATGAACGGCTCCATTATACAAATGCACAATTGCAAAAACTGGTTGAAGACCTTGAACTGACCAATGAATCACTCCACATGAAAAACCAGGAACGAAACCGGCTGGAGACTGCATTAGCTGCAGCCCATGAAAAAATTGAGAACATTTCTGAGGCATTGAAACATATTTGTCAGAAAAGTATACAGCCAGCTGATGAGCTCCTCTCAAACCAGGCATCACAGCCAGATGCATGTGATGATATCTTCAGAGCATCTGCATATCTCAATGCAGGTATGACTGCCCTGAATAATACAAGACAGTATATAATGACTGCAACTATGCCCAGGACCTGGCAGGGTATAAGAAACAGCATCAATAATTCTGTCGAACAGGTGCGCAGGCAGTCTGTCAGGTATGAAAACCTCATTCCCGAAGACATTGAGATTAATGCAGATCCCTGCCTTGAAAAGATCCTCTCTTCCCTTATAAACACCCTCCAGGATGAAAAAGAAGGACCTGGTGAGATAAGGTTCTCATTTCATGTCAGAGAGGAGGGGTATGTAATAACAATCGAAGGAACAATAGAAGAGGATGATCTGGAAGTGACAGATACGGACGAGGGAAGAATGTCTTTAGGCCTGGAGAAGATACTTTTAAAACCATCTCACTGCCTTGTCAGGGAGATGCTGGCATCATCCGGAATGGAGATTGTAAAGACCGGAATAAAAGATAGCAGGATGCGGGTCGAAATTTGTTGTCCAAAAACATCCATCCGGTTTGTATCAGATATTCATGATCCAGTAAGACTATAAATCTTAAAAAACTCAAAAATCATCTTTTTCAAAAACAGGTGGTATCGGGGAAGGTAATTACCAAACCAGTTATAGAAATCCTGTGTTAAGGAGAGATATTGTCCCTGTTTTCCTGTGTGTGATTTTAGCGTTCAGAGCAGACTCCGGCTCAATGACGTGAAGACTACCTGTCCCACACATGAGCATACCAGATTCATCTTGTGGATATTAATAGATGAATAAAACGGAGTCCAAAAGAATAAGTCTTATTAACAAAAACATAAAGACGTGGATTCAGGTAGTTCAAAAATAAATCAGAACATTCTGGATACTTTTTCAAAGGGTAAAAAGGCTCTAAGTATATCAGACATATCACGGCTCTCAGGCCATCACCGGCATACCGTTGCCAGGTACCTTGATAACCTGGTCTCATCAGGTAAGCTTGAGATGCGCCAGCATGGACAGAAAAAAAAGTATTACCTGGCAGATATCCAGCTAGAATCCTCGATACTTAATTTTTCCCTTCACATGCTCATCATTCTGAACATGGATCTCTCCATCAGATGGGCAAATGACTCATTTTTAAAGATGGTTAATACCACGAATAAAGCCATCTCAAACCTTGGCATAGAGGCTCTTCACCTTGATGAACTGTTTGGCCCAGAGCTTGTTACAGCAATACGGATGGTAAGGCCTGGTGAGACAAGGTCAGAAGAGGCAAGAATCTGCCGGGATGAGAAAGAGACCATATATCTTTTTACCATCTCCGCAGTTTCATTCTTCCAGGACCGTCCTGCGCTTGTGATTACCGGTGAGGATGTCACCGAAAAAAAAACACTCCAGGAGGCAATAAGGACAAGTGAGTCGAACTTACGTCTTATTACAGAGTCAGTTCATGACATGATCATCAGGTGGGAGACGGATGGAACAATATCCTATGTCTCACCGGCTTGTGAGCTCCTGACCGGATATGTCTCCAGGGAACTTATGGGAGAGAAGATATCTGAATTCATACACCCGGAAGACCTGCCAAGGTTTCAGAACGGGAGTATGGAAGAAGACATGAACTGGTCACGTCTCCCCTCATCATTCAGATTCCGGACGTTGAAAGGCATATGGGTCTGGTTTGAAACCACCACAACTCCACGGATGTCTGAAACCGGTGAAGTGCTGGATTACATATCGGTCTGGCGTGATATTACAGCATGGCTTGAGGCAGAGACTAAGATGGCTCTAAGTGAGGAGAAATATCGTCGCCTCTTTGAAGGGGCGAAAGACGCAATCATCCTGATGGAACTGACCGAAAATTTGAAACATGTTCGAATCCGTGAAGTAAATAACCTGACCTGCCAGCTAACAGGCTATACTTACCAGGAGTTACTGGCCCTCTCCATACCCGATATCATACCAGAGTCAAAGCACGAGTTTTTAGATGAAATTACAAAGAATTTCGTGCAAAACGAACAGGGAATCTTTGAGATAGAGATCGTCAGAAAAGATGGAACCCTGGTTCCGGTTGAGGTGAACGCCCACCTTTTTTACCTGCAGGGAAAACCCGTGGTTCTTGCAATAACACGTGATATCACCGAGCGGAAAAGGACAGAAACTGCAATCAGGGAGGCACATCAGCGCCTGGTTGAGATACTTGAATTTCTTCCTGATCCGGTCTTTGTGCTGGATACCGAAGGGAGGGTTACCGCATGGAACCGGGCAATGGAAGAACTGACCGGTACAAAGATGGAAGATGTTATTGGAAAGGGAGACTTTGCCTATTCAGTTGCTTTTTATCACCAAAAGCGCCCTTGCCTGGCTGATTACATTCTGAATCGTGATGAGACAATCCTGCTTAGGTACAATAACCCGTCTATCGACGGGGACAGGGTCACCGCTGATGTGCAGACATTACACCCTGTAACAAAAAGCAGGATATGGCTTTGGATAAAGGCAGCCCCTATCTATGGCCTTGATGCAGGCATCACAGGAGTCATTGAAACGCTTCGAGATATTAGTGACAGGAAGATAATGGAACTTGAGATCAGAAAGCAGAACGCCATATTTGAAGCGGTAAGCAGGGCAGCGTCAGATATCCTGCAGTCAGCAGCCTTTGAGGATGCAGCGCTCAGAACAATCGGGCTTATCGGTGAAGCTACCTCGGTGGGTCGTGTCATCCTTCTTGAAAAAGCTTCTCAGTTAAGTGCCCATCTTATCAAATCCGAACTTGAATGGAATGCAAAAACCGGAATCGCCGGAAGGACCAGATCTCCGATCTCAATGATATTAAAGAATGAAAAAGAGCGGTCCGTAATAGAAGAGGCGTTCATATCTGAAAAGGCAATTTACAACCTGGTGAAAGATCTCAGGGGAGATGACAGAAGAATATTCGAGACCGATGGTGTGAAGTCATTGCTTTTAGTTCCGATTAAGACCAGTAATGGTACCTGGGGGGTAGTCGGCTTTCTTGAGACGAGATTTGAGCGCATATGGAGCAGAAAAGAGATCAGTGCCCTGGAAATTGGGTCGTCCCTCATTGGAAGTGCCCTGATGAGGTTCGAAGCCGGAGAAAACCTTGAAAAGAGCGAAAAACAGTTCAGGACACTTGCTCAGAACATTCCAGGAATAGTATTCAGGGTTTCACTTGCAGGTTCAGACATGGAATTTTATAATGATCATCTTGAGTCAGTTACAGGGTACTCCGCAAAAGAGCTTGCAAGCGGTCAGATAAGCTCTCTCATTCCACTCATTTTTCCGGACGATAAGCAACGGGTGGTACATGCCAAAAAAGAGTCAATAAAAACCGGAGAGCCATATGAGATTGAGTACAGGATCATTGACAAGTATGGTAAGATAAGGATCATGAGTGAAAGGGGTAGACCGGTAGCTGATGAAACCGGACTTATTGTTAGCATTGATGGAATTATCCAGGAGATCGAATAATCCAGGTGAAGAAAAGGTAATTGGTGTCGGAAGGTACAAGACCCGGGTGTAATTACCAGAAAAAAAGCAATTTCATGCCCTATGTTCTAAAAGCACCCCATAAATACAAGCAAACTTTCCATCAATATTTACTATTATGACATTTCACAATCCGGCAAATCCAGGTTTTTTACTTTCTTTAGGTATTTATGATCGGTTGATGACAGATGCTCATTGAGCCAGTTGGTCAGGAAGATAGTAACCTCGGCAGAGAGCGCTTCCTCATCCTGTTTATATTTAAATAGAAAATCATCCACCTTTGATGAAAATGCATCATGAAACAGCCGGTGTTCAGCGATATCCGGGCACCCGGCCTTCTCCATTAACAACTCCTCGGCAAGAAAATGGCACCGGGCATACCGGCTCATCTCTTCGATGACATACAATACCTCCTCTTTGCCCTTTTTTTGAGATAAAGCTTCAAACATCCGGTTTAAAAGGGATACCAGATGTTTATGCTGTTCGTCAATTGACGCAATGCCTGTTGCATAAACTTCATCCCATACGATAAATGCCATGGACGATTTTCTATCTCAAATAATATGAAAGCTCTGGTATCATGCTTTTTAAAAAATGGGGAAGTGACCATCATGTTCAAAGAGGTCAGTCGGGCAAGGTGCATCTGCAGGGGATCGAAATGACAGGTATTAAGAGCCCGGCGGGGTTTATCACTCGCATAGCTTTTGTGACGCATCCAGGCGTGTCAGAGCATTGACATCGTCCGGGTTTATCTTAACAACCTCTTCAAATGCCCTTGCCGAATCACAATATTTTCCTGATGCAAAAAGCAGTGCTCCAATATTATACCAGGCCTGGGTGAGATTTCTATCAGACTCCAGGGCTTTATCATAGTGAAAAAATGCTTTGTCATACTCCCCACGCATGACATGAATATTGCCAAGATTATTCCATGCAAGGGCAAATGACTGGTTTAAGTCAAGAGCCTTGTGAAAGAGATCTATTGCTTCCTCGTACCGGTTCAGTTCATAATATGCAGTCGCTGCATAATACCAGGCGATAGAATTGGCAGGATCCAGCATTGTTGCATTATTACACATCTCCACCGCCTCCTCATACTCACCAAGGAGGAAGAGCGTTCTGCCGATATTTCCAAGGAGAGCGGAGTTATCCCCACCGGCTGACCGTGCCCGTTCGTACATGGCAAGTGCTGCATCCAGATCCCCCCTGTCGGTAAGTACATTCCCCAGGTTATTGAGCACCGATGGATTACCAGGGTCAAGTGCGAGGGCATGTTCATAGGCCTCCAGGGCACCTGCCAGATCTCCATCCTGGTAAAGCTGCATTCCTGCCCTGAACCAGTGTTCATATGACTCATTCATCCCACTGGATGCAGTTACGGGGTGAAAAGCCAATAAGAAAAGCAGTATACACACAGGATTTTTCAAAACCGAGGCAGGTACATGACCGGGCGATGCAGAGAATAATTGACTTTGAGCCATATGTAAGAGAGGTTGCATCTGGCAATGATAAAGCAGAAAGTCCGGGCCAGAGATGACAGGATGTAAAGACTAAATCCGGGGCCCAGGATAATCTCATCACCATGACTTTAATCATGCGATGAAGAGAGCATTATCTTGCAGGTATGCTAATCCTGTTCATCTCATTCCTGAGATCTGCAATCCTCGTCTCATACTGATTAATAGCCCGCTCAAGGATCTCTTTCTTTATCCTCTGTATATCAGGTTCATTGTTCATGTTAATCACCCCTGTTGGTCCGTCTGCAAACTAACCAGTTCACCATCCATGTATATCAGAATTTGCCATGCAATAATGCCAAACAGGATGAAATAATAGACTATTCATAAACTGAAGAAAGCCCGGTTAGGGGAGGATCAGGAGAATGGACTGACAATCCCTGCCCGGAAAGTTCATCCCTTTCTGCATCAAAGCCTGCCTTATGTACTCTCGTTTGTTGGGGTTTTCTCTTATACTGATAATACTGAATATACCCGTCCTGGCTGATCCGGTGATAATTCCACCAGGTGGGGAAGTCTATCTTGGAGAGGAGGGGCTTGATATCCGTTATGCCGTCCCTTATCCATATACATCCATTGCATATTTCCCGGCAGGTTCTTCTCCAGGCCGGGACCAGCCACTTGATATAATACAGGTAAACCAGGGAAGGTTCAGCATTATTCCAGACCTTTTTTATGACAGAACCGGTGCCTGGTACCAGTGGGACCAGGTGCGGGGATTCCCGGGTCAGGTTGCATTTATCGTCAGAAATCCGAGAATATCCCTTAAAGTTATGGACAGGAATACAATGGGGGATAGATCATTTGGGACAGTAACAAGGGGAACACCGCTTGTCATCCAGGTTGAAACAAACCTTGCCGGTATTACCAGAAGACCGGATTTCTCGAATAATGACGGGCCAGTGAAGATCCTGGTAAAAACCCCTGAGGGAGGCACTCTTGCAGGAGTGATGACCCCTGGAGGAGGGCAGTACTCTTTTGCCTCTTTCATTCCTACCGGAGAGCTTGGATATGCCCCGCCTGTTGAAAGTGGCGGATGGGACACTGGCTGGAGTGGGTACAAATCAGGCCTCTATAAAATTGAACCCGGGTTTTCAGTAAACCGGATGGAAGACAATCTCAGGTCTTACCATGGAGGACATACACTTCGGGGGACTGAAGTAACCCTTGGAACTGAAAGGACCGGATTACATCTCACGCGGGAGACAGTTGTAAGGGGTGATCCATTTGGCGTGACCATCACAGGATCTCCAGGTCTTCCATACATTGTCTGGGTAGAAGGGGGAAGCAGAACAGGCCAGTCAGGTGAACAGCCACCAATGATCATAAGCTACCAGGAAGGGGTAAGACAGGATAATCCAGGTGGACCCTATATAGTAGGTTCCTACCGCCCATATGGAAAGAGCAATGCTGTGCGTGACCTGGTCCCCCAAAACCCGTTTGGAGGGGTGTATTACTATGCTGAGATAATGCCTGACCGGACCGGCAAGCGGACGATCGAATTCAGGACAACTCAGGAGACAGGCGATAAAAGATATACCATCCATGTTGAAGGTCCGGCAGGGTCAGCAAATCCTAAATCAGATACCATGCAGGTGCAGGTTGTAAAGGGCTCAGTCTCATTATCTGCAGGCGGCGGAAGTTATAGCATAGGTGATGAGATAAGGCTTCGTGGGACGAATACCGGTTCATGCGAGACTTATCTTTTCATAACCGGCCCAAACCTCCCGTCGGCAGGCGGAAGACTTGATGCACCCCGCAGGCAGGTTACAGATGGAGATCCCGGGAGTTTTACCATCGCTTCCGGAGACTGTGAGACATGGGAATACAGGCTTTATACCGGTGAACTTGGGATCGATACCGGGACATATACCATCTATGCCGTGTCTGCCCCAAGGGACAGGTACCATCTTGAAAGAACATCCTGGCAGGCGATACCTGTCACCCTGAAACGCCCATTCATATCTGTTTCAGGCAGAAGGATGACCGTGGCACAGGGTGATGAACTTACAATAACCGGAAACTCGGGAGGCAGGACTGATGCAGGAGTTGCGGTTTGGATATTTGGCAGGAATTATTTCTGGTATGATACAGTGCAGGCGGAACATGGAGGAAGATTCACTTATGATCTCCCAGGTCCTGTAACCAGGAATATGGCTCCTGGTGAGTACTCGGTCATCATTCAGCATCCCATGACAAATGGTGAATTTGACATCTGGCCTGATCGAAGCCATGAGATGGTCCTTGGAACTTCTCCATGGTATGGAGCTCCGGTGTTCAGAGTTGCTGGCCCTGGCGCTCTTCAGGGTCCTGCTGCAGCTGGTGCCCTGATATCAGCCCTTCAAAGTCAGTTCATAGATGATACATACACAGAATACTCAATCTTTATCCAGAATCCTAAGATAACCATCTGGCCTGATTCGCTAAATGCAACTACAGGGGCAACTGTGAGCCTGGCAGGGACGACAAACCTGGCCCCGGGATCCCGCCTGCTGATTGAAGTAACAGATGAACGATTCGGTCCTGCGCCTAAGGGCGGGACTGGTGAATGGTACGGCTATTCAGGTACAACGACAGTGTATCCTGGTGCGACCGGAGGACAGGAATTTGCATTTACTATACCCGCTGGAACGCTTCAGGAAGGAGATTACCAGGTTCTAATCCAGGCGGTATCTTCTCCGGTCACTGCGTCAGGGGTTCTTCAGGTATCAGAACCGGTAATTATCACACCATCTCCTGCATTGACCATGAACATAACACCAACAGAGGTCCTCCCAGCCACGAAACAGGTACCAGGCACGATGCCCATTGAAACCGGAGCTCCCCCTTTAACGAAGGAAATACATGAGCAGGCAACTAAATCAGCGAATTTAAGTCCAGGTGATGAGGTCATGCCGGTACTTGCCTCGGTTGCCAGGGAACCTTCCGTGGTGCTTGGTTTTGGAATACTCCTTGGCCTTTGTGTTGCAGGACTTATTGCAGCACTGGCAGCATGGATAAAGGCAAAAAAAAGAGAAGAAACAGAGATAGAAAAGGATGAGAGGGATGATTCTGCAAAAGAATCCGGCTAACAGGATGAAGATGTGGATAATGATGCATGAGCAGGATCACATGGAAAAATTTTTTCGGACAGTTCATGCCGGGAGTTTACCTGACCCTGCCAGATCCTGTTCATGGTAAATCTACTTTTCAGGGGATATAAGTGTGGAGGATGCGTAAATGAAAGCCTATAACTGCGCGCATATAAGAAGTGGCAAACAGGTAATTTTTACAAGGATTACAGTGAATACATTACCTTATAAAAATTTACTCGACTTTCAGTAACCTGTTGTCATTGTACATTATAATGTTCAAAGATATACCGATAACAAGGTGGGATGGCATATGACCGAAGAAGATCCGCTGTCAATTGTTCAGGTGAGATATGCACGTGGAGAGATAGATACTGCAGAGTATAATGAATTTTACTCATGTTTTTTAAAAAATATCTCGTTCCAGCAGGTACCGTCACTAAATATTGCATCTGAGCGTTATGCAAATGGTGAGATATCAATTGGGGAATACAAGGAGATAATTTCACATCTTCTCAATGATATCAGCAATTACCAGCAGAGCGCTCCGCTCAGAATCGTTCATTTAAGATATGCAGAAGGGGTGATCGAGACAGAAGAGTTTGAGGAGAAGATAGAGGTATTGATGAGAGATATCCCTGCATATCCTCATACCCCCCCACTTTCAGTCCTTTTCATGAGATATGCCAAGGGTGAAGTTGATAACCTGCGTTACCAGGAGATGCTAAGCCATCTTGTGACATATTCCATGCCAACCCTTCCAGAGAGGGGGGGTGAAGAAGCTGCTGCTTCTCCTGGTGCACAAAAAAACGTAGCACCTGCTCCTAAGCCGGGTGGGGCCGGAGCAGGAGAAAAAACCCCCACTTCATCCCCTCCGCTTGCGCCAAAACCCCCTGTGCAACCTCAGGGACCAGATCCATACCGGCTAAATTTTTCGGCCCAGGTCCAGAGGGGTCCATCCATGGCAGGGGAAGCGCAAGTTGTTAATCCAGAGATCCACGAAGGAATGCAAAGCGCAGTTGAAGCTGGCGGACTTGGCTCTGCACCAATGATCATGGATGAGCCGGAGATCATGGTTGGAACTGCCCCGGAGATCACTGCAGAGCAGGGATCATATCATATAACTGATATCAGTGCATCTTCCACCCCGGTTACGGTCCTGGTAAAACCAGAAGCTGATATGGCAAAGAAAGAGACAACAATCTCATTTAAACAGAATATCGTTGAAGCCAAGCCGGAGGAAGAGGAGGGAAAAAAGTCTGAACAGGAGAAACCTTTGCCAGGCACGGCTCCTGAACCGGAAAATGTCATCTCTGAGGTTGCCACATCACCTTCAGGGAACCACCAGAAGATAAAAGCATTGATAAAACAGGGGAAATACTTTGAATCGATAACCCGTCTTGATGAGATGCTGGTGCAATCACCAGATGATTACCGTTCATTATTCCTGAAAAGCATTGCACTTTTTAATATCGGTAAGGGCGATGAAGCACTTGAGATATTAAGCAAGGCAAAAGAGACCTGCACCAACAAGGATGATGCAAAAGAGATCGAACGGATCTATAGTCATATCGCACAGAAAGGTGGCAGTAAAAACGGTCAGAAGAAAGAGAGAGAAATTCCGCAGGTAAACCCAAAAAATCCTGCTAAAGTTCCTTCCCTTACCGACCATCCTGAACGGGAGGTAAATAAAAATTCTGCTGCGATTGAGAGCATCTGTACAAAGGCCCAGAGTCTTATTGATGCTGAGGATTATAAAGGGGCAAATGAAATCCTTGCTGATATTCAGGAGCTGGTAAAAGATATCCCAGTGGAAACCATGCAAAGGGAATCCATTGATGATTTATTTGCTGCCAAAGGTTTTGTCCTGTACCAGATGAAAGAGTTTTGCGAGGCAAAAAAATTCTTTAAGGAAGCTACAAAGATAAATCCAAAGAACGAGACAGCAATTCATTATCTGAACGATATCAGGGTTCGTGACTGCAACAAATTTGTAAGGCATGTATGAGTCATGGAAAGTTCATGACCATTTTTTCTCCTGTACAACAGCTCATAATCAAATACTATCTTTTATATAATATATTGGATAATTGTATCATACAGATATCTGACCTGTTTGTGGGATGTGAGCCCCCGGTATCCGGAACGGAGGTATATGATGAATGAAGAAGAGGATATGCTCGAACTTCTCGATGATGAGGGGACGGCTGACCAGTTTGACCTGGAACTGGATGAGCCGGAAGAGGAAGTTTCGTCTGGAATGGACGAGAGCATTAAAGAAACAAAACCTGAACCAGGGGACCTGGATGAATCGGAAGAACCTGAAGCGCGTGAGATCGAGATCGATATCCGGCTGATTATTGCTGCAGTTGTAGCCATTGCCGCAGTTATTCTGGCCTCGGTTTTTGTCATACCCATGTTGATGCCATCGGGTCCGCCTGATGTGGTGATGACACCAAGCCAGTCTGGAGAAGACCTGTTTTTGTACTATGAATCAGGCCCTGATCTTCAGGAACAAGACCTGCGGTTCACTTTAGGGGGCGCTGAAATTCCAATGGGAAAGATCATGCTGATGGGGGGCATGAACTGGCCATGGGAGCAGGGAACTGTCCTCAAAATTGATACCTCAGGGTATGAAAAACCTGCAACTATTGCGGTCATTTACACCAAAGGAGATGGAGAAAATCTCATCTATTCAACCGGTGCTGAACCAACCCCAACACCTACACCAACTCCTACACCTGAACCAACTCCAGAACCGATCATAACACCGGAGATCCTGGTTCCACATCCTCAGGAAGAACCAGACAGGCAGATCCCGTTTGATGATACTGCAGATAAGGCCCTGATCAGGTTTGATGCCAGGCCAACGTCGGGTATTCAGCCATTGACGGTTCAGTTTGCAGACCAGACACAGATATGTGCACAAAACCGTTCCTGGGACTTTGGCGACGGTACGTCTTCAAATGTGAGGTTCCCTGAACATACTTATCCCTTCCCAGGTACTTACGTGACAAGCCTTGATCTGGTATTTTGCGATCCTGGTGAGTCATCAGACTCTCCAGTAAAAGAGATCACCGTGCTGCCAGTTGACAGGCAGGACGTGCTCCTTTCAGGTCCAGGGACTGCAAACATTGATGCAGGAGGAGAGTTGTTCTTCACTGTCAAGGGCCCTGGAATGCTCATCAGGATAGGTGGCAGGGATCGTTACCTCGAAAAGGGTGACCTTGTCAGGATAGAGATTAATAATGGTGGAACCGGGTCCATCTCAATAATCAACAATGCAATCGTCCAGTTCAACTTTGATAAAGTATCATTATGGATAAATGGGCAGGAATTCGAATCCGGGTGGTTGACTAACATTAATATTAACCAATATGAACAGATTGCGACGTCAGATATCACTATCAGGATCATCGCCAGGGAACCAGGTCTTAAAGGACTTGTGAATGGAATTCCTTCAATTGTGGCAAGCCCGGGACAGATGATAACCCTGCATAATACGGGGACTGACTCAACTGGAAAATTACTATTCAGTATTCAGGACGGGGCAGGATTTTCTTTCAGGGGCGGAATTGAGTCTTACGAGGTCACCACCCCTTTTTGAATATTTTTAAATCAGAGATAAATCCATAAATAAGCAGTCAGATTAAGCTGCAGACAGATGCAGAAACCGGATGGGTTTGGGTTATGAGAAAAGAACATGCAATGACACAGATTCAGACAATCATGGTCATGACAGTGGTTATGGTTGTGCTGTTTCTCCTGGGTGTTATCCTGGTTGTCTGGAATCCGATACCAGAACGGATACCAGAAGCTACAATTAGTATTGAAGGGGAGGGCGACTCCATCGTGATGCAGCATATTGAAGGGGATTCATTCTCGTCTGATCGTCTTATCATCAAGGTGAATGGAGATGTCCAGCCAAACACGAACATGAACTTTATGGGGGGTTCATGGCCATGGTCAACCGGTGAAAGGATCCAGTTTTATTATCCAGCGCCGGATACTCCAAGACTGGTTGAGATTTATTATGTAACCGACAAAGGGGAGAGTGTCCTGATTGACAAGACAAGACTTGATCCTCCGCCAGTTGTATCTGCAACTCCGCTCCCTGTTGAGATGGTGCTGCCTGTGACGCCGACACCACTTCCAACAAACATTCCAGTAAACCTTAAAGATGCAAACCCATTCCAGCCACCGGTAAGTGACTTTACCGCAGAGCCCAGGGTTGGAGATCCACCCCTGACGGTTACGTTCCATGATTTAAGTTATGGACAGGTTTCAGACTATTTATGGAGTTTTGGTGACGGGGCTACTTCTACTCTGCAAAATCCGGTCCATACGTACTTTGTTCCAGGAACTTACACAGTTAGCCTTCTTGTAACAAATGAATACGGCTCCAACCGGCGTACAGCTGGAGACTTTATCACTATTGGATCACCGCCGGTTGCAAAATACCTGGCTGAACCTGACAGGGGCCAGGCGCCCCTGACTGTACAGTTTACTGATCTCTCAACAGGCAACCCGAAGAGCTGGGAATGGTCCTTTGGCGACGGGTCCCAGTCATCTGAAAAAAATCCTGTCCACATCTTCCAGAGTGCCGGCCAGTATAATGTAACATTGCGGGTCACCAATGCATATGGAACAGATAAGTACTCACAGGAGACCGGGATCAATGTAACAGCTCCAACTCTTATGGATGTATACCTGGCAGGAAGTATCAACGGTGCGCTGGTCCCTGATGGATATATCAGGCTCAGGGTAACTGACCCTGCAAGCTCCATGAAGATTGCCGGTAAGATCTACAATTTCGAACCTGGAGACATGATCCAGCTCATCTATGGATCAGGATCCACAGATGGAACCATATCCACCGACAAGAACAGGTTTACCGCATTTAATTTCAACGATATCACCCTTGTCAAGAATGGAGAGACCATGGCACGGGGGCCGGTTAACAGCTTCTCTATCGGCGGGTTTGACAGTTTTTCATCAACGATGAATATCATCATTCCAAAAGGAGATCCTTATAAGGTCTTATACATTAACTCAGAACCTTACCAGTACGTTGAAAGCCCAAGGTTCATCTTTTCCGGAATTGGGCCCGACAGTGCCAACAGGTTCTTTTACCAAAGATCGGCCCAGAGCATGAACTTCCAGGGTGGGATTGCCGAACTGACTATGGGGTGAAAAAGCCGGGTAATCGGCAACCTTTCATTCCTGGCATACGATATCATAGATACAAAAGTATGCCAGATCACAGACTTTTATTTCCATTAATAGCTCTTTTACTGGTAATTGCCCTAAAGGGCTGTGTCATCGCTGATACAACATTATATGCAACAGACTTTTCCAATGCAGAAGGATGGGAGACTAACAGTCCGTCTTCATTTTACCATGATGAAAAGTCAGGACGGTACCATTACCAGATAACAGGAGGTACAGGATCTTATGCCTGTATTCCATTTTCAGAACCTCACGCCGGCCCGTTCACCCTTGAATTTGACGTTTACCCTGTCCTGACTGAAGAGAAGAGTTCATTTCGGTTCGGGATCGGAACTGAAGGATATGACAGCCAGAGAGGACCGACAATCATTGCAGAGCTCTATAATCAGAATGGCGAAAAGGCTTTTGCACTTACTGCCATAACGAAAGAGAACCTTCGCTCACAGACATTTTCCATCCCGGGTAAAGGGAATTATGGTGGAAACACTGTGCGATTTTCAGACGGTGAAGAGTATCATATCAGACTTGCCTGGTACACTGGAGAGAACCGCGTCAGCATGACTGTCACTGCTCCTGGTGACAACACCCCCCTATTCAGTCACTTTGTAATGGTAACTGGTAAAATGGAGGACTTTACCCACCTGTTCCTGACTTCAATAGGTGAAGGGCAAAATGGAAGAAAAGCCGAAGGATATATCGACAACATCAGCCTGAAAACCCTTACAATGGTAAATATTGCACCAGAGTCCACAACCGCCACGAATAATCCCACACCAGCACCAACGCTGGTTACGAGCGTTACCAGCCTGCCAGACGCCGGATCAGGTGAGATTGTGCATGAGAAGAATGATGATACTGAAGATGAGGAGGAGATAAGCTCAATTCAGAGGAGAACGCCACTTCCCACACCTCCCACGCCGGTTCCAACTGAAAAATCAGGACTTTTCCCGTTAATTGTAATTTTAGGAGCAGGAGCTGTGTTTTTACAATTCAGGAATTAACCATGGACGAACATATTATTGAAGCTGTAGGAAAGTGCAGGATTGTCATCAGGGATGGCAGAGTAGTGGATGTTGGGATGCCCAGAATAAGTAGCTGCCCGCTTGCACGCCGGTTTGCCTGCCCGGTCGATGAAATAACACCAGAGGCAGTAAGAGATAATGTCCAGAACCGAATTGACTCTTTTGGCATGTGCACTCCCTTAAGGGAGCTTACTTCAGAGGAGATTTTCGTCGGATTCGGGGCATCTGAAGTCATCAGCACATCACTAAAAAGCAGGTTCATCGATGCGGCGGTCATCGCCTGTGATGGCGCAGGGACCGTTGTTGTGACCAGACCTGATATGGCACAGGGAATTGGGGGACGCATGTCAGGACTTATCCGCACCACTCCAATACCAGAAGTCATCAATAGAATAATCGAAGGTGGAGGAATCGTTGCTGATCCCCTTAATGCATCCCTTGATCCTCTTGCGGGTGTACTTGCAGCAAAAAATGCCGGGCATGAACACCTGGTCGTGACAATACATGATCCAGAAGATGCAAAAAGAGTCAGGGAACATGATCCTGATGCCATAATTATAGCTGTGCATACCACAGGCTATTCGGCTGGGGATGCAGAGATGGTCAGACAGTACGCAGATATTGTCACCGCCTGTGCTTCAGGTACTGTCCGTGAGATCTGCGGGCCTTATGCCGTACTTCAGGCAGGATCCTCAGTGCCAGTCTATGTCCTTACACCCGCTGGAAAACACCTCATTCTCCTGCGGATGGCTGCAATAGATTACCCGCTCTTTACAACCCATGCAGACCTTCCTATATCAGGTGAGAGATGCCCTAAGCCCCTGGTCTGACAAATGTTTATTTATCCCAGTAAGGAGAATTGAAAAATATGATGAGATTAATTAAGACAGGAACACTTTTTACGCTATGTATTTTTCTTGTTTCATCCCTCTCCATGGCTGCACCAGTTACAAAAGAGATGACCTTTTTCACCGAAGAGTACCCGCCGTTTAACTACCTGGAAAATGGTGTCCCATCCGGCCTGTCGGTGGATCTCTTAAAGACCGCCTTTGAAAGGGCAGGCATTACAATTAAAGACGAAGATATCAACCTCATGGCCTGGTCTGATGCATACAGGATGGTTCAGGAAAACAACAATACCGGGATATTTTCCATAGTGCGAACACCTGAACGTGAACAACTCTTCAGATGGGCAGGACCCCTGATGCAATGTCCACTTGTCTTTTTTGCTGAAAACAGATCCCTGAAGACAGAGAGACCTGACAATAAAGATCTCCGTGCAGTCGTGATAAAAGATGACATAGGATTCTATAAAGGATTGGAATCGGGAATACCGGAGGAGAAGATCTTCCAGGTGACAACCCCGGCTGAAGCTATACAACGGCTGGTAGACGGAACATCAGATGTCTGGATATATGGCCAGTATCCTGGAGAGAGTATCATTCAGACCATCGCAGAAGATCCGGATTCTTTTTTCATTCTGGATGATTTAGGCAATTTTTCTTATTATATAGCATTCAATCTGAACTCTGACCCTGAAATTATTGAAAGTTTCCAGGCTGAACTGGATGCAATGAAAAAAGACCGAAAGGATGACGGAATTACTACCTATGAAAAGATTGTAGGAAAATATATCGGCCCTGGATGTACAGAGAGGTCGCAGACCATGGAGCAGGTAACTAATCTTGTAAACCTGGCGGCTGATGCGATGAGCCGGGATGCAACAGGAACCATTGCAGATATCCAAAGCGGGCGGCATCCATACATAGATAGAAATGATCCCTCACTATATGTGTTCATTTTTAGTACAGGAGTTGACATGATTGCAAATGCAGCCCAGCCTGAACTTGCCGGAACGAATTTTTCAGGAAAAACTGATGTGTCAGGAAAGAAATTCAGGGATGAGATCGTTACGAATGCATTAAAACAAGGTCATGGCACAGTTCGTTATTCGTACTCAAATCCACTTGAAACAGGAATTTTTTATAAAGAGACTTATTACACCCTTGTAACCGGCAGTGATAAGAGACAATATATCGTGTGTGCGGGCCGTTACCTTCCGTGCGATGATATCTGATCGACGATAACAGGCCTATCTTCTTCTTTTTTTCACGTGAAAGAGCCTTGTCTGTTCTTCCCGTTCGAGTTCTTCCCTGGCTGCAGAGATTGTTTTAATCGACTGCTTAAGCGAAGGAATAACAACGTGTTCCAGGGCTTTGACCCTTCTGTTTATACGTTCTATCTCCGATAAAAGATGGCTTAGCGCAGCTGCATTACCTGCATATGCAATAATTGCCTCTACCAGGCCTTCATAAGCATCAGCAAGATCATCAATAACCATTGAAGTTCCCAAAAGGCCATATCCGCGAAGTGTGAGATCGGTTCTGACATTATCTCCGGTTATCACCGGCACGCGGACACCGAACAGATTCTTTTCTGAAAGTTCAATTTCTGTTTTTGATTCGACCGAATAAGCTGCAATAGTAAGATTTAGCATACCTTCAATCATGTATGCAGGGGCCAGGAGATGTCTTACCCTGCGATGACGGGCAATCAGGAGTTCATATTCAGCCTTGACCTTTGGAGTAAGCCTTGTCACTTCCATTATAAGCCCGTCAAGTTTCATCTGCAAAGTCTTATGGGATTTTATCGCGATTTTTAACCTTGTTTTTAATACAAGCAGCTCAGATTTCGTAGGCCTGACATCGCGAAGGTATGGCATCTCATATCACCAGGTGCTGCCTGATAAAGTCCGGGCTTACTCCAAACTGTTTACCCCTTGCTATAGCCCGCAGATTCATCACCTCATACTTTTTACGTTCAAGGTAAGAGATGATAGGCAGGACAGAAAACTGGTGACGCCTGGCAAGGCCATCAAGATGGTGAAGCAGCATGGTATTTACCGCGATCACGATGGTATTGAGGGGAGTTTTATGAGCTGCCCATCTACTCCATATAAACTCTGCAGCATCGGTATCGCAGACACTCTTATCACATCGCAGAGTTCCGAGCGCCTTTGTCAGCAATGCCAGGATGCCGGCATTGGACAGTTCATTGACGAACTCTTCCCGGTCAGTTACTCCGTACAATCTTTGAAAGTCGTTTGGAGTCCGGTACCCTCCTGGGATCATATAAGGAGTGATATCACGGACATTGCTTCCTGCACGAAGTCTGAAGATGTTTCTTATGTTTTGTATATCTATCTCAAAACGCAGGTGAGGAATGATGACATCACCACCCTGGTAGCCGGACTTTGCATCTGTCAGAAGATTGGAGTAGTACGCGATATAGAGATCATTTTCAAGAGATGCAAAAGTTCCACGTTTGTATTCACCTGAGATCCGTGATGACAGGATGTCATGACCGGTCCAGCTGGAGAGGTGACTAATTATCTCTGTTACGGACCGGAGAGCCAGGAGCTGGTCCAGCTTTATTGGATCCAGGATTCCTGCCGGGATCAGCACAGCTCTTATCTTGTCGGCAGGTATCTGAAACTGGCAGCCACGCAGGATAAGCATGACGTTTTCGATGTCATACCGAGTGAAGTAACGTTCTGCAAGATCGTGTAAGCCACCGGGTGCAATAGAGAGGATATTTCGATAAGTTTTAGCAAGGTTTTTGGTGAGTGCCTGTTCTATTAACTCTATCTCCGGGTATGAATGTAGGAGAGTATGTACTTCCTCGTGATACCCTGATTCTCCGATAAACCGGATGAACTCTGATAGCTCCATGTTCAGGAGCCGGTTGTACTGATCTGATGTGATAAGACTTTTTTTCCGGAGTACTATCCGGGTACAGAGATACCGGTACGAGGAAGGGGTTACAAGGTACGGGTTGAAGAAATGATTAAAAGTCATCCCAGTTTTTTACCTTATCTTCAATAACCACAAGAGACAGTGTTGTGAATTCATTTGCTCCATCTCCACATTCATTCCTTGTATTCCAGGGATCTATCTTTATAGTCAGGTGAACTGGTCGCCTGGGGATATCGTGGGGGATCATGAAACGCAGCTGAAACATGGCTGATGTTCCTCCTTTCAGGGGAGAAAAATTATCTACGACGGGAATTAACGGAGTTTCACCAAGCCATGCTTCCACCGGCACATTCCCGGGATAAACATCATCCCCGCCCTGGTTTTTTACGATGATACGGGGAGTTAATGATCTTCCTGCCCTTGTATAAGCAAAGTCTTTGTCAAGCGTGACCTTTTCCAAGACATAATCGTGGCATTCTGGCAGGGAAGAAATGACCATGGCAGGCGCAGAGAAAACGATGGAAGATGGATCTGTGGAATTGTCTGCAAA